>Ga0209458_1000439_pt1 | contig 15039 bp, 12 predicted proteins | sample WorMetLIZAISLAND_FD_187411 | JGI IMG/M metagenome (GOLD analysis project Ga0209458, IMG submission 187411) | Marine gutless worms symbiont microbial communities from Max Planck institute for Marine Microbiology, Germany - Inanidrilus manae... ...
TTCCTGGCGGCGGCGGCGAACGCCTGACGGTGGGCGCCGGAAGGCTTTCCCCCGTTATTTTCCTGTGCTTTATTGATCCGCGCCCATGGACACCGTGAACACCTATCGCGCCGGTCCCGACGAGGGCGGCCACTTCGGCATTTTCGGAGGCCGCTACGTCGCCGAGACGTTGATGCCGCTGATCCTCGAGGTCGAGCGCGCCTACGAGAGCGCCCGCGAGGACCCCGCGTTCGCCGCCGAGTTCGCCCGCCATCTCAAGCACTACGTCGGCCGGCCGAGTCCGCTCTATCTGGCGGAGCGGCTGACGGCGGAATTCGGCGGCGCGCGGATCTACTTCAAGCGCGACGAGCTCAACCACACGGGCGCGCACAAGATCAACAACACGCTCGGCCAGATCCTGCTTGCCAGGCGCATGGGCAAGACCCGGATCATCGCCGAGACGGGCGCCGGCCAGCACGGCGTCGCCACCGCCACCGTCTGCGCGCTGTTCGGTCTCCAGTGCATCGTCTACATGGGTGCCACCGACATCGAGCGCCAATCGCCCAACGTCTTCCGCATGAAGCTGTTGGGCGCCGAGGTGCGGCCGGTGACCGCCGGTTCGGGCACGCTCAAGGACGCCATGAACGAGGCCTTGCGCGACTGGGTCGCCAATGTCGCCGACACCTACTACCTGATCGGCACCGTCGCCGGGCCGCACCCCTACCCGGCCATGGTCCGCGATTTCCAAGCGGTCATCGGCAATGAGGTCCGCGAGCAGATCACCGAGGCCGAGGGACGTCTGCCCGACATCCTGGTCGCCTGCATCGGCGGCGGGTCCAACGCCATGGGCCTCTTCCACCCGTTTCTCGACGATGCCGAGGTGCGGATGATCGGGGTCGAGGCGGCGGGCCACGGCATCGGGACCGGGGAGCACTGCGCTTCGCTGACCGCCGGCGATCCGGGGGTGCTGCACGGCAACCGCACCTTTCTGTTGCAGGATTCCGACGGCCAGATTCGCGAAGGCCACTCCATCTCTGCGGGTCTCGACTATCCCGGCGTCGGCCCCGAACACGCTTGGCTGCACGAGACCGGGCGCGTCGAGTATGTCTCGGTCACCGATACCGAGGCGCTGGAGGCGTTCAAGCTGTGCACCCGCGCCGAAGGGATCATTCCGGCCCTCGAGCCGGCCCATGCGCTGGCCCACGTCGCCCGCATCGCCGGCTCTTTGCCCGCCGACCACCTGATCGTGATGAACCTCTGCGGGCGGGGCGACAAGGATGTCTTCGCCGTCGCCGAGCATCTGGGGGTCAAGCTGTGAGCGCCGAGACGCGGATCGGGCGGCGGTTCGCCCGCCTTCGCGAGCAGGGCCGGGGCGGGCTGGTCACGTTCCTCACGGCCGGCGATCCCGACGCCGAGACGGCGATGGCGATGCTCAACGGCCTGCCGGCGGCCGGCGCCGATCTCATCGAACTGGGCATGCCGTTCAGCGATCCCATGGCCGACGGCCCCTCCATCCAGGCATCCTCGCAGCGGGCCCTGGCCGCCGGCCAGACGATGAAGGACACGCTGGCCATGGTGACCGCGTTCCGCGAGCGCGACGCGGACACGCCCGTGGTGCTGATGGGCTACTACAATCCCATCTACGTTTATGGTGTCGATGCCTTCCTCGCCGACGCCAAGGCCGCCGGCGTTGACGGCCTGATCGTTGTCGACCTGCCGCCCGAGGAGAAGGACGAACTGTGCCTGCCGGCGAAGGCGGCGGGGATGGATTTCGTGTTTCTCGTCGCGCCGACGACCGACGACGCGCGCCTGCCGATCGTGCTGCAGGACGCCGGCGGGTTCGTCTATTACGTCTCGATCACCGGAATCACCGGAACCGCCTCGGCGGCGGTCGCCGACGTCGAAGCGGCGGTGGCCCGCGTTCGCCGCCATACCGATCTGCCCGTGGCCATCGGCTTCGGCATCAAGACGCCCGAACAGGCGGCCGAGATGGCCGCGGTCGGCGACGCCGCGGTGGTCGGCTCGGCGCTGGTCGATCGCGTTGCCGGCAACCTGGACGATGACGGCGCCGCCCGGCCCGGGCTGGTGGACGACGTCCTGGGGTTCGTCGCCGCGCTGGCCGGCGGCGTGCGGGGCGGCGCGAAAGGCGACGCGGCGTGAGCTGGTTCGACAACGTCGTCCGTCTCAAGCTCCGGGAACTCGTCGGCGCCCGCGAAACGCCGGAGGATCTGTGGCATGCCTGTCCGGCGTGCGAACAGATGATCTTTCGGCGCGAGCTCGAGCGGAACCTCCACGTCTGCCCCCATTGCGGGCATCACATGCGCCTCGGCGCCCGCGAGCGGCTGGCCATGCTGTTCGATGGCGGCGATTACCGGACCATCGAGCTGACCCGGCCGCCGGTGGATCCACTGAAGTTCCGCGACCGGCGGCGCTATTCGGACCGCCTCAAGGAAGCCCAGGTCCGGTCCGGCCATCCCGAGGCCATGGTCGTGGCCCACGGCCGTATGGGCGGTCTCGCGGTGGTTGTCGCCGTGCTCGACGACGCATTCATGGACGGCTCGATGGGCGTCGCCGTCGGCGAGGCCCTGGTCGCCGCCGCCCGCCTGGCGATGGTGCAGGATGCCGCCTTGGTCGTGGTCGCGGCGTCCGGAAGTGTCCGCATCCAGGAGGGTGCCCTGGCCCTGGCGCAGATGGCTCGCTCGACCGTCGCCATCGAGGAGATCCGCGACAGCGGCCGGCCGGTGATCGTCGTTGTCTGTGGGGCGGTGCCCGGAGCGGTGGCCGATGCCCTGGCGATGCTGAGCGACGTCGCCCTCGCCGAACCCGGCGCCGACAAGGGCCAGAATGGTGGGCTGCCCGACGCCGTGCTCGACCGCCGGCACCTGCGCGACCGGCTGATCCGCATCGTCGGCGTGCTCCGCGATCCGCGACCGGCGGCCGACGTTCTGTCCCTGCCGACGCCCATACCGGATCCGGAGCCGGGGAATCACCCCGCTGAGTAGCGAACGGGTCCTGGTCCGCCTTCAAGGGCTTCACCCCAAGGTCATCGATCTCTCGCTCGGCCGCGTCCATCGTCTGCTCGCCGCGGTGGGGCATCCCGAGCGCCGATTGCCGCCGGTGGTTCATGTCGCCGGGACCAATGGCAAGGGCTCGACCATTGCCTGCCTGCGGGCGATCCTCGAAGCGGCCGAGCTCCGCGCCCACGTGCTGACGTCGCCGCACCTCGTTCGGTTCAACGAACGCATCGTCGTCGCCGGCTCGGAAATCGACGATCCGTTCCTCGTCGACGTGCTGGAAGCCTGCGAGGCCGCCAACGCCGGCGCGCCCATCACGTTCTTCGAGATCACCACTGTTGCCGCGTTCCTGGCGTTCTCTCGGGTTCCGGCCGACGTCGCGCTGCTGGAAACGGGCCTCGGCGGGCGGCTCGACGCGACCAACGTCTTCGATCGGCCGGCACTCACCGCGATCACGCCGGTCTCCATCGACCACCAGGGATTCCTCGGTGAGTCACTCGCCGCAATCGCCACCGAGAAGGCCGGCATCCTCAAGCCCGGCGTCGCAGGAGTCGTCGCCGCGCAACCGCCCGATGCCGCCGCATCGATCCGCGCCCGCGCGGCCGAGATCGGCGCGCCGCTCGCGTGGCAGGACGTGGACTGGAGACTGGCGATCGATAGAGACAGAACGGTCTATACAGAGCCCGGCAGGGCGCTGCCACTGCCGAACCCGGCCCTGAAGGGAGCTCACCAGGTCGGCAACGCGGGCCTTGCCGTGGCCTGCGCGCTCAGGCTCGGCGAGTCCGGTTTCACAATCGGTTCCGATGCGATCGCCGCCGGGCTTCGGGCCGCTCGCTGGCCCGGACGCCTGCAAAGGCTGACCGGTGGGAGGTTGAGTGGGAGTCTGCCGGCCGGCTGGGAGCTTTGGATCGACGGTGGCCACAACGTTGCCGCTGCCGAAGCACTGGCGGCACACCTCAACGCCACCATGGACCGGCCCTGGCATCTGGTCTTCGGTATGCTGGCCAGCAAGGACCCCGCAGCGTTTCTCGCGGCATTGGCCCCGCGGGTCGGCCACGTCATGACGATCGACATTCCCGGCGACTCGGCGTCCTTTGCCGCAGCCGACCTCACGGCGACAGCGCAAACGGCCGGGATGACCGCCCGGCCAGCGTCCAGCCTCGAACAGGCGCTACAGAGACTCGCAAACGCCGCGCCGGGGCCGGCGCGGGTGTTGATCGCGGGATCGCTTTATCTCGCCGGCCATGCGCTGGCCGCCGAGTCGCCTCACAGCACCGACTCGACCCACTCGTAGAGCTTGCCTTTGGGCAGCGCCCCGATCTTCGTCGCCGCGACCTGGCCATCCTTGAACAGCATCAGGGTCGGGATCCCCCGTACGCCATACTTCGACGGAGTCATGGGGTTTTCGTCGATGTTGAGCTTGGCCACGGTCACCTTTTCGCTCATGTCGGTGGCCAGTTCCTCGAGCGCCGGCGCGATCTGCTTGCACGGCCCGCACCATTCCGCCCAGAAGTCGACGAGCACGGGGGTGTCGGCCTTGAGGACGTCGGAATCGAACGATTCGTCGCTAACTTGCTTCTGCATTTTCTCAATCCTGTCAATGGGATAAGCTAAAAAAGACGACATGGCCCCATCTGCACGTCCGGGAGAATCTATGGTCGGGTTGGCGGCGCGTCAAGGCGCGTACCGGTCGAGAATCGAGTCTTCCAGGGTGATCAGCGCCGGCCCGGCGGTCCACAACAGCGCGCAGCGCACCGGCCGATCGGGATAAATCTGGCGCACCACGGCGCGGTAGGCCGCCATCTGGGCAAGGTAGACGGGAGGGATCGAATCCCCATCCTCGGGCGGTTCGCGGTCGGCTTTGAAGTCGACGATCGCGACGGCGTCGTCGGTGACCACGAGACGGTCGATGCGCGCCGACACCGCCCTTCCGGCGACCACGCCGGCGATGGGCACCTCGGCCAGACTGCCGGCACCGAAGAGCGCCTCATGAGCCGGGTGCTCCACGACCGACATCACTTCGGCGGCGATGTCCGCCTGCGCCTCGGCGCCCAAACCGTGGGCTGGCATTGCCAGCCACGCGCGCGCGGCCTCGGCCCGGCGGCCGGGGGGAAGATCGGGCAGGCTTTGCAGCAGCCTGTGGACCAGCCGGCCGCGGCGGAACCGGTCACCGGCGTCGGGACCAACCGGTGACGACACGGGCGGGTCCTCGCCCTCCGGTCGGGACGGGGCCAGCGGCTGCGGGGGCTCCGGTTCCCGGTCCGGCGGTCGCCGCGCCCAATCCGGCACTGTTTCCGTCGGCGTGTCGTCGCGGGCGCTCGGTGGCGCGATCTCGCGCTCCTGGCGTCGGTCGATGCGCAGCAACCCTTCTTCGACGGCCGCCGCCACCGGCCGGAGGGCGTCGGTGACGGTGTCGTACCAGTTCCCCTGGCCCGGCGCGTTCCGGGTCCGCCAACCGCAGACGTAGAGGCGCTCGCGCGCACGGGTCATGGCGACATAAAGCAGCCGCCGGTATTCCCGCATCCTTCCGGACTGCGCCGCCTGGCGAAGAGCGGCCGTCGCCGGCGCATCCATGTCGGTGGCGGGAACCCAGAGCGGAACCTCCGGCCCACCACCGCGATCCTCGGCCCAGAACAGCCCCGACTCCTGGCCGCCGCCGGGGGTGCGGACCGTATCCGGCAGGATGACGATCTCCGCCTGGAGGCCCTTGGCGCCATGGACCGTCATCACCCGCACCGCATCCTTCACCTGTTCCAGGTCGCGCTTGACCTCGGTTTCGGTGGCGGCAACCCACGACAGAAAGCCCTGCCAGGACGGCGTGTGCTCGCGCTCATAGAGCAAGGCCAGGGAGAGGAACTCGTCGATGGCGTCATTGGCGTCGGGACCCAGTCGCGCCAGCATCGCCCGCCGGCCGCCGTCGGGGCCGAGGAGCCGGGTGAGGAAGTCGTAGGGCGGCTGGTAATCGACGCGCCGAAGCCATTCGCGCAGCCTCTCGGCGGCCGTGCCGAAATCGGGCCGCTCGCCGCTCCGCCGGCCCAGCGTCCGCCACAGCGAGGCCTCGCCGCGGTTGTGGGCGAGGGCGAACAGGTCGTCATCGTCGAAGCCGATCAGCGGGCTCTTCAGCACTTCGGCGAGGCTGAGGTCGTCTTCGGGCAGCAACAGGAACCGGCCGAGCGCCATCAGGTCCATCACCGCCATCTGCTCGGTCAGCACCATGCGGTCGGCGCCGACGACGGCGATGTCGCGTCGTTTGAGCGCCCGGACCATGTGGGCGTAGAAGGGGCCACGGCGCTGGACCAGGATCATGATGTCGCCGGGCTCGATGGGCCGGCCGGCGGAGGGCAATGGCTCTCCGCCGTCCAGCCACCCGCGGACCTCGGCGGCGACGCGGTCGGCGAGACGGAAATCGGCCTCCCCCGGCGACGGCCGGTCGAGGGGGCTGTCCCAGGGGTCGTCGTCCTCGGCATCGACGGGCTCGATCAGCGGCCAGACCTCGACTCGTCCGGCATCGCGGTTTCGGAACGACTCGTGGTGGAGGGGCGCCGTTTCCAAATCGACGATACCGTCGGTGGCGGGCAAGCGGCCGAACACCGCGTCAACGGCCTCCAGCACCGGCGGTGTCGAGCGGAACGAAAGCTCCAGGCCGACATCCTGCCACGGCCGGCCCGCGTCCGAGGCGCGCTCGCGGAACGCCGCATGGACCCGCCGGAAGGCCTCGAGATCGGCGCCCTGGAAGGAGTAGATCGACTGCTTCTCGTCGCCGACGACGAAGACCGTGCGCGGAACGTCTTCGCGGGCGCCTTCGCCGGCGAAGAACTCACCCGTCAGCGCGGCGATGACCGCCCATTGATCGGGGCTGGTGTCCTGGGCCTCGTCCACCAGCACATGGTCGATGCCGCCATCGAGCTTGTAGTGCACCCAGGAGACCGCCGACGGATCGGCCAGCAGCCGGCGCGCGAAGCCGATCAAGTCGTCGTAATCGAGCACCGCGTGGTCAGCCTTCAACGCTTCGTACTCGCGGCCGAGCGCCGCACCGACGGTCAGCGCGGCCTCCGATGCCTCGGCGATGGCAAGCGCGCTGAGCCGGTTGATCAACATGGCGACACGTTGCTGCTCGCGGCGCAAGTTCTCTTCAGCCCCCGGATGGGCATCGCGCAAGGCCTTGGTCATGACCTCCTTGCGGGGTTCGTTCTTGGCCGTCAGGAAGGCCTTGACGTAGGCGTCCAGATGCGCGGTGCCGTCAAGCCAGGCGGAAATGAACCGGGCGTTCTTCCGGTCGCTGTCCTTTCCCTCCGCAAGGACGCGCGCTGCCGCGGTCATTGCGGACCGGTCCGTACCGTCCCACGCTTCGCTGCACACCGTTTCCGGGGTGTCGCCGGGCGAAAGCTCGAGGGCGCGGCGCACCGCCGCCGGCGCGATCGGCTCTCGGGCGCGAAGCAGCCCAGTCATCAGGCGGTCGAACCGGTCCTCATCGGTCAGCGTTGCCAACCGGTCGAGGGCGTCCCGCAGCGCGCCGCCGTCGCGGCCCTGGGCCGCGCGGAAGACCCGCGTACGGGCTTCGGCAACAAATTCGGCGGCGGTGCGCTCGTCGATCACCGCGAAGTTCGGCGTCACACCCGATTCCAGTGGGAACCGGCCGAGCAGCGATTCGCAGAAGCTGTGGATCGTGCGGAGCGCAAGGCCGCCCGGCGCCTCCAAGGTCCTGGCGAACAGGCGCCGCGCCCGCGCACGGACCTCGGCGTCGGGGTTTTCGCTGGTGAGCGCGTGCAGTTTCGCGTCGAGCGCGGCGTCGCCGAGCACCGACCAGCGGCCGAGCGTGGCCGACAGCCGGTTGGCCATTTCCGCCGCTGCGGCCTTGGTGAAGGTCAGACACAGGATGCGCGATGGGGGCGTGCCGGCGAGCAACAGCCGGAGGATGCGGTCGACCAGCACGTGGGTCTTCCCGGTGCCGGCGCTGGCCGTCACCCACGCCGACACCCCGGGATCGGCGGCAGCGAGCTGCCGGGGGTGTCGCTGGACTGCGCCGCTCATCCGTCACCTCCCCCGGCGACACCCCATTCGCGCAGCCGGGCAAGGTGGTCGTAATCGCCCGCACGGCCCTCGAGCTGGACCCTCTCGCGCGATCGGTAGGGCGTGTCCGGGCGTTGGAACGCCTCGACCAGGCGGTGCAGCCCGTCGATGGTGCCGGCGGCCAGAGCGGGAACGTCGCCGTCGATCACCCGCTCGCTGCCCGCTTCGCGGGAACCGGAGACTTTGACGTAGACAAGTTGGTCTACCGGTGCGCCGGCGAGGTCCTCGAAGGCGCCGGCGGCGGCCATCGCCGCCTCCAGGGCGAGCTGCGGGGCGAGGCTGCTGCGGACCTGCCGCTCGCTCGGCACGGCGCCGGTCTTGTAGTCGACGATGGCGAGGGTACCGTCGGGTCCGCGTTCGATGCGGTCGGCGCGGCCGCGCAGCTCGAAGTCGAGCCCGGAGAGGGCCAGCCGGCCCCTGGTCTCGACCACCATCGGCGCCCAGCCACAGGCCCGGCGCCGCCGCTCCCAGTCGATGAACCAGCCGGCGGCACGGACGAACCGGGGCCACCAGAACGCCTGCACGCCGGGGCGGTCGCCGTATTCGCGAAAGAGGCGCCGCCCCTCGTCGATCAGTGTTGCCAGCGCAGTGTCAGGAAGCGCTTCGCGATGGGCATCGACGAATTCCTCAAGGATTTTGTGAATGAGGATGCCCCGTTCGGCCGCTTCCGGCGCCTGGTCCAGCGGGGGCAGGGGTGTCAGGCCGAGGATCTCGCGGGCATAGATGGCGTAGGCGTCGCGGATCCAGGTCTCGATGCGGGTCACGGAGAGACTCTTGGGCCGGGCCTCCACCGGCGGCATCGGCGCCGGCCGCGCCACCGGCCGCGGTGGTCCCGCCGGGCGGTCCAGCTCGCCCAGCCACCGGAGCCAGACGGATCTCGGCTTGAACGCGTTGGTGCCGGACACGACTTCGGCCAGAGTCGACAGCCGCATCAGCCACCGCGACGGCACGGTCGGCGTGCCATCGACCCGCTCCGAACGGGTCAGCATGACCTCGGGTGCTGCCACCGCCTGGGCGAAGTCGTGGGCGGCGAGGCCGACCCGGCGTTCGGGCAACGGCAGTCCGAAGGACGCCAGCATCGGCCGGCTCATCCAAGGATTGGCGCCGGCCTCGGGCGGCCACGTGCCCTCGTTGAGGCCACCGAGGATCACCAGATCGGCGCTCTGCAACCGCGCTTCCAGTGGCCCGAGGATGGCAAGGCGGGGATGGCCGCCGTAGCGGGGCCGCACGACCGCCTCAGAAATCACCGCCTCGAACAGGGCCGGGTAGTCGGCACCCGCCACCGCGCCGAGTGTGTTTCCGGCGTCGAGAATCTCGGCGATGCGTCCGGCCGCCGCCTCGCCCGCGTCGCCGGCCCACAGGCGTGCCGCGCCGGCCTCGGAGACGGTGCCTGCGAGGGCTTCTGCCGAGCGGACGTGGGCGTCGACGAGGTCGGCAAGCGGAACCTCGGAATGGGCAAGGGCGGCGACGAAGGGCTGCGTGGCCTGCTCGATCGCCGCGAGGAGTTCCGTGAACAGGCCCTCGTCCGCCCCGAGGGCGGCGCGAATGCCTTGGAAGCCCGGCGCCGGACGGACACCCCGCAGCGTCGCCCGCTCCAAGGCCCGTACCCGGTCGCGCAACGTCTCGGGCGCCATGCCGGCCGCCGACAGCGGGTGCTTGAGCAGCGCCAGCAGCGCCGCCGGTGCCATCGCTTCCGAGGCCGCCCGGGCGAGCAGGCGGAGGAACACGCCCGGCACGGTCAAGGCCAACGGCCGTCCAGCCGAATCGTCGATGTCGATGGACCAGCGTGCCAACTCCGCCGCGACCCGACGGGCCAAGGCCCGATCGGGCGTCACCAGCATCGCCGTCTTTGCGGGCGTTTCGAGGGCGCCGCGGAGGGTCAGGGCAATGACGCCCGCCTCCTCGCGCGGTGTCGGAGCGACGACCGTGGTGACGCCGTCGAACGCGTCAGGGGGCGGACCGCCTTCGTGCGAGAGCGAGGTCCCGTCCGCCGGGGCGAGAGCCCTGTTAACGAAGCGCACGCGCGCCGTTCGCCCACCGTCGTCGGCGTCCGCACCGTACCAGGGGCGAACATCCGACCGGGCGACGCCCAGCTGTTCGAGAAGGCGCGCCATTCCGAACTGCGGATGCGAGGGCTCCGCGGAGAGGGCCGTCCAGGTCTCCTCGTCGGCATCGGTATCGAGGCCGGGCAGGACGACGGCGCCCATCGGCAAATTCGCAATCACCTCCAGGAGGTCGGCCGTTGCCGGCACGCTGCCGGTGGAACCGGCGGCGACGACCAGGGTCTCGGGCGGGGCCGCGCGCCACGCTTGCGCCCGCGCCTCGATCAGCCGGTTGCGCCGCTCCGCCGGATCGATCCGACCCTCATCGGCCAGGACCCTGGGCCAAGCCTCGGTGACGATCGCGAGGAATCGGAGCGTCGTCTGCCAGTGCTCGGCGAACCGTTCCGGCGCCAGATCCGCGAGCCCGCCGAAATCGAGCCGTTCGGTGCGGACCTGGTCGATCAGGCGTGCCAGTTCGCTGGCCAGCCGAACGGCGCGGTCGGGGGTCCGGGCGTGCTCCCCCGTGGCGAGGATCAGGCGGGCCAGCAGCAGCCGCCGGCGGGCGTCCGGGATGGCCGGTGGAACGTCGAGGGCGCCAAAGGCATCGTCGACTCCGTCGAAGGCGAGATCGTCTTCGTCGACGTCACCCAGGGGCGCCATGCGGGGCAGCAGCATGGGCGCGCCGCCACTGGCGCGCAAGAACGCCTCGGCCAGCGCCCGACAGGCGCGCCGGGTCGGCAGCAGCACCTGCACGGTGCTCAGCACCATCGGATCATCGCCGACGCGGGCACGGATGCCGGCGGCGAGGACGTCAACGAAAGGATGCTGAGGCGGGACCGTGTGGACGGCAGGCCCCGCCGACCGGCGACCGGCGCCGTCGGTCATGTGCGCTTGACGCCCGAATGCCGGGCCCGCATGTAGGTCTCAGCGACCGCCAGTCCGTCGGGCGTGCCGATGTGGAACCACTTGCCGTCGTGCAGGATGCCGTAGAGGCGTCCGGCCTCCATCGCCCGGTCGTAGAGCACATTGAGGGAAAACGGGCCGTCCGGCGCGCCGTTGAACAGCCGCGGGTGCAGGATCTGGATGCCCGTAAACAGGTGCGGCGCGATCTGCCGTTCCTCGCGGCGATAGAGCCGGCCGTCGGGGTCCATGGTGAAATCGCCGACACCGTCGTAGCCGTGGGCTTCGACCGTCGGATGGACCAGCAGGAGCCCATCCATCGTCGCGTCGTCCCAGGCGGCCGCCATCATGCTCAGGACCGGGTGCGGCCCGTTGAGCCAAAGGACGTCCACGTTGACGACGAAGAAGGGACCGGTGCCGAGCATCGGCAGCGCCCGGGCGACGCCGCCGCCGGTCTCCAGCAGCGACTCTTCCGGAGACACCTGGATCTTCGGAGACGGCCGGCCGGCAAGGTGGCGTTCGATCATCGCGCCGAGGTGATGGGTGTTGACGACGATCTCTTCGACACCGGCCTCCTCCAGGCGGTCGATGGCACGGTCGAGCAGGGTGCGGCCATCGATAGCGATCAGCGGTTTGGGCGTGTGTTCGGTGATCGGCCGCATGCGGACGCCGAGGCCGGCGGCGAGCGCCATTCCGTGCCGTGGCACGGGGGACGGCCCGGCCCGACTCATTCGGCCGCCGGCCGGCACTGCGGCACCCCTCGACAGTCCCTTGGTACGAAGGTGTCGAACCACGCCGCGACGGTGTCGAGTGCCGGATGGCCGAGCGCCCGTTCGAGCAATCGCCACACCCGCGGAATGTGGCGCAGGTAGCCGGGTTTGCCGTCTCGCCGGCAGAGCCGTGTGAAGATGCCGATGACCTTGGCGTGGCGCTGGGCGGCGAGGACGGTGAAGGCCGTGGCGAACCGCTCGCGGTCGAGGTCGGGAAAGGCGACTAGGTACCGTTCGATCATCGCGGCGCGCAGATCGTCGGCGATGTCCCGGCGGGCATCCTCGACGAGGGACATCAGGTCGTAGGCCGGCGGACCGGCCACCGCGTCCTGGAAATCCAGAATTCCGCAGGCGGCGACCCCCGTCCGTCCCTCCAGCCGCATCAGGTTGTCGACATGGTAGTCGCGCAGGACCAGTGTCGGCGGGATGAGCCGGACATGGGGAAACGCGCGCGTCCAGGCGGCGACATAGGCGTCGCGTGCCGCCTGTGGTGTTGGCGCACCGGTCATCTCCGGCAGGTACCAGTCGGTCAGCAGCACGGCCTCTTCGACCAAACGCTCGTCGTCGTAGGGGTCAAGCCAGGCGGGGACGCCGGCCTCGGCCGTTGCCCGATGCAGGTGGATCAGCACGTCCACGGCAAGCGCATAGAGCGCCGTTTCGTCGGCACCGGCATCGAGCAGGCGCGTATAGGTGTCGTCGCCGAGGTCTTCGAGCAGCAGCGCCCCGAGCTCGTCGTTCTCGGCAAGGACGTCCGGGGCGCCGAGGCCAAGGGTCCGGAGGTGACGGGCGACGCGAGCGAAGGGGCGGATGTCCTCCATCGGCGGCGGCGCATCCATCAGCACGGCGCGGCGCTTTCCGTCGCTCAGGCGCCGATACCGGCGGAACGAGGCGTCATCCGCGAGCGGTGACGACTGCGACCATTGCCAGTCGTGGGCCTTGAGAAAGGCCACGAGGCGCCGCTGTCGATCAGACAAGGCCGGCCTCCGTCAGCCGCGCCCGCCAGCCGCCAACACCGGAGAGGCTCAGGCGCCGGGACTCGGGCGACGCCCCGTGGGCCAGGGTCACGTCGAGACGCGCGTCCGGCAGCAGCGGGCCGAGCCGGTCCGGCCACTCGATCAGCGAGATTCCCTCGGCGAACGCGTCTTCGATGTCGAGTTCGAAGGCGTCCTCCGGCGCGTCCAGCCGATAGAGATCGAAGTGATACACGGAGCCGGAAAAACCGGCGGCCGGGTCGTACACCTGGACGAGCGTGAACGTCGGGCTCGGCACCTCCTCGTCCGGATTGCCGCGGGCCCGGATAAAGGCGCGGGCGAACACGGTTTTGCCCGTGCCGAGCCCGCCCCACAGGGCGATCACGTCACCCGGACCGGCAAGGGGCGCCAGCCGCGCGGCGAACGCCGCCGTCGCGGCCTCGCCGTTGAGATCGAAAGCGGTTTCGGTCTGGCGGGTTTCGGCGAGGGGCATGGCGGTCCGATCTCGGCGCGGGGTCCACCGGCCGCCCAATCTCGGGCCGGCGAGACTTGATCAGGGGGACGTTGACGGCCATGTTAAGAGCGTTCGCGGGCCCCGCATCATAACCTCGCCCATGGCGGAGATTCCATGCCGAATCAGACCCATCGCACCGACGTTGCGATCATCGGGGCCGGCCCCGTCGGCCTGTTCGCGGTGTTCGAGTGCGGCATGCTCGACATGGGCTGTCACGTCGTCGATGCCCTCGGCGAGGCGGGCGGGCAGTGTTCCGCGCTGTATCCTGAAAAGCCGATCTACGATATCCCCGGCTATCCCGAGATCATGGCCGCCGACCTCGTCTCCAAGTTGGAACAGCAGGCCGCGCCCTTCGATCCGACCTATCACTTGGGTCAGCAAGTGGTCGCGCTTCGCGGCGCCGCCGACGGCCGCTGGCTTGTCGAGACGGAAGCCGGGATTCGCATCGATGCCTGTGCGGTGATCATCGCCGCGGGCGTCGGCGCCTTCGGCCCCAACCGGCCGCCGCTGGCCGGAATCGAGCAGTATGAAGGCCACCCGCCGGGCAGCGGGGTGCAGTATCTGGTTCGCCGCCGCGACGACTATCGCGGGCGCCGCGTGGTGATCGCCGGCGGCGGCGATTCTGCCGTCGATTGGGCCTTGTCGCTGGCCGAGGTCGCCGAAAGCGTCGCCGTGGTTCATCGGCGGGGCAAGTTCCGCGCCGCTCCGGAGAGCGTGCGGCGTCTTCACGAACTGACCGAAGCGGGAACCGTAGAACTGGTGATCCCCTTCCAGCTTCACGACATCAAGGGCGTCGGCGGAGAGCTTCGGACCGTTGTCGTCCGCGATCTCGACGGCAACGAGCGGTGGTTGGCAGCCGATGTGCTGCTGCCGTTCTTCGGGCTGTCGCAGAACCTGGGTCCGATCGCCGAATGGGGGCTCGACCTCAACCGCAATCATATCGTCGTCGATCCGGGCTCCTGCGCCACCGACCGAGAGGGCATCTTCGCCATCGGTGACATCGTTACCTATCCCGGCAAGCTGAAGCTCATCCTCACCGGGTTTGCTGAGGCGGCCATGGCGGCGCATGCCATTCATCCGCTGGTCCATCCGGGCGAGGCGTTGCATTTCGAATACTCCACGACGAAAGGCGTTCCGGGCCGGTCGTGACGCCCGGCAACGCGATGGCAGAGGGACAGTCATGAGTCGTTCGGTGCTCGCGATCGCCGCTGTCGGTGTGGCTCTTGTGTCCACGCCGGCCGCCCACGCGGCTGATCCCGAGGCCGACAAGGCCTTGGCGGAGGCGGCGGGCTGCGGCGAATGCCACGGACCGCTCGGGGTCAGCGCCGATCCGACCATCCCCAACCTTGCCGGTCAGAACGAGATCTACCTGATCAAGCAGCTCAACGCGTTCCGTCAACCGCAGACGGTGCGCCAGCTGCCCAAACGGCAGGCCCGGCGTTCGGACCACATCATGGACCGCCAGGCGGAACCTCTGAGTGATACCGATGTTGCCAATCTTGCCGCGTGGTTCACCACGCTCTGGTGCGGCAGCAGCGGAAAGGAGACGTCGGCCGAATCACCAAAGATCACGGCGCGCTGCACGGCCTGCCACGGACCTTCGGGCATGAGTGAGGAGGACACCATCCCCAAGCTGGCGGGCCAAAAGCAGGCCTATCTGGCGAAGCAGTTGGACACCCGTATTAACCTACCGTGATCGGGCGTTTGGTGATTCACTCTCCCCATCGTGTTGATAAGGAGGGATTGATGGAACAGCGGAGCTTTTTCGCGCTTTCGGAA
>Ga0209458_1000440_pt1 | contig 15009 bp, 11 predicted proteins | sample WorMetLIZAISLAND_FD_187411 | JGI IMG/M metagenome (GOLD analysis project Ga0209458, IMG submission 187411) | Marine gutless worms symbiont microbial communities from Max Planck institute for Marine Microbiology, Germany - Inanidrilus manae... ...
CGGACGAAAGGGCGTGGGACACGGCGACAGCCGTGAGCCCCGACCAGCCCGGCCGAAAGACGCATAGCGTTCGAAAGCTCAAGGTCTCGCTGGGGTTTCGCTGCAACTACTCCTGCGCCTATTGCGGCCAGGCGAGCCAGGTCGGGCAAGAGGAGCCGACCGACCTCGCCGATGTCGGGCGGTTTCTCGCCAATCTGGGTTCCTGGTGGGATGGCGGCAGGGACGGCAAGGGCGCCGGGACCAATATTCAGTTCTGGGGCGGCGAGCCCTTCGTCTACTGGAAGAAGCTGAAACCCTTGGCCGAGGGCATCAAGGCCCGGTGGCCGCATGCGGAGCTCTCCGTCATCACCAATGGCTCGGTCCTCGACGAAGAAAGGATCGATTGGCTCGACCGCCTGGACTTCGCCGTCGCGGTCTCCCACGACGGTCCCGGTCAGGCCCTCCGTGGGCCCGACCCGTTCGACGACCCGGAAAAGGCAGCCGCGATACGCGCGCTGTTCGCCCGCCTGCATCCCAAGGGCAAGGTTTCGTTCAACGTGGTCCTGACCCGGGACCACTATAGCCTCGCCGCGGCGCGTGAGTGGTTCGTCGAAACGATGGGTGATCAATCCGTGGTGGTCGGTAGCGAAGAACTTCTTCTGCCCTACGATCCGGGCGGACTCATGCTTTCTCCGGCGACGGACGAGGAGCACAAGCAGATCCGACTGGCGCTCCTCGGTGAGATCATGGACGGCAGCGCACTCGCCGTCTCCACCGTCCGGATGAAGCTCCGGGACTGGTTCAGTTCCCTGGCCCAGGCTCGGCCCGCTTTAACGCTTGGCCAGAAGTGCGGCATGGACCGGGACGACAACATCGCGGTCGATCTCAAGGGCAACGTCTACACCTGCCAGAACACCGGCGATGCCGCCCATCGGATTGGACACGTCGAAAGTCTCGACGAGGTTCGCCTGACAACGGCGACGCATTGGTCGCTGCGCGAGGAATGCCGGCGCTGCCCCGTGGTCCAACTCTGCAAGGGCGCCTGCATGTACCTGGATGGCGAATACTGGCACCAGGCCTGCGACAACAGTTTCACCTACAACATCGCCGTGCTTACCGGCGCGCTCTGGATGCTGACCGGCAAAATTGCGGTCGCCATCGATGGCCCGATGCGACGCGATACCTGATCGGGCGGCGAGCCGCCGCCACGAACCCCCGAAAATCGAAAGGAAAATCGGATGAACCGTCCAACCATGGAGGACGGGCATGTCGTCATGCCTGAAGAGGAGTTGGAGCAACTCCTGGAACTGGCCGCCGAACGCGGCGCCAGGCAGGCCCTCAAGGACATCGGCCTCGACAACGGCGCGGCGCGGGAGGACCTGCGCGAGCTGCGCTCGCTCCTCGGCGCGCTCCGTCTCGCCAGGAGGACGGCTTGGCAGACCGCCGTGAAGATCGTGACCACGGCGTTCGTGCTGGCGCTGCTCGCCTGGGTCGGAATCAAGCTCAAGCTGCTCGGAGGCGGACCGTGACCCGAAGTGTTGACGAGCTTCTCGACGAGGTGATCGCCCGCGAAGGCGGCTTCGTCCACCACCCGGCCGATCGGGGCGGACCCACCAGGTTCGGGATCACGCAGGCTACTCTCTCCGAGTGGCTCGGCCGGTCGACGACCGTAGACGAGGTGCGGACCCTCGAAGAGGAGACGGCGCGCGAGATCTACGTCGCCCTCTATCTCGCCGGACCCCGCGTCGGCACGCTGCCGCCCGAGATCGTGCCGCATGTGTTCGACATGGCAGTGAACCACGGACCGCGTCGTGCGGTACGCATGCTCCAGGAGGTGCTCGGCCTCGCCGGCTGGCGGGTCGACGTCGACGGGGTGATTGGTCCGCAAACCCGCAAGGCAGCGTTCGAGGCGCAAGCCGACATGGGGCCCTTCTTCACGAACGCCATCGCCGACCAGCGGGCGAACTTCTACCGGTGCCTCGTCGCGGCCGACTCCTCACAGCGCGTGTTCTTGCGCGGCTGGCTCAACAGGGCTGAGGCGTTCAAGGTTCCAGTCGAGGACCTGTCCGCCGAAGCCTTGGCGAAGGCGGAGGACGCGGCATGATCGCGAAGGTGCTCTCCATGCTGCTCGGCGGCGGCGCCCAGCAGCTGGTCTCGACCGTGTTCGGCGACCGCGCCGCGCGGGAGCGCTACGCCGCCGAAGAGCAGATGGCCGTTCAGATGGGCTTCCAGGCGGAGTTCTCGCACCGCGAGCGCCGCACCTGGTGGGACAGCCTCGTCGACGGCCTCAACCGCCTGCCGCGGCCGCTCATGACTTTCGGGGTGATCGGGTTGTTCGTCTGGGCCGTGGTCGACCCGCCAGCGTTCTCGCTCGCCATGCTCGCGCTCCAAAACGTGCCGGAGATGTTGTGGTACATCTTCCTTGCGATCATCGGATTCTGGTTCGGCACCAAGATGATCGAGAAGGCTCCGCGGCGGGTGCAGGGGCCGAACGCCGAGGACGTGAAGCGCGTCCACGACATCGAGGTCGAGCGGCGCTACCAGGACGAAATGGCGGATACATCGAAGCCGCTTACGAACGCCTCGATCTTGGAGTGGAACCGGCGGCAGGTAAGGGGCGGTTAGAGAGCGACAAATCAGTCGATTGAAGCTTCAAAGGACAGATCAGTCGCGCCGCGGATCCTGCTCAGGACCTTAGCCTCACCGACAATTACCAGATGAGTCCGTGCCCGAGACAGCGCGACATAAGGTAGTTCCTTGTCGACAACGGTGTCCGGCGTCGCCGCGATAACCACGACCGGGCGCTCAAGACCTTTGAAACGCCTGACGCTGTCAACGACAATTCGGCCTTCGGACTGTTCGTCACATCGCGCGATACGGAAGGCGCCCAGGCGGTTGGCCGGTGCGATTCGTTCGCTTGCCTTCTCGGTCGCCACAAGGACTGCAATGTCACCGGACGGCACGCATTCGATTGAGACCAGATGCGCAACGCAATCGGAGATTCGCTGTGCCAGCTCGTTCGGCGTTGCCGCCTTGATCCAGCGGACCTCGACACCTTCCGGCCCGACGGCATCGATTTCATGGCCGGTGTAATGCTGGCGCACAAGCTCGTGGATGCGCCGTGTATTGCGTAGGTTCAGCGTCAGGCGGATCGGGACCAGATCAACGTCTTCCGGGAGCCTGATCGCGCTTGCATAGACGCGCTGGTTGTTGTCGTAGAATATCCGGAACACCCCGCCGGGGGTGAGCCCTGACTCGACCGCTGTCCACCACAGCGGCAGAAAATCCTGCCCCTCATCGACGATGATCGCATCGTATCTCTCGTCCGGCAGCCGTTCGAATGCCTCCATCAGGAGTTCGGGCAAGATGTCCTCGAAGAGCTGTGTCTCCGAAACGCCCTCCGGATGCGGGATGCCCGCGCGGCGGGTTATGTCCGCGCACAGCTCGTGGAAGGTCATCGCCGTCACCGCCGGGCCGCCCTTGAGGCGGCGGCGGGTTTCGGTTGCAAGCCCCCGGTTGTAGCAGACGAACAGCGTGCGGGCTCCGCCTTCCGCGCAGCGGCCGGCTTCCTCCAACGCCAGCACCGTCTTGCCGGTGCCCGCTCCGCCGCTGATCGCAACGCGCGGAACGGCTTCGATCGCACGCAGAATGTGAAACTGCTGCTGTGTCAGAACCTGAAGCGCGGCATCGTCACGCGACAGCAACGCGCCGAGAGGTGTTCGAAGTTGAAACGGCTTCGCGAGGATTTTTTCGAGCGCCTGAAGGCCGTCAGGCCCCAGTTCCCTGGTCCGCCCTTCATCCGGCGGCGCATCGCCGAACCGTTCCAGAATCCAGTCCCGGAACCCGTCTTCGAACCGTTCGGTGAAGCAGAATATCCGTCGCGGCATGTCCGCGCCGAGATCGCCCGGCGGCGCGGACGAGTGCGGCAGCACGACCCCGTGCCGCGCCCGGATGCGCCGCGTTTTCCAGTGCGTCGATGCGTTCAGCTTCTTCAGCAATTCGTGCTTTGCGCTTCTGGCTTGGCGCACCGGATTCTTGATGCTGTGCGTCACCTTCCAGCGGTCGCGGCTTGTCCATTGATCGGTGCGCGGATCGTAGGCGACCGCGCCGCCTTTCACCTCAAGCGTCAGCATGCCCAGCTCGGCGTGCGAGACGATGAAATCGCATTCACCGTCGATTTCCTCGCCGTCCGGTTTCAGCCCGAGCCAGGGCCGTGAGTAAAAGACCACGAAGGAGTCGTCCAGCACGGCCTCCAGCCGTCTGAACACCTCGCATTCAGTGCTGCGCAGCATGTTGCCCGTGACATCGGGCGGCAGTGTTCTGGGCCACATCACCGCCATGTCACGCCCTCTGGATCAGCGGCGCGAAGTACCCGACATGGGGGGCGTCCGGCAGACCGACGAGCGCGGCACGATCCAGGAACCGGTTGTATTCCTCGCAGGCAGTCTCCGGCGCGAGCACGCAGGCATGACAGGCCGCAAGAGACAGGCCGTCGGCTCCGGCGATCATGCCCTCGATGCACAACGGGTCGGAGGAACACCACTCCATCGCCCGGATTGCTGCCTCGACGGCCCGTTCGATGCGATGGGCTTCGCCCTGGCGTTGCAGACCGCCGAGCGTGCCGTCTGAATCCGAGGTGGCGGTATAGATCAGCAGTCCCGCCATGCCGTCCGTCCCGTCGCTCACATACAGGCGTTCGCGCAGGGCGGCAGTCGAATAGCCGCATTCCAGCGTGAGCTGGCGCATGAGCGCATGCGCGAAACTGTGCGCCAGCAGGTAGCGCGGGGATATGCGCCAGGCCGGGTCGCCTTCGCCGTAACGCCGGTGCCATTCGATCCGCCAAGCGTCATCGACGCTTCTGGCGCGCGCCGCCACATCGTTCCGCGCTTCCCATACCCCGAGGGTGTTCTGATTGAAGGCGAGGAATATGCCTTCGCCCCGAACCTCGACCGCCGGAAGCCAGCCGGTATCGCCGACGGAAATCGCCGCGATATCCGGACTGTCTTCGTCCCCCGGCGGGTTGATCCGCGTAAAGCCTTTCAGGGCGCGCACCTCGCGCAACCGCACGACGCGGACCACCCGGTCGATGAACGGCCGCAAGCGCTCGGGTACAGGCACGTTGCGCACCTCGAATTCACGCGCATCCCTGTCGCGGGTATCCGTGCCCGAGACGAACTGCCGGTACTCTTCCTGCCTGATATTCAGGATCGCGTCGTCATTAAACCTCGTCAGACGCTCTTCGACGTGCCGCGCCAGTTCCTCCGGACTGAGACCCAGTTCCCGCAACACGGGCGCAAGATCGCCTTCAGCCAGCATGCTGATGAAGAACGCGCGCTTTTCCGGTTCGGCATTGACAATCGGGGTCCAGTAAATGCCGAGCGCTTCCTGTATTGCGTCCGACCACGGCGGAATGCTGAGAGCCGACTCGATCACCGGGAAGTACAGGTTCGATGCGCCGCGCTGCAATGCGCGCGGCTCGCAGTCGCATGTTTCGGCCGGGGCGGCGAGCCAGGGCCGCCGCCCGCGGCACCGGAAGCCGCGCCATGTCTGAGCGCTGAACACGCCGTCCATCGAGCGCCGCGCCTTGCATTCCTGGCAGCTCAGAATCAGTCCGGCGAGGCCCGGACGTTCCGATCTGAGATACAGATCGGCCCGGTCCTTCTTCTTGCAGTCCGCCTTGTGCCCGACCCAGATATGCCACGGGAAATCGTCCAGATGGCCCTTGGGGCAGGCCATCACGAAGCGGATCGGCACCGCGAATATCTTGCGCTGGCCAGGCGCCTTGCGCGTGCAGCTCGCGCAGTACCGGTAGGCGCGGCCCGGGTCCTGCGACCAGCGGCCCGCCGGGGCGAGCCGGTCGCATTGCGGGCATTGCAGCCATTCCGGGAACCGTGCCGCGACGAGCGTGCGGCCGTCGGGATTGCCCTGATCGTCACGCCAGTTCTCATCGACGACCGGCGGCAAACGGAATCCGCCCACCGAGAGCTTTCTCTGCAAGCGCGGTTCCGTGATTCTCTGCGGATTGGCCAGTCCGGCCGGTGGAAAGGACCTGTCCCACTCTTCGAGCCCGGCCGCGACGGCGGAGACGGGCGCGCCATCGGCGCGGAAGTCCACGACGGAGCCCGGCCCGAAGGTCATGACGGCGGCGCTTCGGCGCAATTCCCCCAGCCGGTTATTCGCCATCGCCGTTCCCCCCGGATGTTCTTTCGCGCAGCCATTCGGCGAGCCGGTATCGCGTCGAAGCCTCGACGCTGCGCATGTTGTTCAGCGTCGGCCAAGCTTCGCCCGGAAGTCTTCCCATCGCCCGCATCGTTGCGGCCCGTTCCGCATCCTGGAGCAATGAGTTGCGGACTTGGCGCGCCCACCAGTAGCTCCGGGGCGCGCGGAACTCCCAGGTGTCGAGACAGCGCTCCAGCTCCATCCGGACGGCGCTTTCCTGCGGATCGATCGCCGCCGCCCGCCCGACGATGTCGTCTATCAGGTCTTTTGCGGCATCAATTGCAGCGTCGTCGAGCGCAGGCCGGTCGATCATGCCGGGGGCCAGATGGCGCACCAGCGCCACCAGAACGGCGTGCAGCGCGCGGTCACGCGCCCGCGACGCGAAGGGCGTCACGCTCGTCGGCTCGACATCCCGATACAGCGTCTCATGCCAGGTCGGAAAGCTTTCGTAATGCGACCGGTCGCGGGCCTTGGCGTTGTTGAGCACGGCGACGACGAGGCCCGGCACATCGCCGCGCCCGACGCGGCTCGTGGCTTGGATGTATTCGGCGATGCCCTTGGGCTGACCGTTCACCAGCATCAGGCCGAGGCGGGGAATATCGACGCCGACGCTGAGCATGTTCGTCGCAAGCACGACATCGAGCGCGCCCTGGGCGGCGGCGCGGATTGCCAGCCTGTCCAGCATGTCCCGGACTTCGGCCTGCGTGCGTCTTGAGGTCAGCTCTTCTATGAATTCGGGATGACGCGCAGCCTCGCCGCGCCTCTGCGCCAACAGCGCAAGGCTGTCGTTCACGTCGTCCTGCATGAGGACGAGCGCGCCGCCCAGCTCGCGCAGGGAGTTGAAATACGACACCAGCGTCCAGTACGGATCGCGTGCTTTGTCATCGGACGTGCCGCCGAAGGCCGACTGGAGCAGCGATGCCGCCACGGCCTGGAGCGTGAATTTCGCCGACCGGCCCGCCGTGGTCACGCCGGCGTAGACGCGGCCGGGCGCGTCCCGGTCCACGACGGCGAAGGCGGAATCCGAGGCGTCCAGACAGGACGGCGGGAACTGCGCCGTCTCGCGGTCGAACAGGGCGGCCACCTGTTCGGATGCGCGCCGGATCGTCGCCGTGGAGCCGATGATTTTCGGGCGCGCCCCGCCGGAGGCGAACATGCGGTCGATCGCGACTTCATAGAGGCCCGCGACCGTGCCAAGCGGCCCGGAGATGAGATGCAGCTCGTCCTGGAGAATGAGATCGGGCGGTCTGCCGGTATTTAGGCCGAACAGCCCGTTGATTTCCTTGCGTCGGACGATCTGCGCGAATTTGTCGATCGTGCCGATCAGCAGTGTCGGCCGTATCCGGTACACGTCCTCGTCCACCGTCCAGACCGGCAGAGGCGTGTCGGGATCTAACAGCAGACAGTCTTCATTCTCGCAGTGGACGTGAATGGCGTCGGCCTGTTCGTCATGCTCCCAGGTCAGGGCATTCCGGCATGCCGGACACTGCGTGAGCTGTTTCGGCGTCGGCTGGTCCGGCGCGCCGCCAAGCGCGGCGGCAGCGGCGCTCACCCGGTTCGGCACCGCGTCACCGCCGACCCAGAGACCAATCGAGAAGGGCGTGTTCCCCAGCTCGCGGCGGGAGGCTTCCGCTTCGCGGATGCGCCCGCGACGGATGGCCTCGCAGGCGAGCAAGACAGAGGCCGCGCGCGCAAACTGCTGCGTTGTCAGCAGCCGTAGCGTATAGCGCATGATCGCGGCGACACCGTCGCCCCCATCGGGGTCGCCCCCGGCGGACAGCCGCCTGTAGAAGGCAAGGAATGCGATCAGCGCGAGATACGCTTCCGTCTTGCCGCCCCCCGTCGGAAACCAGAGCAGGTCCATGATCCGGCGTTCAGGGTGTTCGCGATCGGCCACGGAAGCCGCGGCGAGAAGAATGAAACCGAGCTGGAATGGCCGCCATTCCAGCGGGCCGCGATCTCTTTTCTCGGGATCCCACCCGTGCTGCATGTCCATCGCGAGATTGGCTAGGCGAAAGGCGCGCGACATCGCGGCGTCGCCCGCTATCCGCGTCGCGCCTCCGGCCATGCGGGCATGGACCTCGCGGCAGATCGCGATGTTTCTTGCCGCCTGCTCGCGGAACTCTTCGGGAAGCGCAGACACCTCAGCCTCCCTGTCCGCGATCCATTCCTCGTAGGCCGCTGGGAGCCGCTGAAGGGCCTCCCCGAATTCTTCCGGCGCGGCCGTCGCGAGCCAGCGGGCCGACAGCGGTTTGAGCCTTCCATCCGTGCGCAGCGCGTCGAAGACGGCGTGACCGGCCGCGCTGGTTGCGGGAACCGTCGCAGTGGGGATCCAGCTTGTGGCGACCATGCCGGCTGTTCCCGGATCGGCCCCGGCTTCCCATTCGACCGAACAGGTATGCCCTGTCGCGAACTCGTGCGCGTCGTGGTACAGCAGCGCCGCAGATCGGTCGTCGTCATCGAGCACCGCGCGCCGCGACGGCCGCGCGACAAGCATGGTGCCGGATCGGGGGCGGATTTCGACGCGCGTCTGGAACAGCGTCAGCCGTTCGATTCCCTCCCGGCCTTCGTCTTCGTCAAGCTCCGCCTGGTTCAGCAGCGTGATCGTGGCGAGCGTCCCGCCCGACCACGGCGCGGTGCGTATGTGCAGTCTCACGCCCGGCAGCGCGCCGCGCGGTTCGAGATCGACAAACCGCGATCCGCTTTCAAGCGTGACGCCCTCTACGAGGATGTCATGCGCCCGGCGTTGCCATGCCGTGCGTCGGCGCGCACGGCCACCGCCGCCATCCTTTTCCTCTTCTTCTGATTCGGTGACGGGTTCATAGATTGCGAATCTGACCGTCACATCCAGTTCGGCGTTGCCTTCCACTGCGCACGCGGCAAAGGAGACGCCCGCCGAGCAGGGGCGCACGAGACCGGCCAGCGAAACTTCCTCTTCCTCGCCGCCGCCATCCGTTTCGCTTTCCCCCGCGCCGGACAGACCGAGACGTTCGTCTTCTTCCGCACCCATGCGGGTTTCGCGCGGCCAGAGAATGCCTGTCAGGTACACGTCCGAGGGACGCGCCGTCAGGACTTCGTCCTCTGCGTACGGTCCCACCAGGTCGCATCTCAGCCGGTCGAGAAGAATGTCGCGCATGTCACCGCCCCCTTCGTCCACGTGAGTACGGGAAATACGCCGTGCTGTACCCCAGCACCAGCGGCGCCAGCATGATCCCGCTGCTTCGCCACGGCTCATGCAGCGTCTCGCCCCCCGGCGCATCCGGCGGCAGGACGATGGTGCGCACCCCGCGCACATGCAGATGCCGGATCGTATCAGGCGGCCGCCTCCGGCCGCCGCCGAGCTTCGCCTGAATGGCGTTGCCGACCGTAAACAGGTCGGCATTTACGCCCTGCGACAGCACGGCGAGACACTGTCCCTGTCCGTCTTCCTTCAGGCGGTAAACGAACCCGGCGTCGCGATCGCTATCGGCGACGAGCGAGACGGCTTCATCTGCGAAGCTGCGAATCCGGGTCTGAGCGGCGCGCACCGCGGCGGGGCTTGCGAAGAAACGCCGCCCCGCCAAGCCCTCGGCTTCGATGTCGTTATCATGCCCGATCTCGAACTGGGCGCGCGGCCGGTTGTCTCTTGTCTGAAGACAAAACGCCCGTCCGGATGCCTCGACGCGTCCGGCGAACTGCCGCCAGCCGCGGCCGATCAGCAGCCGAGAGCGTCCGCGCGTCGCACCGACGAACACGACCCGCGCTTCTTCATCCTGATCCACATCCTTGCCGTGCGTGTCCGATAACATCAGGTGCACGGTGTCGGCTTCGCGCCCCTTCGAAGCGTGAATCGTGCCGACGATCGGGCCGCGGAGGCCCAGCTCGGCATGGCACAGTTCCGCCGGCGGCTGTTTACGCCCGAGACGCTGCCGCAGCAGCCGCATGTCCACCACTGTCTGCGTGCGGCCCGCGATCCGTACGAGGTGCGCCCACGCGTCATCGGGTTCAAATGTTGCGAGGAACGTACCCTGCACCTTTCCGGCCCACAGCTCAATGAACCTGTCGCGACTCAGATCGGCATCCGTATGCTCGGACAGAGCAGCGCCGATCCACGGCGCGAGGCACACCGGCAGCCCCGACATCCGGACCCGGTGCGGGACGTCGTTCTGCGTCAGCATCGAGGTTGTCAGCAATACGTCGCAGCGCCTGCGATACAGGATGAATGCATCCTCAAGCTCGGCCAGCGCGGCATCATCAACACTCGGCGCTTCGCCGTGCGCAAGCCTGATTACCTCGTCCTTGATTTCCCCGAGCTTGTCTCCCGTCTCGCCGGCAGCCGTGAGCACCTTGCGCCGCGTATCCGAGAATATCGTCAGCAGTTGCGGCGATTGCGTGCGATGCACCTCTGTCAGCTCGCATTCCCGGAACTCTCCGGCCGCGCCGCGGCGGATTTTCTCAGGCAACGGCGGTTCACGGACCTCGCCCGGCCCAACCTCGTGATCGTCCGCAAATCCGTAGATAGCCTGGGCCTCGTCCGCGAACACGGATACGCCGCAGGACGACGACAGCCTGCGGATCATCTCGATGACCAGATCGGCGCGTATGCCGACGATGTCCTGCGCCTCGTCGACGACCAAGTGTTCGACGTTGTCGAGGAGGTAGTCGGCGACATTCTCGTCCTCGCGGACGAGTTCGAGCACCCGTTCGATGTTCTCTTCATAGGCGCCGAGGATTTTCGCGCCTTCATCGAAACCCGAATGGATCGTCCATGCGTGCGAATCCAGCGTTGCGATCTTGACCGCATACGCCGCTGCGGCATCTTCCAGATAGGCGGCGATCCGGTCCCGGATTTCACGCACTGCGGTCCTTGTAAAGCTGATCAGCCAGATCCGGCTCGGTTCCAGGCCGCCCTGGTCGATCAATTGCGAGACCCTTGCGCAGGCGACCGCCGTCTTGCCTGTGCCCGGACCGGCTCCGACCAGCAGACGGTCCTCCGGCGGCGCGTCGATCACGTCGCGCTGCGACTCGTCCCATACTATCTGGGCGGGGGGAACGACCTGGAATTCCGGTGCGGCCTCCGTCTCGCCGGTTTCGGCCTCGCCCGCCATCCGCGCGTCATCCGCGGGCGCAATATCGTCGAGATATACTTCGCCGCCGTTGATCAGCGGCCAGAGCCGCTTCTTGTATTTGACGACCGGCTTGCCGTCGAGCTGGCGCAGCGGGCGCGTCACACGCGCGATCTCCCGCCCTTGCCTGAATATGCGTACCTCGACTTGCGCCATAGCTCTGCTTTCGAAATTCTCTCTTCGCGGCCGCAAACCTCAAGGTTACGTGGCGCATTCACGATGCCCGTCTGTCTATACTCTCGCATTCCGCGATCTCGGCAAAAACCTTTCGCCCCTGCCGGATGAACGATTCCGCGCCGTCCAGTACATCCGACAGCGCTCTTTTTTGCTTTCCTTTCAGGGCGCATTCCCAGACGACGAGCGCGCGCCATCCGTCAACCTTCAGCGCAGCCATCGCCTCCCGATCGCGTTCGATGTTGCGGTCGATCTTGCCCTTCCAGAACGCGGCGCGCGTCTTCGGCCATTTGAACAGCGAGCAGCCGTGACCGTGCCAGAAACAGCCGTGGACGAAGACCACCGCGCGATATCCGGGGAACACCAAGTCCGGTCTGCCGGGCAAGCCTTTGCCGTGCAGCCGGTAGCGGAGGCCCCGCCCGTGCAGGCCGCGCCGCATGAGCATTTCCGGCCGGGTGTCCTTGCCTCTGATTCGGCTCATGACCAGCCGGCGCTGTTCCGGCGTCAGTACGTCGGTGCTTTCGTCTCTTGCCGTGGACGTATGGATGGCATCAGGCTTCAACGGCCTTCTCCATCGCGGCCAGACGGTGAGAGACAGCCGGTTCGCCGATGTTGACCGCCGCTGGCGGCAGGGCGGCAATCCGGCGCTGCGGCTGCGTCGCGTGTGCACTTGCCGACGCCCGGATCGTCTCCATCATCTCCGTGGCGATCGCCTTCGCCATCAGCGGCGGGACCGCGTTTCCGATCTGACGGAAGGCTTCGTTCATTGCGCCCGCGAACACGAAGCCGTCCGGAAACGACTGGAGCCGCGCCGCTTCCCGGACCGAAATCGTCCGGGCCTGGGCGTCGTCGTAGTGAATATGGCTGTAGCCGTCCTTGCCGAGATGCGCCATGACCGTGCGCACCGGCTGGTCCCGTGAAATTTTCCGCCATTTGTTCGGGAACTTGCCTACATCGTAGGGCGGAACGATCGAGCTCTTCAGCTCTTCGTATGCTGCCGATCCCAGCCTGGGGCGGATTCCCGTGCGCGCAAGCCCCTCAAGTTCTTCTTCGAACATCCTGCACGCGAGCGCGTGCGCTTCCGGGTACTGATCGCCTTCTTGCATGCGGGCGAAGATCGGATAATCGCGCGGCAGATAGCGGATGACGTGATCAAATACACCGTCTCCCGCCTCGAAGCCGGACCAATGCTTCATCGCATCGGCGTAAGCCGACACGGTGTGCCTGCCATCGTATCTGGCCAGTTGATCAAACCGTCGCGCCCCGCGTTTCAGCTCTCCCTTTCGCACCAGTTCACGCGCGTCGATCTTCGGCAGGTCGCCGATCGCGTCCCGCGCGGTCACTGCCGGTGGCAGCGAGTCCGTGGCCTCGGGCGCGTCCATGTAACAGTGCGCTTGCGCGAACATGTCGCCTTTCGACAGCAGTTTCAGCGCGACCTGCCGCGATCCTTCGTATCCGGACGGAAGGTCGATCCAGTGCGTCGGTTCGGGAAACTTCACCGCTTCTGCGAGCTCGCGATGATACGCGATCAGGAACATGCGCTCGCGCGTTTGCGGCACGCCGTAGAAGGCGGCGTTCAGCAGCGTGTAGGCGCAGACGTAATCGAGTTCTTCCAGAACCTCGCAGACTTCTTCGGGGACGTTGTGCCCGCCGAAGTTCATCACGTCCGGCACGTTCTCCATCAGGATTGCGACCGGACGGCAGGATTTCACATACCTGAGATACGGCGCGTAGAGCTTCGCGCGCGGATCATGGCGAAACGCTTCCGGATGCGCCTCGATTTCGCGCAGCTTCGATCTGCCGACACGCGCGAAGGCCTGGCACGGCGGTCCGCCGATGACCACGTCGAAGGCTTCCGCCATTCGGCCCAGCTTCAGTTCGCGGACGAGCTGGCCGGGCGTGGTTTCGGTGATGTCGCGCGCCACCGCGTGCAGCGGATCGTCTGCGTGGAAATTGGCGCCGTAGGAGGCGGCCGCCGTCGGGATGTTCTCCACCGCTGCCGCGATCCCGAAACCCGCCGCGCCGAAGCCGAGGGAAAGCCCACCGCACCCGGAAAACAGATCGAGAACCCGCGGCGCTGCGCCGCTCCGAAGCCTCGATATCTTTTCCCGGATGATGCAGTCCGTCACAACTCTTTCGTCCCCCGTTGTTCCCGGCCGAACAGGTCCGGCTGCGGATTGTAACCCTCGCCGTCCAGATACTCCCGGATAAGCCGGGCGATCAGCGGCGACTTCTTGTAGCCCTTTTCGCGGCAATAGGCCTCGAACCGATCAGCCTCCGCCTTCGGCATCAGCACCTGTATGCGAACGGGATCAGCCATCTGCGCCATACTCCATGTCCGGCATGGTACTCCTGAGGCTGCGCAGATTTCAACAGATATGTGTATTTATGTGCATTCTGGCCGGGTACACCGCCTCCCTAGTGATCGTCCCACCAAGCCTCGGTCGCGAGGTATTCGAACAGCACCGACCTGATCAGAATACCGCCGGATTGGGCAACGACGTAGCGGTTGTCAGCAAGTGAACGATGCGCTGAGCAACGACCTCAGTTTTACCGGACTTGGCGCAGGCAATGAGTTGCAGGTTTCGGCTGCCATGTGTGATCGCGTTTTGTTGAGAAGGAGTCAGCTCCATAACGCCCCCAATCGCACAACGATGACGGCATTCTTTCTTGGATGTCCGCGCGCCATGGTTACCTCCCTTTCCCGCGATTGAGAGGCCAGCTTTTCGGTGCCGGCCTGTCTATAGTGCTGCGCGAGAAGCGCTCGTAGTCCTCGATCAGCCGGTCGCAGAATTCAAAGACGTCCATACATCCACTCTGCGGTCATTCGCCCGCCCGAGCTCCGCCCAGCGCTTCCCGGACTTCCTTCCGGTTCACGAGCACGATGTGCTGATCCTGCGGGCGCTTGCGGGCCGGCTCTCCGTCGAGCCCGAGTCGTTTCAGGAAGTAGTAGAGGAATGCCATCGGGACTTCGATCTCCCGCTCCCCGTCTTGCATACCGTAGTCGAGTTCGACCCCCCTGCGCTGGCCTTCCGTCAGCCCGGGGTGGGGGGCGATCACCACGGTCACCGACTCTGAGAGAATCAGCCTAAATGTGGATGCCCAATATATCGATCTCGGGAAACTGGATGCTGATATACAAGCTAAGATTGACAGACTTAAATACATTGATTCCTATGACAGAGCACCTGAAACCGATCTCAAGTTCATTGACCTGACAGCCGGTCTCACGTTTGCGTTTTAGGCTCAGGGCCCATTAATTCTGGGTTTACTATTTTGGTTGAAGATGCGTCCACCGTTCACGGAGGCACATCATATGAGCGATCTTTTCTGGCTGACGCCGGCGCAACTGAAACGCATTAAACCCCACTTTCCACGTAAGCGTCCGGTTTAGGCCGCCTTACTGGATTGGAGTTTATCTGCCATTGTCTGGGTGCGGGCGATAGATGTCCGTTAACATATAGATGGACACCTGGTGGCGATGACGGATTGGCGATCGAGGAAACGCCGGCGGTATTCGGATCGGTTCAAG
>Ga0209458_1000441_pt1 | contig 14973 bp, 7 predicted proteins | sample WorMetLIZAISLAND_FD_187411 | JGI IMG/M metagenome (GOLD analysis project Ga0209458, IMG submission 187411) | Marine gutless worms symbiont microbial communities from Max Planck institute for Marine Microbiology, Germany - Inanidrilus manae... ...
TTGAAAACGTCATATCCATACCTAACACCATGCAAAGTTTTAAAAAGTTGTCACAAAGTGCACGATTTTTGCAAATACTGACATATTCCATCCCCGCTATCAGCTTAATTCTCAGATTAGCTGCCACCAGGTTGTGGTCGGAGTCTATATCTGCTCCAGGGTATGCCTTAGAATTGGTCACACTATTCCAGTACCTGCATTTAGTGATTATGTAATCGATCTGATACCGTCCTATGTCCCCTGGCATTGTCCATGTGTATCTCCTTCTTTTGTCCTGACAGAACCATGTATTAGTAATAAACATTTCCCTTCTTCTTTGGTTGTGGCACCCTAATCCATAATGTCTGACATACTTTCCTTCTTTGCCTTCACCAACCACGGCATTGAAGTCCCCCCATTACTATTGTATAGTCTTCACTTCTAGTCTCCGAATCTATCAGCTCGTCTATCTTCTGATACATCTCCTCCACCTCTTCATCTGTATGCCCTGATGTTGGCATATACACTTGGATTATGCATAAGTCTACTGGTTTTCCCTTCAGCCTCACCATTAACAGTCTATCACCTTCATAGCAGATCTTCTCCACTGCATTTGCTGTTCTTTTGTCTAAGATAATTGCCACTCCCCGCTGACTTTCTTGAATGAATGACTCTGAATTGATCACTCATTTTCACCAGGCCATCTTGTCTCACTAATTCCCATTATGTTTATTCCCAGTCACATCATCTCGTGCTTAACATTTTCCAGTTTTCCAGCTCTGAACATAGTTCTCACATTCTGAAACTTTCAGTGGCCTCTTCTTCCCTATTGTATAAGTGTACAAAAAGTACAAACACGTCTGTATCATCACATAACAAACAGACTTGCCTAAGAGTGATAATGAGATGGCATGTTGTGTGATAAAGATATCAGCCTCCTCATGCCAGCCTCGTCATGTGTAGAACATAGATCATGATGGTGAATCCTCACACCACCGGCTATCTACACTGGTACGTCACTTATACCAGCAAGAGTACGTATGGTATTGTGTTGCATTGGTATAATAGTCTGAGTTGAGAAGGCCTTCTGCAAGCATAGCATTTAGTTGGACCTTGTTCTTTGTATTGGTGAGAATGACTGCATCAGAACATATTGTAAACATACTGAAGTCATGTTCCCAAAGCTTATATGCACTGCAACTGTTGAGAGCTCACGGCCTGTGCAATACTGCTATACAAACAATATTCAGGTCAGTCGTCATTGCAAAACTGACATAAGCAGCCAGTGCATGGAGAGGCTTCATGAAATCCTCCGATCATCAATGTATTGACGCTCTGCTACGTCGAGCCAAACGCTGCGGGTATTATGATACTGACCTACCGCTGTTCGAAGAATTGTGTGACAATGCAGATGAACATTTATTTGATAATGTACAAATGAACTGCTTCCACAGTCTACACAGTCTCTTACCTCCGGAATCATCAGTGACACAAAACTACACTCTCCATACCTGTGTGCACAATCATCAGTTACCCGATCACATTAGCCACCTTGATGACAGTAATTTTATCACAAGGATGCTTTTTAAAAACATTTACTAACTTGTTGTTCTTTTAACACTTCTCGACGTGGTTTTACACATTTTTAATCAGTATATAGTTCCATTGAACAGTTTTGTGATAGTTAACTGAATAGGCCTATTGTTTGGTTGCAGTTTGACAACCCGATGACAATAAACGAATTTGATGATGATGATGACTTGCTTTGCTGGAGCAAGCATCTCTAGGGTCAGGTTGTGCCCACAAGTTGATCCTCCTCTATGCATCCCTGTAAAGGCCTCGATGCTGCTAGGGAAGTATCTGTCAAATACGAGTGTGACATTTGCTGTTTGCAGTGCTTGAGAGACGAACACCTTAAAGTTGTTCACGTACACACTGAGTTTGTCAGTTGGCCAGGCCCAGAGAAATGCAGAAGCATCACAGATGACGTTGTCTGGGATGGGGCAGTTACGTTCTGAAACAGTCACTTGAAGTATATGTTTCAGAGTAGGCTTTGACTTAGCAATGTTCGTTTCTCCCTCTGAGTTGAACATTGATAGTGGGTATGCTGCTAATTCATATGCCAGCAAATCATCAAACTTGATATCACGTAAACTTACAAGCAGACTAATGACACGTGCATAAATTAGTTCCTGGTCATAGACACATTCATTCCCAAGTAACACGTTTTTTCTTCACATCTGAGAGAAGCAGAGAACGATTCCGGTCAACCATCCGTGAAGTCTCTCATTGCTTGCTTTCTAATGCTGATGGCATCATCTGCATTTACATCAGGGTGAGCGATTTGTCCTGTGACAATATTCATCAGTGCGCCATCTGGGTGAGAGACATGATGCAAAGGATTAATGTGGACATCAACTGTTGCGTAGGCTCAGGCGATCAGCCTGGTCTGCCTTGATTCACCCAGCAGCTTCTTCCTTATGGTGATTCTGGAGAGCATCACGTTCGGTATTGCTTGAAATTCTGCAATACTTCCCCACTAAGGGAAAAGCCCAGAGCCCACTTCACCATCTGATTGTAGTTTGTGGCCACTCCTACAGCTCCTGCTGGACCGTGCCCCAGTCGCATGTATGTGGTCTCTATGAACATGTCTGCCCGGGTTGCATTATAGATGCACGGGATGTAACGCACAAACACACCATGCTGTAGTTTCTTCATCGTCTCTGGAGGGAGGCCTTTCATGTGATGAATGTAGAAAGCACCATATCGTGCATAGTGGTGGCAGCCAGCACAGTGAAAATAAGGTAACATTGCTTCTGCAGATAAGAGATGAAGGGACCAGTTTCTTTCATGTCTTCCACGAGAGAAGTTTAGCATTATGAGAGGCGTTTAATAAGTTCGGGACCGTTCCTCTTATTAAGCACAAAGTGAATGTTGAAAACCAAAATTATTAGGATGTTGTACCATCATATGTACATCACTTACCATGGTTTTATTTATGATGTCATGCTGTGATGTCATTATTATGAAGAAATGAACAATGGGTGTTGATTTTCGGCAGTAACAGGAAACAATAATCAAATTTTAGTTGCAAAAGTTGCAGAAAGTGCTGAAATTTATCACAGATTGTCTACAGTATGTAAGAGTGAATCATTGGTGTGATGAGACATGAGTTCATCATTATGTGCCAGAAAGCCAATGGTGATCAGTGAAGTGGAAGCAAGTGTCTTCACCAAGCCCTAAGAAATTCATCTGCAGGCAGGGGTATGGCTTGTGTTTTCTTGGACAGACAATGAGTTGTTCTTGTGAACTTTATGTCTCAAGGATGTAATGTGAATGCAGATTGACTGTATGTTACTGTCTGATCAATAATGACCAGCAATTTGCAAAAAGCGTCAAGGTTTGCTACAGAAAGGTGTTATTCTTCAGCTTCACCACACAGCACCTGTCAGACAGTACAGAAAATTGAATAGACGGGCTGGGAATTGTTACTAAATCTGCAATACAGTCCAGATTTAACTCCAAGTGATTTTCATTTGTTTGGACCACTAAAGGAATCGTTTGTAGGCATTGTTGAGAACAATGAAGAAGATGTTCAACAACATGTCCGGAAGTTTCTATATGATGGCAACAAAGACTTCTATGCTACAGGCTTCAGCTGAATAGGGAGACCATGTTGAAAAGTAACGTAATTGTCAGAATTGTATGATTTACTGTCGTGGTTTTATGGCTGCAGTCCTGGAACTTATTGATCGACCCTCGTATAATGACTGCCTTGACAAGATTGTCAGTCCACATCTTTGTCATTCTGCTGCGACTTGCTCAAGCATCGAGCATTTCAATGAGGTGAGCGAATGAAGCAATTCCTTGCTTCTGTATCACATCATGCAGTAACTCCTCCACTAGCATCCTGAGTGCGCAAAAGTTATGTGAGTATCTTTCCACTTAACATTTTATCAACGCTTCCAAATGTGCCAGCTAGAACATGACGCAATGGCATGAATAAAATTCATTAGCATATGCATAAAATAGAGTGTTAGTTATCTATGGTGTCATGGCGTAAACACGCCATTATTTTTTGAAGAAGTTTTTAATCTGTTTTTATTGGTTTTATATTGATTTTATCGTGATTTTATCGTGATTTTAAGAGACGAATACTGAAGTTTATCTATCGAAGTGGCAACGTTGTTGGTGTGAACTGTGACTAACGTGGCATCGCTGTCGGCGTCATCAGTGATTGTGTGCTGTAGGCTGTGGTCGTCTGTGGGTAGGTTCTAGGGTGCGCGGGGTAGCCATGCGAGGGCAAAAAGTCATGGGTCAAAAAAGTAATGCCCGCAAGGGCAAAAATGCACCCACCACATGCTCACCCAGCCTTGGGAAAAAAAAGTGATACAGCAGGAAATGTTGCTTCCTCAAGATGTGTTGGCTGTGTTGGTTGTGGCGTAACCATTCAGAATGAGACCAGGGCACTTCAGTGCGACAAATGTATGAAGGACAAATGGAAATGCATAGATTGTTTGGGCATGCCGGCTGAAGTATACGATGGACTGATCGATTGTAAGGATATTTTCTGGTTCTGTGAAGATTGCAGCTGTGACAAACAGAAGGATTCAGTCAGCGGATATGACAGGGTGATTAGTTTGCTAGAAAAAATGATGGACAGATTGGGGGCCATTGAGGACAGGTTGAAAGAGAAAGCAGGCGAGAAGAAAGTGGAGGAATTAGACCAAAGGGTTAAGTCATTGGAATCGTTTGTGAAGGAGCATCTTGAGGAGCGTGAACAGAACACAGGAGGAAGGAAAAGTAGGGGTAGTATGAACGATGCTGGGTCGTCAGCAGTTGAAAGTGTGGAAAGCATAGAAGACAGAGAAATGAAGAGGAGACGTAACAATATAGTGATATATAGGGCTCCGGAGGTGGATTCAGAGCAGGCTGAGGACAGAAAATGCAGTGATGCAGCATTCGTGCATGAATTGTGTAACAATGTGTTAGAAGTTGATATAGATGGATGCGTTGAGCAGATGTACAGATTGGGCAAGAGAGAACAAGGTAAAGTTAGGCCACTGTTAGTGAAGTTTGCACGAGAGGAGAAAAAGTCAGAGATAATGAGAAAGGTCAAGTACTTAAAGGATGCTCCGATTATGTTCAAGAATTTGAGCATTGCACACGACCTAACAGTGAGACAGAGAGAGCGAGTGAAAGAATGTAGGAAAAAGGCACTGGAAGAAAGTCAGGGAGATGTTCAGGCAGCGGATAGTGATGGAGAACAGGTAAACTTTCGTATAATAGTGGTAGGACAAACGACTGCGAAACCGAGGGCTGTGAAGATTCCATTAGACAGAACCTAAAGTCATCTGGTTTAACTGTTATTTACACTAACGCATGTAGTGTGTTAAATAAATTGGAGGAGTTTTTTGTCACAGTTAAAGTTTATGACCCAGATATAATTGGAATCACCGAAAGTTGGGCACATAATGAGGTTTTTGACCAAGAATTAGCAATACAAGGGTACGATATGTTCAGATGCGACAGACCGGTGTTAAGTAAAGGAGGAGGCGTTTTATTGTACGTAAAGGCACAGTTACAGGCGGTTGAGGTGAATTTGAAGAATGCGTTTCCAGAGCAAACATGGTGTCGTATAGGAGAGAAGGGAAAAGATGAAGTGTTAATCGGTATTTGTTACAGAACCCCGACAGAGAAGGTTTATGATTTTGATATACACTCTGCATTGAGAGAGATGTTGCACGAAGTTGCGGATACTAATTTTATGCTTATGGGGGATTTCAATTATAGGAATATTAATTGGAGGGGAAATGTTTGTGAAAGCTGTGCATCAGTGGATACTAAAATGTTTATGGATTGTGTTCAGGATCTGTTTTTGACTCAGCACGTAAACTGTCTTACAACAGACAGATCGGTATTAGATTTGGTGTTGAGCAAAGAGCCTGATTTGGTTTATGATGTTAGGAATTTGGGCAAGTTGGCTAATAGCGATCATAACTGGATAACGTGGAATGTCAATATTAAAGGTCATGAGCAGAGTACCACAAGAGTTAGCTATAATTACAGAGCGATGGATGTGAATGGTGCAAAGAAAGAGTTGAAATTAGTGGATTGGCAGAGTGAATTTGTAGGATCGGTAGACGAGGTTTGGGGTAAATTTAAGAATAGATTACTTCAGCTGCGAGATAAATACGTTCCAAGATTTAGTCACACTAAAAAGAAAAAGGAACTTTGGCTTACTAATAAGGCAATCAAGAGTATAAGACAGAAGCATAGGGTTTATAGAAGACATAAGGATAGTAAACATCCTGCTTGTATAAAGGCAACTAAGAGGGCTAAGATGGAGGTTAAGAAAGCAAGATTAAATTTTGAGAAGAAACTAGCAGACAGTATTAAAACGGATACTAAGTCATTTTTTGCATACGTGAAGAGTAAAAGTAAAGCCAAGGTGAATGTAGGACCACTTTTAGACAGTAATGGGCACAGCATAGATTCGAGTGAGGAAATGAGCAGGGAGTTCAACGAGTTCTTCGCATCAGTTTTCACAGAGGAAGAATCTGGGGCAGTGCCAGAGGCAAAGAAGATTTTCAATGGAAGAGAGGAAGAAGAATTTTGTGATATAGTAATAACAGAGGCGATGATAGTAAGAAAATTGGAAGGTTTGAGAGACGATAAAGCCGGGGGTGCAGATGAATTAGTTCCAAGATTTTTAAATAAAATAAAGGAAGAAATTAGTTTTCCATTGTTGTTGATATTCAATATGGTATTGGATCAGGAACGAGTACCAGAGGATTGGAAAGAGGCTAATGTTATTCCATTATACAAAGGAGGCAGCAAGAGTTTGGTGAGTAACTACAGACCTGTGAGTTTAACCTCGCAAGTTTGTAAGCTGTTTGAGTCGATTGTGAAGGATAATTTGGTGGAATTTTTAGAAAAGCATAAGCTTATCAAGGATACTCAGCATGGATTTAGGAAGGGTAGATCATGTTTGTCGAATTTATTGACGTTTTTAGAAAAGGTGCTGTGTAAGGTGGATGAGGGTCATAGCATAGATGTAATATTTTTGGACATGGCTAAAGCTTTTGACAAAGTGCCTCACAAAAGATTGTTAGAGAAGATGAGGAAACATGGAATAGGTGGGAAAGTTTTAAGGATTTTAAGTAGTTGGTTACAAGGTCGAAAGCAAAGAGTTTGTATCCTAGGTAAATTTTCAAAATGGATAGAAGTTGTGAGTGGTGTGCCACAAGGTTCGATCTTAGGACCGTTGTTATTTTTGATTTATATCAATGATTTGGAGTCTGGTGTGGTTAGCCACATATTGAAGTTTGCTGATGATGTTAAGATCTTTGGAAAGGTAGACGAAGAGATTGATAAGAGACAAATGGATAAAGATTTAGATATAATAGTTGACTGGACAAAGAAATGGCAGATGAAGTTGAATACTGATAAATGTAAGGTGATGCATCTAGGTAGAAATAATGGTAACAATGAGTATAATATGTTAGGACAGAAGTTGCAAGTTGTTAACAAGGAAAAGGATTTGGGAATAATGATAAGCTCAGATTTGAAAAGAGAGGAACAATGCAGGTATGCAGCAAATAAGGCGAACAAAGTACTAGGAATGGTAAAGAGAACAATCAGAAATAAAGATCCAGTAATAATGGTAAGATTATATAAAGCATTGGTAAGACCGCATCTAGAGTATTGCGTAAGTGCTTGGAGCCCACATTATTCCAAAGATAAGGAATTATTGGAGAGGGTACAGAGGAGATTTACAAGAATGATTAAGGGTATGGATCAATTATCATATATGGAGAGATTGGAAAGGTTACATTCGTGGACATTGGAAGAGAGGAGAAATAGCTCAGACCTAATTGAAGTGTTTAAGATAATCAAGGGATATTCCAAATGTGAAATCAGTGATTTCTTTATATAATGGATAATAGATGCAAGGGCACTGGGGGACACAGTGCAAAGTTAATAAAAATGAGGAATAACAGAGATGCCTTGAAATTTTTTTCAAGAAGGGTCATAGAGCGTTGGAACCAGTTGGAACAGCATGTGGTGGATGCATCGAGCATTAACAGTTTTAAATCAAATTTACAAAAAAATTCGAGAAACTAGGATGGGTTTTTTATGGATCCCCGCTAAACCCTACGAGCCTTACCTCTGAGGATTGACTGCAGCTGAGGCCAAACAAGGTAAAGAAATGTCTAAACGACTGCCTACAACACTGTCCAGCTTATTTGGTCAGTGGCAGTTAATTGACTTGCTTTCTGTCCTTTTCTGTGCACTTTTAAGCTATTTAAGCTAAACCAAAATTCAAAACTAGTGAAATATGTTAAATCTGGGGCAAATTTCCAGAAATCCCAAGTTTGGACTTTTTGGTTTACTTTCCCATAGAGTATCTGCTACCTGGGGCGAGTGTTGAACTTCTCACTGCTGGCCTAGTATTTCTTTCCCTAGTCTTGGTGAGAGCTTTATACGCAGTGCTAGGAAAAAATCCAAGCCTAGCAGTGAGGAGCTTTATACTCGCCCCTGGTTTAATGAATATGTGCGATGTCACCTGATTCAGACTTGAAATTTCGTCGCCTTTGTAGGAAATCACATCAAAACACATCAGCAAAACACGAAACTAGGCTATGCAGAGAAAAATAGTCAGATAACATTGAAATGCATTGTGAAAGTCAACTCGACTTGGCGACGTAGTTAAGTAACTGCAGTATACAATGTTATAGAAATGAATTAAAAACAGCTGCGTGGAATAGATACAAACAGGCAATGGAGAGGGAAGGGGATGTTTCATATGTATTTGTGTCCTCCTGCTACCAAATCCTGGCTACGCCAGTGCTAGCCCAGCTTGCCCAGGGACTGCAGTTTTCAGAGGTTAAAATCGGTGACTTGTGACAAATAACTCGGTAACACTCGAAAACGGTACAAGATAGACAACCTTGTAGACAGACGGACGGACGGACGGACAGACAGACAGACAGACAGACAGACAGAGTGTGTGTTTACACAATTACAACCAACGAAGTGGCGCAACGTATTGACATCAGTGACGACACACTAACGCCAGTGATATTACACTGATGTTTAATTACTGCAGATTGCCGCGGCCGGTTGGTAATTAGTAGGCCTAGTTAACAGTCGGTTGCACAGTCGGTGGATCCACTGACCGTGCAGTGGTTAGTGGGTAGGTGAGTTGGTGGAGTCGGTGGAACTTTCAGTGACAGTCAGGTTAGTGCGTCATGCCGGAGTGCTACAGTTGTGAATGTCCAGTGTCTGAATGTCCAATATCCAACTTGACGACCGTTATCGATATTCTGCAGCGAGTGAACTGAAGAAGTAGACAAGTGAAGATGAGTCGTTCTTTGATTCCAGCTCAGCATAAGCTGGCTGAGAAGCTAACGATCCTCAACCACCGAGGAGTTGGCATGCTTACTCGCATTTACAACATCAAAAAGGTATAACAGCCTACAGGATACAGAAAGTGGAAGTGCTGCAGGTGGTCTGCCTAAAAACTGACCAGGCCAAAGGGATGATATCTTGACAGCTATGTATATTCCCTACTTAGTCTAGCATTTGGGTGAGCAATTGTCTTGAAAACCTGGAAATTAGTGTTGCTAACTTCACTTTTGAGGCTCTGTCAGTGTTGATATACAGCTGAGGGACATATATTGTATTTTAGTATGATTTTGTTGCCTTTTAAATGGTAATTAAATGATTTTGAACATATTCTGTTATGTGCCATTTTCACCGTACGGCTTGTTTAATGGTGAACTTTTCCATTTTTATAAGTGTGCTTGAGAATGAGCGGTTGAGTGATGAGAGGTCAGGACTAGAATGTATATCAGTGAGTGCATGCTATATAGGCCTACTGTATAGGTTAGGGTTAGTAGAGTAAGTAGGGTTAGGGTTATTGTTAGGATCACGTTTTAAGGTTAATGTTATCGTTAGCCAGCCATAGGCCTTTACGGGGGTAACATCGACAGTCTAATAAAAACCATCTGCATAATGAATTGTTTGAATAGCACCCACTCATCTACATGTGTCCCAGAGGTCAGACTCAGATTCAACTGTTTGGCACCAGGAGTGATGCAGTTGATTTGGTGGGTGGTTCTACTGTCTTGACAGAGGGGAACAATATGACAGAAATTGGTGTATCCCACCACTGGATTTGTGCCGGTCTGCAAAAATAGACCAGTACAGAGGTTGTCTACAATGGAGCTATTTTAGCTGAGAGTCGGAACCAAGATCAGTTTAAACTCTAATGTGCATGACGCAAGTGACCACATCATGGTAGGAGTGCGGTGGCAAAGAGTCGGGGTTACTGCACACTTTTGCTACATATATTCAGTATTGAGTTGGCACCTTTTCTGGAAAATGAAGATGATTCTGTAAACATTGCATCAGAAGTGTAGATGTTACCACTAGACTGAGGATACTTCTTGACATGATGTAATATAATGCTGCCATATGCTCATGGAAAATAACAGTGGTTGTCATATCCGAATTTTTCTGTGATAAAGAACCAATATCCTACCAGGTGGTGAAGAAATATGATACATATTTAGCCATTTTAATGCATTCCACAGTTTGTCGATCATCAGAGCATCTACTATTGTGTGGTTGATTGCAAATTGTGTGCTGCTGCTTGTAATAAACAATTTATTACTGTATAATGCGGTTGTTGTGCTGTACAATGCTCTCTTGGCATCCAGGTCACGGTAAGTATCTTTGCTGCTGATTCATTTGTTATGATTGTATGAAATGAACATATTTTTCATGTCCATCGTCATTGCAGTCCCAAGTTTTTATGTTGGCCCATTGGTTTATTGCCTGCTTGAAGTACATGTATATTTACTGTGACCAGCTTGTTCCTCAATGATTAAAGTTGATAAGCCTAATTAATGAATGCCTTATTAAATCTTTATATTTAGCATAATGAAAGCTGGTACCATTTGCATATGTATTTTCTTGTATGCCTTTACTCTGCCACGTCAGGTGTAAATTTTAGTCAGCTGTGTTGATGTGATTGAACTGATAATACAGGTTTTTTACAGACCACAAAATACAGTACTAGTTGATTAAGTGCTGAAAAACAGGCCATCTTGACAGTTTTACAAGACCCTCATAACAATAACAGAGGTATTTATGAAATACCAGTATAAGAGCTGTGGCTGCTGTTTGCTGTGAATCTAGTTGGTCTGTTCTCACAGAGTCATAAAAAACTGAATAGTGTTAATGTGCCATTTTGACTGACCATTTGGTTAACCAGCTAACAAACCTCGGTCAAGGTTTGGTCAAAGTTAACCGCTGGTTAGAATGATGTGCAGTGTGTCAAGAAACTTGACCGCATGGTTAACCATTTGGTCAGAGGTGGAATGGGACCTTAGTGGTTAGTCACTGATGATGACAGTGATGTGCTTGTCATGTTACTAATGCTGTGTTGTATGCTTGTTTCTGGCTGATCAGATGCTCGGTAATCCAGACTCCAAGCCTCACTTCTTCTCTGACAAAGCTCTCGAGCCAACCATTAAAGCAATCGTCAGAAAGTTTCCACTAATGGACACAAAAAGTTCAAGTGTAAGTCACACATTACTACTTTCCGTGTGTCATATCATTAAGAAATAAGCATGATGAGAAGAACCATTGTCCTGTAGAATATGTGAATGGTTACTGATGCATTGTGTGTGTGGGCAGAGATGTCAGTAGTTTGTGTTTATGGAAGTTAAAAACTTAAAAAGAAAGAATATCAGAACTGTGTGGTGTTGTGTACGACAGTTTCACACAGTGATATGCATACATTTATGAGCAGTTTTTACATTTGCATATTGATTTAACTTTAGGCTTTTTTGTGTTTTTAGCCTAGGTTTATGTAATAATAATGATGATAATAATAATAGCCAACTGCCTTCAATGCTTTGACGCTGTTGGTTGGGCAGCAGGAAGGGCATTCAGCTTGTAGAAACTGAGCGGTGATGTACTGGCGTGGTTATCTGTCCGGAGCGAGGTGATATTTACTCAGTACTAGCCAATATATTGGCTGGGAAGCGCTTCTCTGAAATGACTTATTTTAACTCTACTAATCAAACTGTCAGCAATGTGTATGTGTATGCATCTACAGGCACAGGTGTCGGCTGCGACATCACTCAAGACTGACATTATCAAGTCTCTGTCGCTCTACTACTACACTTTTGTCGACATCTTGGACTTTAAGGTCTGTTTTGCTGCTTTCTGGCTGTTAACTTTCAGCAGTTTTTACTCTCAGCATGTTTATGTTGTGCTTTTTATAGGATACTTCAGTCAAAACAGTCAGTGAGTAGCTGATCCAGTTCAGGTGGAATAATTTCTTTTTTGGCTGAACTGTGAAGACCTCCCCAATGAGCACTTACAGTAATGTGTATATGGCATGTGTAAAACGTGAAATCATGGTTTGGGGTTGGGTGGGTAAGTGCGACATGGTTAGGAGTGCCGAGAAAAGTCAGGGAAATATTAGGGAATTGTACACTGCCTTGAAAGTTGTCACCCTGTTAACAAAAGACATGCAAAGAAGGAAAATTATTTGACAAACTGTACACAGATTTAGACTTAATACCTACTGCTACTAACGGCCTCTTTACCAGGACAATCTGGTAAGCCAGCACCAGAAAGGTAAACCATTCTAGATTTTAATGAAGCAAGAGATGATGGGGTGGCAATGACATCAGCTGGACTATATGCAGATCATTTGCACCTCACTCCAGAGACATAGCCACACAAGCACTTCGTTGCTCAGTTTTTACAGACAGGATGCTCTTTTTCATGCTCAGAGAACTGAAGGCAAATCAAAGCACTGGGGATTTAGACTTAATAATCCAAAAGAAACTGTAACAGTTACATTCTACAGCACTTACCTAGTGGTACTTATGTTTTAGTAATCATTTTCATGTGAGCCTGGGTTAACCAGTTCCCCTCTGTTTTCTTTGTCCCTTGTTTTGGAAGAGAAGCTTGGAATATAAGTGGAACATCTTTGTAATGATTGATTCCCTTCAAGCTACACAACAAACAGTGTCAAAGCACTGAAGGAAATGTAGGTCGCTGACCTGAAGTACAGAAAAACAACTAGCCTCATCCTTTTTCATCCACCAGCAGACTTTTAAAGTTGTGAAGATCATTGACATGAATTCACACATTCAGTCATGGATGAACCCATTAACATTTTTTGAGTTCCTTTAGCCGTAAAATAGATTTAGCGAATTGACAAGTATGATTATGACGATGAAGCTGTTGTATATCGTAGGACCACGTGACTGATCTTTTGACAACAATTGATGCATCGCAAGTCAACTTTGATGTTGTAAGTCAGTTACTTGTTGGTACTCCTTGTCTGCTTACTTACTGACTGACTTACATGTTTTTATACTTAAGTGTTGTTTGTTTGTGTGTGTGTGTGCGTGCGTGTGTATGTGCATGCGCGCGCGTGCGCGCACGTACATGCATAATTTGGTACCGGTCAAAGGGTCACACTCTATCGCTGGGAAGATGAACTGTTGGCCTGATAGAGAGTACTGGCAACTGCTGCTAGTAGTACACTTGTGTGTCACTGTGGGCTGTCTGCCTAGAAACCAGAGATCAGCACCGTTCCCTACAGTCCTTAGGAATTGCAAGCCTACCTTTGCCTTACCTTTTTTGAGTAAAGTATAGTAAAAGAAAAGTAATTGGAGTATATAAATTTGCAACATTCCTCACCGTTATAGGAACTTACATGTGATATGGGATCACACAGTGTTACCTGCCACCCAGCAGAGGTGACATTTCCACCTTTACGCCAGCCAATTAAAGCTGGTACTCACTTTAATGACCCCAGAAGGATGCAAGGCTGAGTTGACCTAGTTGGCTTGGTTACATACTGAGGTAGTATACCCACCGGAAGATGGTCACCCATCCCAGTACTTACTGGGCTCAATGTAGAGTAATTTCATTCATGCTATGAACGATGCTTCCACGACACAAAACCATCATGTTTGTACATGTCTGTAATTAATAACATTGGATGTGTAGAAAGTGAACTACGACCTGACACGTGGCTATCTCGACCTTATCGTGACGTACTTCTGTATCATGATTATCGTGTCAAGAGTGGAAGATCGCAAAGCCGTCCTTGGACTGTTCAACTTTGCTTACGAACTGCAGAATGGAAAGAAGTATGCTACTGGCCGTTATTAGGCCACATTGCTCTATCAGATACAGCATAAGCAACCCGTTGGTACGGGTCGATTCCCGTGTTTTTTTCTGTCTGTCCATCCGTTGATGTGTCCATTGGTAACAACAATGTAATTTGATAAAACAGTAGACTTGATCGAGCTGCCGTTTGGGTTGGTAGGTTAGGTGGGCCCAAGAAATGATGTATTAGATGTAGATCCAGATACCCCCACAAGAAGGGCAATTTTTTGGGAGGGGATGGGAGGTGAAATGTAACGTATAAGCGACATGGTCTCTTTCCAAATTACTTTGGGATTTCACATTTTTATTTGAGCAGTACGACTGTATTCTTTAGTTAATTTTATTGAGATTGATCGGTTGCGTGGTTGGTTGGTTCATAGTGTTGTCAGTTTTCAACATGGAAAGTTTGGATAGGTATTTAAAACCTGATCAGAGGCTATCAAAACTCCTGATTAGTACATGTGATAATATATGAATATGTTTGTTTTTATCATGTGCTTTTGCACTTAGTCTTTGTTCATTTAGCCATTATGTTGCGGCAAATAGTCGCTTTTACACTGTGGTCCATAAAAAATGTGCCACTTTTATTTTTCCGATAACTCTGGCAAATATTGACGGATTTTCGTAATTTTTTCACTACTATATTCAGCAAGGAATTGCGGAATAAGAACTTGTTAAAATTTTCGCCTGACCTTATGTCTGTTGCCGCACTACCTTGTGAAACTTGAAATGTCAGTGGTGAGTCACGCACGCCACTGATCTATCGCACCCTGTGCGCAGGTG
>Ga0209458_1000442_pt1 | contig 14959 bp, 11 predicted proteins | sample WorMetLIZAISLAND_FD_187411 | JGI IMG/M metagenome (GOLD analysis project Ga0209458, IMG submission 187411) | Marine gutless worms symbiont microbial communities from Max Planck institute for Marine Microbiology, Germany - Inanidrilus manae... ...
GTGTGCTTTGAAATTAAAAGAAATGTTTCCAAATGCAGAAATAAGAGCTTTTGCTCTCGTACGCACTATGGGCCTAGTTCCTGATATAAAAGAGATCGTCGATCCATGTATAGGGACCGTGACCTACGATGGATATGATACTAATAGAAGTCACAGTTACTACACGCAATCAAAACTTCGGCTTTGAAAACCGCCGCCGTGGCCTGCGAAATCGGGGTTTGAATTTCGGGTTTGAAAACTGGCGGTCGTAGCGCTGGACGCGCAATGCGGCTTCAAAGGAAGTCGTCAAAGACATGGTTTTTGTAAGAAAAGCGATCGTCGTTTGGTTTTGAATAAAAGTGAATAAAATAAGTCTGTTAGATTAACAAATGCCCATTCAATTTACACCTTATACTATCGCTTTCATTGCTTTGAAAGCAAAAGCTATGATTCCAAAAACGTGCCGACCATCTTCGATTTTTACCCGCTCGCCAAGGGGGGGGAGCTGGGAGCTTCTGAGAGGCTCTCTGGGAACTTTCCAGGCTAGGGATAATGTTGGTTAGGTCCCACCCTACGAACCTCACGTGGCACTCGATGCAGACGCTGTGCGAGCCAGGCGTAGATGTCCAGGGCCATGGCCGAATGTGACAGCGCCGCCAGCGCCCGCTCGTCGAGCGGCACGGCGTGCTTTTGGGGGCTGTCGAAGTACTGGTGATTCAGGTGAAGGGTCGGACTCCAGCGAACCCGGTTGTTCTTATCTTTCGTTAGCCACAATTCAATCATGTCCACGAACTGATTGTTGATTTGCACGGTGTTTTCGTTCACCATCATGGCCATGCGGATGACGGCAATTGAGTTAGGGGGTAAAAGAGGTATGAAGATAAAGAGTGTGAAAGTTTAATCTGTGGTATTCTGGCTGAGGTATCCCAAGAAGGTGATAATTTCTACCACAAGTGTCCACGCTGCGGTGAATTTGAAATCTCAGGAACGCTCGAAGCCATTCTTCAAGGGAAGAACACATTTAAGCTATCTGGATGGATTCGAAATAGGAATATGCTCGGCGAGGTCCCGAAGTTATTAACAACTCAAGATGTTGAGAAAATCATGGATATGCCAATTCCTGGAATCCTCGAACGGGCGAACCGACTTTTAGAATTCATGGTACGCCGTCAGAGTTACATGGGCCAGTTATTAAATTTGGACGACCAAGCGTTTATAGCTGTCACATATTCAAATAGTTATGAGTTTTCCTATTTACTCAGTTTCCTCAGTGATTCGGGTCTCATTAGGGAGTTTCAGGAATACAATGTACAGATCACACCCAAGGGCTATATGCGGTACGAGGAATTGCACGCACGCCAGGCGGCATTCACACAGGGATTTGTCGCCATGTGGTTTGACGATTTAATGGACAACGCTTACGACAAAGGATTTAAGGTTGGAATCTTGATCAGAAAGAGCATTCTAACAAGATCGACGATGAGATCATTGCAGAGATCCGGCGTTCGAGATTCGTCGTGGCGGATTTCACTGGTCACCGCGGCGGTGTCTATTTCGAGGCGGGCTTTGCGTTAGGGCTGAATCTACCAGTGATTTGGACTTGTCAAAAGGATGATCTCAGTAAGCTCCATTTCGATATACGCCAATATAATTTCATCGATTGGGACACACCTGAAGATCTCGCTGAACGATTGAAACAGAGGATTCGGTCTGAGGCTGTTGTTGGAACGGGGCCTAGAGCTTTTGACCAGCTCTAACTTCTCAGTAACGCCATCTACTTTTTTGTCTTCCATTCACCGGAACGCACCGTTTCCGACGCTGGCTAATCGTCCCGACCGGCTTGGCTATTCGCCTTCAACTGAGATCATAATTCCTTCAGCTCACGTCGCAACTCCGCCAGTTCAGCACCGCGCGGATACCGCGCAGATGATCCTTGTGGAAAACCTGATAATCGGTGAAGTTATCCACGGGCACTTTGCAGGGGAAACCTATAGTGTACCTATACAAACCGATATTTAGGGACCCACAACCTGTGGAAAACTCACCCGCAACCTCCACTAGCAGCCTTAGAAGACCGCTATTTTCCTGCCAATCGCCCGTAAATCGAGCCTATAGATAGTTTCGAGCAAGCTTTAGTGAAGTTGGGAGTGGCAAAGAGCTGGCGAAGAGATGCCTGACGCCTCTGACTAGTCTTCAGGCGCGAATCGCCAATCGAGGGATCCTCTACCCGATCACCCGCGACCGGCCAGACCAAGGATGATTTACGTCCCGCCGTGAGAAAAATACTATCGCTTCCGCCCAAAGCGAAACTACGAGGGCAGTAGGAAAAGAAAAATAAATCAATCCATTGGAGCCGTTCTATCCTTTTTTTGGTTGCCTTTGGTTTCGCTTTCGTTATAGTGAGAAGAAAAGCGAAAGAAGGATATGTCCAAAAAACAGCTCCCCAACACCCCCTGGAACAAGGGCAAGAGCGTCGGCCAAATGCACCCCTTAAGCCCTGCCCAGGTCCAGACCATCAAGCGGCTCTGGAGGCCGAAGAGAATTTAAGAGACCGGGCGCTCTTCGCCACCGCCATCGATACGATGCTGCGCGGCGTGGACCTGCTGGCCCTCACCGTGGCCGATGTGACCGACCACGAGGGGCAGATCCGCGAGGAGCTCGTGGTCCGCCAGCAGAAGACCGGGAAGGGGACCCTGGTCGGCCTCACGCCCTATGCCCGAGAGGCGCTCGCCCAGTGGATAGCAGACAGCCGCAAGCCCCGCTGGGGGCCGCTCTTCACGGGTCGGCGCGGCGCCAAGGACAAGGCGATCTCCACCACCCAGTACCGCAAGCTCGTGAAAAAGTGGGTGGGCTACGCCCGCCTGGACCCCGCCGCCTACAGCTCCCACAGCCTGCGCCGCACCAAGGCCGCGCTTATCTACGAACAGACCCGCAATGTCGAGGCGGTGCGTGAGCTCCTGGGCCAAAGCACGGTCTCAGCTACCTCGGCCTATCTCAACGTCGGCAAGCGCCAGGCGCTCGAGATCTCCAGGAAGCTGGAGATCTGAGGAGATGGTGAAGGAGTAGCCGAGTCTGTGAACGGTTACGATTGCGATAGCCCCATCTCCTGCAGAAACCGGGATGGTGCCTTGGTCCACCCTGAATACCGTTCGGCATGACTTAATGTTAGAGTCTTCTGGCACCTTGTGACAGCGACAAAACAATTACGACGTTCTTCCTCGAACTGTGGTGACTTGTCGCCCTTCTTCTTGCTATAGAATGAGGGTAATACATCTTCGGCAAGGCCGACGAGATAGATGTGGTCGAACTCGTTCCCCTTGGCGCCATGGATCGTCATTAAGCGCACGGTATTTGGCCGGACTGGCGGTTCCTTTGACCTGAGATCGAGTTCCTGCAAGAACCGCTCAAGATCAGTAGGCATGCCGATTGCACGTGCCACTTCGCCTGACAGGGCGTGCCACGCGGCAATATCCTCCTGGAGAACCGAGAATGCCTCGTGCCCCTCGTTACCGAGGGAGTCATCGGCTAACCACCGTTCAAAGACACTAGTAACAGCCGTAGCAAAACGCGCGTGATCCAGGTTGCCCCGGTGAAGCTTGCGGGCAGCTTCCGCCAATGCGCGTGCGTCCGCCATATCGACTTCCTCGCGCACAACCCGGTCCCACTCGGTAAACAGGTCTACCCGGTCAGCCTGGGAGCGGGCAGCGATTTCCAAGGTTGACAGTGCGGATCCAAACATCTCGTTGAAAGCACCCGAGAACGCCGCAAACACACGTTCGTCTGTCTTGTGCGCGGCCAGGCGCAGAGAGTTATGCAACCAGTTAAACGCCGCACTTTGGAATTCGTCGTGGCGGATGACGACCTGGGACTGTATCCCAAGTGCGGTAAGGCGGCCTGCAATTGGGTTCAGTAAACGGCGCGTCCGCGCAAGAACAGCCGTTTGCTCAAGCACGTCCTGACGGTGATCGGCGATATGTTGAGCTATGCCCTGCGCCTCATCCTCATCCGTCGGAAATCTTAGCACTTCAATAACTGACGAGCCCGCCGAATCACGTGCTGCGCTCAGCGGCTTCTTCTGTGCGCTCCGCAAGAGATTACAGGCGATCAAACTATTGGCGCAGGCGACGACTTCAGGCGGGCACCGGAAATTCGTCGGTATTTGCACAAGATCAGCGTCGAAATCGGCCCGAAACTGATCGAGACGGAGATAGTCGGCACCATTCCACTCATAGATAATCTGGTCATCATCAGCGACCGCAAAAATCTCGCGGAAACTGTCTCCCACCATTGCCTTTAGCAGATCGTACTGCGCAGAGTTGGTATCCTGGAATTCATCAACGCACCAGTACTGGTACACGGACCGGTAGCGCCCGGCCAAGGCCGGAAAGCAGGCAAATACCTGATGCGCGTTATAGACAAGGGAGTTGAAGTCGAGCGCATTGGCGGCTGCAAGTTCTGCATCATATGCAGCATAGAAGGCCTCGAATTTTTCACCATACTCTGCGTTCTGGAATTTTCCAGCCACTCCATGGCTGGGAATAAGCTTGGCTTTGGCCAGGTCCACTAGTGGTAGAAAGTTCGCATCGTGCTCACCAAGTCCAGCAGCACGGCCCTTTTCGGATGCAATGGCGCGCCGGGCAATTTCCGCGCGATCATCGTTTGTAGAGTAGATTCTGAAATCGGTCCTCAAGCCGAGGTGTTGTCCATGCTGTCGCAGGACATCGGCGCTGAAGGCGTGGAAGGTGCCAATAAAAAGACGGTCTTCTGCTTCCGGCACCATACGTTCAATCCGCTCGCGCATCTCATCTGCAGCACGATTTGTGAAAGTGAGCGCAAGGACTCGAAATGGATCATCCGGCGATTCATGAAGAAGGCGGGCAATGCGTGTCGTAAGGACCCGCGTCTTCCCGGAACCCGGTCCGGCCAGGACAAGCAGCGACCCTTTGGTCCAGGACACGGCGTGTCGCTGGATATCGCTAAGGCTCTGAAGAGCTTCATCAAGCGTTGACGGCTGCGGCATCTCCTGACTCATGCTCAATTACAGTTGCTCGAATTTTCGCGAAGGCCTCCGGCAAGTCCTTGATGCGTGGTGGATTCTGCCGGAGCTTCTCTCCTGCTCTTCGTGCCCAGATTGGCTTGTTTGCCCGCAGGATATCGGCGAGCGCGTCGTCTGAAAGGTCGTCATTCAGGTCCGGAACAAACTCCTTTGCAACCGCAAGAACAATGGGCCGCATAGATGAGCTGCTAATGAAGGCTTCGAGGTCATTGCCGACCGGTAAGAGCACCGCCCTTGAGTCCAATTCTTCAGAGCTGAATCCGGCGTTTTTCAAAGCCGAAAGTGTACTTTGTCCCTGCTTGTCGCCATCAGCGAGAAGAACCCAAGGGAAACCAAAAGTACGCGCAAGGGACGCAAAAGCGCGCGGACTACCGTTATTTTGGTAGTCAATCAAGGACACACCATGGGTATCCAGATTGAGGCCCAAGGCATCAAACAGCGCGGTTAGCAGGAACACTTCCGACTGGCCTTCGCAGAGCACCCAGAACCGGGAGAAGAAAATCTCCCCACGTATGCGGCGCGCCCAGTCTTCGAGGACTTCTAGATCCTCCTCTTCTAGGAGCGAATAGGAATGGTCCCGGAATGCCCTTATTGCCGCGTGATAGTCCCGCTCTTCCGGGGAAGTGTAGCATTTCAGGATGTCCCTGTAGAGGTCCTCATTGATCGGCCCGGCAGCGGATAGAATGGCACGCTTCTCATCATACGAAAAACGGTCCGCGTGCTTGCCGGCGAAAGCGATAATGGGGGTATTGGACGGAAGCTCTGTGGACACGGCGTCGGGGACGTAACGCGCTTGCACACCGCCGGGGCCGCGCCGCAAGAGTCGGATATCTTTGATCGGCACGAACTGGATGAAATACGGTGAGTGCGAGGCGATGATTTTTTGTCCCGGCAGGTCGTTGATCTGGGACCACAGGGCGCGGACCGCCTGCGGGTGAAGGTGAACTTCCGGCTCTTCCAGTGCGAGGATGGGTTCGCTATGCTCGGAATAAACTTCTCTGAGAAGACGTTTCACAAAAGCGTTGAAAAGGTAGATCACCGATAGGCTCTTCACACCCTGGCCATGCCGGTCGAGCGGGAGCCACGGAGCACCGGCCTCCCCTCTCATAACGATCTCCGACCGCGCCAGAAGCTCCCAGACTTTCATCGGTAGGGCGCGGATCGATACATCCTTTGCTGCACCGTGAGCGACAACGGATTGAATTTCCTTGAGGTGCTCGACGGTCCGGGCAACTCGCGGATCAGCCGCAAGGAGCTTGGCGTTCAATTCCTCAATGGCATGATCTAGAGTACGGCGCTCTTCCGGGGAAATATCGACAGCTTTTAGGAGCCGGCCCCAGAACTGGGAGCGGGATGAAAATTCCTCCGAAGCGTCACGCAGAGCGGACAGAACGAATACCGGAACGTACTTAAAAAATTGTGACGTGTTAGCCGCCCGCCTCGCCTCACCTGCCCTGATCGGATCGCCATTGATATCGATGAAGGCCCAACCCGGCTCGTAGCTTTTTTCGAGCGGGCTAAATTTGTAAGTCACACGCAGGGTAATAGAGTTAAGCCCGTCGATCGGGTCGGTTTGAATAATTCCGAAAAGACCGCTTGTTATCTCGTCGGGCCACTCATTTGCATTCTGTTCTGTGAACAAAAGTTCGATGGACGCTTCCGGTTGTTCCTCTTTGGTGTCACTTTCGCTGGCCTCCGGAGGCTCCGCATGGGCTGCTTTTGTAGCGTCGTCCGGTGACGGCTCGTCGGGGATCGTAAGGTCGTAATTGGAAAAGCCTGTTCCGCGCCCTCCCCACCGGCGACCGAGGGCCAATGAGATGCAATCCAGTAGGGATGACTTCCCTGAATTATTTTCTCCAATAAGGACGGTAGAGCGGGCGAGCGGAATTTCAATATCCTTAAGGGCGCGGAAATCTCTAATTTTGATGGATGCAATGCGCATGCGCATACCGCCATTTGTATTTATTCTCAGTCAGGTTGAACGACATTCTGCGTTTTGCTGCCTCGGCGTGGCTGTGCCTGGCTAAGATGTCCTTGATGTCGCCGGGGTCTGTAGACACATCCCATGACCACTGGCCAAATCCGCGGTGCGCGTTGACGGCCTGGACCCACTCATCGATAAACTTTCGCTTTGTCCGGTTCTGTTCGTTGTCCTGGCCTTTGGTTTCTAGTACCAGATAGTTACCGGATTTCATCCGGATGATGAAAGCCGGTCGGTATTTCCTGACCACTCCACGATAGACATACAGGACATCAAAGCCGAGGTGGTCGTTCTTGACCCAAGCCTCGACGGCCGGGTTATGGTCCAACTCATAGGCTTCAGACGCCTCCCAGGTGCTGTCGTAGACGCAAAAGTTAATGTGCGAGCGTTTGGTGTACTCACAGGGCTTACCGGTATACCAGGTACCCATATCGCCAGTGGCGCGTATCGGTCTGTCCTGGTCGAATACCGGCTCCATGTGCTCGGTGTTCTCGAACCGGATAGCCTCCCAGATGTGCTGCACCACCTTGGTCATGTTTAGCGTGATGATAAGCCGCCGTCTGAGGTCGTCCTGGTTGAATAGCGCCGGGGCAATCTCGATTTTGTCCGACTTAATGAACTGCTCAACGCTCGGCCCCTGCCAGGGTGGGGCGGTACGCCTCGCCGCATCCGTCGGAAAGCTAATGGTCTGAGAAGGCATCGAAACCTGCCTGTCGGCCATGCGAGCGGACGATATTGGTACTGGGTCTCGAACCAGTCGAAGATGTCAGGGTTCGAGGTGTTGCTGGGAGCTTCTGAGAGGCTCTCTGGGAGCTTTCCAGGCTAGGGGTAAGGTTAGGTTCACCCTGCGAACGGCCTTGGAAGCCCGCTCCGTGGCTCCTGAGGGTAAATCACACGCGCATTACACGCGCGGAAACCGGCGGTGGGCTGTGTCCCTTGGCCTTCAGGTAGCGGTCGGGTAGAGGTAGCGGTACGGAACGCACCATAAGTGAAGTTATCCACGGCTACTTTTTTCTTTTTCTTCTTTCCAGACCGTTCAGAAAGTCATCAGCCTGTAGACACAAGCCCGAAACCTAGGATCGTGAGCAAGACCGGAGACGTGAATAGGCCGACAACCGTCAAAACCCAAGCCAACACATTGACCCCAATACCGCCCCAATGCACGTTCTTGGCAGCGATGATCGTCCCGACCAACGCAACGATCGCCGCCAACGGCACAAACGCCGTCCCGATGGTGAAGATTCCGAGGACCGCCAGGACGCAGGCGACAATCCCAGGCACCACGCCGGTTTGGGCGTTTCCCCGATCGAATTTGTTACTCATGATTCTTCGCTCTCTCCTTATCTGTTGCTTTTCATGTTTCTCCCGCATCTGCTGGATAGATGGCAGATCGACCGTTTTCAGCTTGCAATTCTTGATCTGCGCGATGCGGGAGAGGTGGTTATATCGTTGGCGGTAGGCTTCATACTCTTGGGCTTCCGCGTTTTTGAAGTCCATGAAGAACCACGGCACCACGAGGAACGCTCCAGCAACACCAAGGGCTACATTTTTTACTGTTTTGTCTTTCTTAGGTAGTAACCGCTGAATTTAACCTTGGATATCCGTCATTTCGCCCCTTCGGAGATATTCTCGTAGCCGCTGGTATTGGTCATCTTGCACAAGCTGTGGCGCGGCCTGCTCGATCTCGTCCAAGCATTTCCCCAACTTCTTGGGCGCCCATTGTTGGTCGGTGATCACAGCACCCAGCAGACGAAGTGCATCCGCTGGGTATCTGCTGCACAAACCTGATTCCTGCAGCGGATCCACGACGAAGTCTGGGCGTTCGATCGGTTGCAGCCAGTCCTGCACCGCAGCCAAGGCAGCCGGGAATTCGCCTCGGGCGGCAATGATCAGACGGGTCAAGGATGCAGCGATTCGCGGGGTGGCGGCTAGGTCGCGGTACTTGGGCCAGACCTGTTGCCAGAAAGGCTGAACACGGTTCTTCCAATAGTCCTCGCGCTGATCAGCTGTTCCTTCGAGAGCCTGGGAGAGTGCCTGAGCGGATTCCTCGAGCCCGTCTCGAGGCATCTTTTCAATCGCGGATCGGAATTCATCCGCAGTGTATCCCTCGGTCGGATCCAATGCAGCATAAGTCAGGAAGGCCGCGAACTGTTTTCGGTGCTCGCCCAGATCGGTGTAGTGGTCTGCGCTCTCCAGGAACTGGGGTTTAAAGGCCGTCAGTAAGGGTTGGTACAAGCGGGGTGACCACAGGAAGCCTTCCCACACGGCTTTCGCTTCGGCCAAGTTGTTCCAATCGAATAACGGCAACAGATATTGTTTCGTCCACGGACGGTCCACGCGGAAGAACGCGATCAATTGCGAACCCAGCAATACCCGACCGTGGCGGAACCGCTCCACCTGTAAATCGCAAAGTTCGGTGAAGAGAGGTTTGATGTCGGTTGGAAGCAGATCGTTGTCGTTCGGGTTCCGTTTGAACCAGAAATTGATCAGCGCCTGTGTGATATGCCCGACTGGGTGGTTAATGGCCTCATCGACGTCGTGCGTCATCCCGGTGCCTACTTCGAGTGGCAGAGCCAACACGCGGCGGCACAGGCCCAGCAGGATGTCCTCGTAGCGATTGATCGATTCGGACGCAGCCTCGATCCACCACGCTACACCATGGGCGATTTCCTGGATGACGGTATCTGGCATGGTCTGCACCAGTGGGGCGGCGTAGCGCCACGACCGCAGAACCATGCCTTCTCCACTCCAGACCTGCAGGGCCTCGCACCATCGGCCGGCTGGCCACACGTTATCATGTGCCAGATCGCATAGCGCGCATAGGCTATGAAAGAAGCGAGTGCGGCAGACCTCACGCCACGTGTCCTTGTAGAATGGTCTCCGTTCGGGCTGCGGCTTCGTTAGCCATTGCACCAGCTCGTGCCGCTTGCGGGGGGCAATGTCGATGTCCCGGCTTTCCTCGTAGTCCGGATCGCCGGGGCCGATCATCCAGTGCGAAAACTCGTCGCTTTCGTCGTTTTTCAACTGCCATTCCGGGTAGGCGCTGGACAATTCTGCCAACCGTGTCTCGGCGGCAGCGCCCAGGGCAAGTCTGGATTTATTCAGTTTGGCCAGACGCAGCCAGACTGAACGTGCCACACGGTCCTGCCATCGATCTAGATCGAGATCGTCTCGATACATCTCGTGCGGTGGTCCGTCCAGGATGGTCGCTTCCAGACGGTTCTGAACGGCCCCTGTCAATTGGTGCCCTTGCAGCACCAACAGCCGGCATATCTCCCGCTTCGTATTCACGGACCACAGCCACCGGGCATGATCGGCCGACAGCCAGTCCACCCACTGCTCGGATGCGATACATGTGTCCTGGCTGGCAGCAAACAGAGCCAGTCGTTTGAAGCTGGGATAGGGCTGCTCGAACCACGCCTGGGCAATTCGTGTGGCGCGAGCACTGTCTTGGCTGTGAACTGCACACCAGGCATCTCGCAGCAGCTCGATCAAGCTCACCCAGTCGCAGAAGCCCCGGTTCTGCCGGTGTGGGGTGATCGATGGCAGATACCAGTGTGAATGGTCGCTGCAGTCGTCGGCCTCACTCAACTCGCGCTGCAAATCCAGTGCATCGTGCAGCAGCTGCTGGAAGTCCTCCAGCAGCAGCGGCAAGATAGACGCCCAGCGCTCGTTGGAAAGGTCACGCAAGGCAGAATGCACGCGATCGGCGGCCAGCACGAGTTCCCAGTCAACCAGGTGCCGCAAGCTTGTTGGCTCATCCTCATCGCCCCGGCGAAACGGCTCCTTCAAAGCCACCTGGGGTGCGAGCAACTCGCGCAACTCCAGGCGCAGCGTGGCAGTCAGGCCATCCCGTTCCAGACGACGTTTCCAGCGAGAGAGAAGATCGACGTCGCTCCGATGCGATTTCACTCGCCCGCTGAGCAGCAGGCGCCAGAGCGTTCGCATCAACGGACCGGGGATGGCCTTCGGCGCCTGTAAGCGGATTTCCTTCAGCTCGGCGGTTTTGCCTTCGTGCTCCAGTGAAGCCAAGCGATTCAGTTTCTGTTCGATCAGCCCCGTCCAGGAGTCGTGCAGCTGGCCTCCGCGCTGCGCGATCCAGATGACCAGCCTCGGGTCGTCCAGGTGGCGCACCAGCCAGCGGGCCAGATCGCGCATCACGTCGTCCCATTGGCTATTGGTGATGCTGCCGGAAGCCAGCAACATTGGCGGTGCGCGGTCATAGGGTACCGGACGGTGAATCAGGCTGAAGCGTAGCTGGGCGTTCACCTCGTCGTGAGGGGACACGCGGAAGCGGGCCAGATCGCTGTGCCGGAAACGCTCGTCCGAGAAGGCATCCAGCAACCAGTCCAACGACGGGACGGGGTCGAACTCGGCAAAGCGTTTGGCCGGCAAGCCCGACTTGTCCGACAAGGCCCACAACATCTGGCCGACGAAGTCGTCTTGCTGCGTACTGGCCGATGGCTGTGCCAGGGCGTACCTGACGACAATGCTCTCCTTGCCCCGCACGCCGTCGCGGTAGGTTTTCGCCCAGGCGCGCAATGTCTGATGCAGCACCAGATGGTCGTGATCGGCGGTGGGCACTTCGTACAGGATGGACGTGACGCCTTTGGCTTCCCACTCGGTGGTCTTTCTGTGCTCCTGCCCCGGTTTGCAGTCGCCCAGTGCCCAAGTCTGCGGCGTGACCTCGCCTCGCATGCGATCGGCGGCCAGCGCATCCATCACGTAGCGCAGCATCGGGTCGTTGATGCTGTAGCCCACGAAGCAGACGATGTAGTTGCGGAACAGCTCGCTCACGAAGCGGGCTGCCCAGCGTTCGGTGAGGTAGGCCAGACCGAAATCGCCGCTGGTGACCACCAGCCGATTCAGGGCCGTGTCGTCTAGCTTTTTGGGCAGCAGGCCATGCAGGTAGACCAGCCCATTCCAGCGGCTGTCCTTCGGAATCGGCAGCATCGGCGCAGCATGAACCTGGAATTTTTGGCCGGTGCACTTAGCCGCCGCGTGAAACACACGGTCGAAGTTGGTGGTAACCAGCCGCAGCTTACCCTCACGGTTGCGCGCCAACTGTAGCAGGGCTGCCTGCGTATCGATGGCACCCTCGCGGTGCAACTCTGGTTTCAGCGCCTTCGCTAGCGCGTGGCGGACGACCCGGCGCTGCCCCGACAGGCGCCGCTCCAGTAGGTCGAGCGTGGTGTCGAACTGCTTATAGATCCGCTTGTAGATCCGATCCACCAGCTCCTTGAAGTTCGGCAGGCCGGCGGGGTAGGAAATGCCAGCGCCGCAGAAGAACACCACGCGGCCCTCATTGCATTCTTTCTGTTTCCTATTCAATGCTCGCGCGTGACGGCAGCGGAAAGGCATCGGTCGATCCACAGAAGATGATGCTCGGCCCCTGCCAGGGCGGGGCGGTACGCCTCGCCGCATCCGCCGGAAAGCTAATGGTCTGAGAAAGCATCGAAATCTGCCTGTCGGCCATGCCGAGCCTCATACTCTCCGTCATACGCAAATGGTTCTTGAGGTGCCCTCGCGCTGAGAGCAAACCAAACGGCCGTCTAAAAGTCCAATTAGGATTTTCATCCCGGCATTTCAGATTGTGGAGAGGCTCATCATGGGATACAGGCTGATGACTCTCTGAACGGTCTGAAAAAAGAAAAAATTTGTTGTTGTCGCCAGAGCCTCTGTGGGCAAGGGGAGAAAACCGGTTTGCAACCTGTTGGAAAAACTTGTTTTTTTCAATAGGTTGCGAATGGGTTTTCCCCCGGTCCGAGCGCAGCGAGGATGTCCACAGTAAGGCGATAGGCGAAAAAGCCTTCTGTATCCGTACGATCTTGCGGTCTTCCTCCTTCTCTCCAAGGAGCCTCTCGATCTTTCTTCCTCTTCCGTAGGGCGCCAGTAGCGCCCTACAGGAGAGGCTCGTCATGGGATTTTCCGGGAGTTCCACAGGGTAATGGCAGGTTAAACACCACCTGCCATTACCCTGTGGAACTCCCGGAAAATCATATAAGCACGCGCGTACACTTTTGGGTCAGACCGCCAATTCATTGGTCTTCTCCACGCTCACGACCGGCTTGGCTATTCGCCTTCAACTGAGATCGTAATTCCTTCATCTCACGTCGCAACTCCACCAGTTCAGCATCACGTTCAGCCTCCTTGGCTGATGAACCAGCGTTCATGCCCTTCCCAACCCCAACCCTCTTGAGGGCCTCAGCGAGATCCTTATCCGTTGGCATTCCGCTCCAGCCCTTGGAACTTATTCCTAAATAATATTCGTTGCGAAGTCTTGAGGCACGCATGAACAGTGCAATAGAGATTACAATAAGCACCTTGCCAAACGTATCCATATTTACACCGATACCTTCATAAGTTGAAGTAAAACTAACTATGAATCCTGTTGCCATTGCCACGGCTGCAATTGAACCGTACACGACAGAACGTCTTCTGATGGACTCCCGATCCGGATTGGATTTCTCCGTATCCTGGTCGTAGTCGTTCGAAGTCTTCTCATTCAAGGCATTCACAGAACATCTCCTCCAATACGGGTACTGAAGAAAGTATATGTTCATATTTAGAGGATGTCAAAGTGAAATACGAAGTGATGATTGAGAACTATCTCCGCCCGGTAATTCGGTTCCTATCGATCCGGGCAATCTCTCAGAACGTCCATGACCACCTTGATCTCGGTCTGGTCCATTACCAAGCTCCAGTGGTCCTTGACCTGCATCCAGGTACGGACATAGTCACAGCGATAAGCGGTATTGGGCGGCAACCATGAAGCCGGATCACGCGGTCCCTTTGCGCGGTTTGCGCTGTTGTACACGGCGATCAGCGTGCCTGGGTGGGAAAGATCATTGGCATAAGCCTGCTTGCGCGTGGGCTGCCATAAGGCAGCGCCGCTGTCGTGCGCTTCCTTGAGTGGTACCAGGTGATCGATATCGAGCTTACGCGGATCGGTGAAGACACGGCCGGTATACGGGTCATGCCACCGGCCGGAAATGACGCGGCAGCCCCTGTTGTCCAGCGTGACGGCAACGCGGCTTTCAGCGATCAGCACTTCCTGGCGCGTGTTCTGACAATCCCCATCGGCATCGGCCCAGCGGGGAAGATAGTCTTCACGCTCATAGGCTATGTCTGGCGGACTTCGATGACCACCAGTGAATTGGCCCCGATGGCAGTGATAGTCGTCGGCCTTCCGGTCATGATGACACCCGGAACGGTCCAACCTGCCGCCATGGGCGAGGACGCTGGCGGAGAAGACAAGTGAATAAACAAGGGCGGCGAATTTCATAGCTCCTTTCGGAAGCGGCTGTTGGCTGGAAACCAATTATCCGTGTCATTATGACTTCCCATGCCTCTCCTAGATCCCACCTTCGGTTCATCATCCAACGACTTGACATCTTCGGCCTTCGTTGCCTGCACGGTCTTCACCAAGTTCTCGAAATCGTCCCGGAACAACTCACCGGCACGCGCGCAGATTTGATCGCGTGCTGGTGAGTTGGCCGCTGGTAATGCGCCATGCTGTTTCAGATATTCGGTCTTGGCTTGCTCCATGGCACCCGCGCCCAAGCTCTGCATGAGCAGCAGATTCTTGTTCGTTTGGACGGACTCGGTATTGCTCCAGCTTTCGGAAATATCCTCAGACCCTCTCAAACCAGCCTGGAAGCGCGCTGAGGCCCCGCTCCCAAGGAATGATAGCCCGAGGCGCTTCTCTGCCGAACCTTCAGCAAACATTGACGTGTTGACTCGTTCGCTAATATCGTTGGCTTTCTGTTCGCTAAGCGTGAAGCCACGGTCGCTTAGTGCCTCTCCGTAGCTCTTGCCGAACGCCGCCAACGAGGACTGATCCACGGAGCTATCCAGACGGAACGCGCGCGACATGAGAGTCTCGGCATGGCTGCCCTCCAGTAGCCGGTTGCCGCCACGAGTGTCCTCGGACACGTCGTAGT
>Ga0209458_1000443_pt1 | contig 14945 bp, 3 predicted proteins | sample WorMetLIZAISLAND_FD_187411 | JGI IMG/M metagenome (GOLD analysis project Ga0209458, IMG submission 187411) | Marine gutless worms symbiont microbial communities from Max Planck institute for Marine Microbiology, Germany - Inanidrilus manae... ...
TTGCTCAGAAAGGCCGATGCGCGCACCACAGATGAAGTTGCCGACCGCATCGGTCAGCTCCTCGACGCCTTCACGCCGCACGAATGCGCCAACTACTTCCGAAATGCAGGATACGCTTCAAACTAAGGCAGACACGCTCTAGCGGGTCCGCGCGCAGGCCGCTGGTGAATCCCAAGCTTGTTACCATGACCGCCGCGGCGATGGTGATCGTCTGCCGCTTGCGGTCGCCGACTTTATGCTCGCCGGTTGCCAATGCGCTGTCCTCCCAGCCGGAAACCCAGTTCGATGCGCTGCAGTGAGACGGCGCATTCGGCTGCATCGGCACACCTGCGGATGCATGGTGACGATCCGATTTCCGTTTTTGGGGCATCAGCGAACGTCGTCTGCGCTACCATGAGTAGCGCAATATGCCGATGTTCGCCCGCCCAAAGCTGCTTACACCTATGTTTGTGCGCCGGTGCTGTCAATGAAAACCTGCAAATACTGCATGGATGGGTTGCAGAAAGTAGCTTGATTTCTGTGTTTTGTTGGGATAAGTAATATCTCGTTAACAAATGACAGAGATCCGTGGCCGCCAGGTCTGCGTGCCGAGAACAAAGTATTAGGAAACGCTGAAAAAAGCGGTCATCAACATTACAGAAATCTTACAGCATGGACATATTTGTCTGTGCGATAGGATAATTTACATCGCGAAAGTGTAAAACGGCGCAAGGAAGTCGTCGGAAGCACGAAAGTCGCGTGAGGTAACAGGGAGTAGCGCCGAGTGACGACACCGGAAGTGACAACCAGCAGTACGATCGGATTTGGTTCGGCCTGCTGGATCTGCGGATCCGACCAAAGTAAAGACTGCTGTTCGTGGACTGCGCCCATGTGCCGCATAGCTGTTCTGCGGCAACAGTAAAAAACATAGGCGCAGAAATCTGAATTATTCAAAACATGAACACGTTGATACGGTAAATAATAGAACACAAAATATTGAAGTCTGTTTGTTTAGTTCCCCACGCCAGCCGAAATAAATAAACGCGAATACCTGGTTTTCTTCGAGGGTGGTGGAGTTCGCTCCACATGCCGCATGTAGCTGGCGGCAACCGAGGCGAGGCATCGCCGATGCGTTGAGTAGGCCGCCTTAGCGGCCGGCAGGGATGTTGTTTGGGGTGGTTATGGCAAAGTTGATCATCGCGCGTGCGTCAGGCGCGACCGTCGAACTGGAATTGCAGCCGGGCGTTGAAATTCCACCGATCCGGCCGGGTGACGAGGTCAGGATCGTCCTGCCCAACGGCCAGAGCGTCCGGCCGCAGATCGCCGGCAACGACGTGGTGATTGTCCTGCCGGCGGCCGCAGGACAGCCGGCGGAAACCCTCGTCTTCGAAAATCTCGCGCTTTATCTCGGCGATGAGGCGACGCAACTGGCCATCGTCGATGAGCAGTCCGGCGCCGTGGCCGAATTCAACAGCGCGGCGGAGATCCTGAGTGGCATCGATCCGGCTGCCGGCGTCGATCTCGCCGAAGCGCCGTCGAGCGATGGCAGCGCTCGTTTCAACACCGGTCTGGAGGATGACAGTCTCGACGACGACGCGGAGTTCGACGCGGATCCCGATGGCGCCGAGACCATCCTGCAGCAAGTGTTTGGCGAAGATGCGGTCCGCGGTCTGGCCGAGTTCGAGTTCTTCGAGGATGAGGACGAGGACGACGACGACGATCGTTTTGAGATCGAAGACGAAGAGGACGACGACGACGACTTTGCCGAACTGGACGTCGATGATGTGGAGGTAGACGACGACGATGTGACGTCAGGCCCCGATACGGGGTCCGACGATGACGACGACTCGGGTGTAACCACGGACGACGACGACGACGGTGACACTGACGCGCCCGTTACGGTCGCCGGGCAGGCGATCGACGGCTACATCGTCGGTGCAACGGTGTTCCGGGATGCCGACGAAGACGGTGTGCGCGACGCCGGCGAGGTCTTTACCGTCACCGGCGCCAATGGTGAGTTCACACTGACCGGCGGCAGCGGCCCACTGGTGCTGACCGGTGGCACGGACGTGTCCACCGGTCAGGCATTCAAGGGCACGCTGTCCGCGCCGGCGGGGTCGACCGTTGTCACGCCGCTGACCACGTTGATGCAGTCGATGATCGACGCCGGTCTCGCTGCCGATGCGGCGCGCGCCGAGCAGCTTGTCGAGGCGGCCCTGGGTTTGCCCAGCGACATCGATCTGACGTCGTTCGACCCGGTCGGCGGCGCAGTCGACGGCGTTGACGGCGCCGAGGAAGTGCTGGGCGCTGCCATCAAGCTGCAGAACACCGCGGTGCAGGCTGCCTCCGTGCTGAACGGCGCCGGCGGCGCCGATCTCAATACCGGCACCGACGCCGTCTACAACAGCCTCGCGACGCAACTTGCGACGGACCCGAGTGGCTTTGAACTCGACGACGCCACGCTGATCGAAACCGTGATCAACAACGCGTCGACGGATAGCAGCCTCGGGCTCGACAATACGGCCCTGGCGCAGGTCCAGCAGGCGGCGTCGGGCGCCGCGACGGTCATCACCGCCGCCAATACCATCGTCGACAACTCGGTCAGTGGCGGCTCCAGCGGTACCACCTTCCTGACGGAAGTGGCCCAGGTGGCGTCCGTCGCCCAGAACGACGCGGCGGACGCGTTGCAGTCGGCACTGCAGGCGGTTCAGGGTACCGGCAACATCCCCGACCTGACGACGGCGACGACCAACTATTCGGGCAACGCCCTACAGACGGCCGTCAACAACACCACGCCGGGCGCCATTGGCCGGGCGACGATCGGCACCGACGGCGACGACAGCATCACGGATGACGCCGATCCCACGGTGATTGACGGCGGTGCCGGCGACGACGTCATCGACGGTGGCGGCGGCAACGACCGGCTGATCGGCGGCGCCGGCGACGACACGCTGACCGGCGGTGCGGGTAGCGACGTGCTGTCCGGCGGTGCCGGCAACGACAGCTTCATCGTCCGCGCGGGTGAGCAGGTCGATACCATCGAGGACTTCAGCACCGGCGATACGCTGGACATGACGGACTTCGTCACCAGCAACAACGGCCAGGCCGTCATCGCCCTGACGCAGAGCGGGACGGACACCCTGGTGCAGGTCGGCGGCGTTACCCAGGTCGTCGTCTCCGGCAAGGGGCCATCCGACCTCTGGGTCGCCAACGACGGCAACATCACGGTCAACAGCGCGCCCGTCGCGGTCACCACGACGGTCAGCGGGGCGGATGAGGACCAGGCGTTCAATGGCCAGCTGACGGCGACCGACGTCGATGCCGATACCACGCTGACCTTCGCCATCGTCTCGCAGCCGACGGCGGGTACGATCACCATCACGAATGCGAACACCGGCGCCTTCACCTACAACCCTGGCGGCGCATTGGACTCGCTCGGTGCCGGAGAAAGTTCGACGCTGAACTTCGTCTACACCGTGTCCGACGGCAACGCGACGGCGCAACGGAGCGCCACGATCACCGTGGACGGCGTCAACGATGCGCCGGTGGCCACGGCGACTGCGGCCGCCGCGTCAGAAAACACCGTGCTGACGGCCCAACTCACGGCGACCGACGCAGATGCCAATGATTCCGTCAGCTTTGCCATCGTCACACCGCCAGCCAAGGGCACGCTCAGCCTCAACGCCAACGGCATCTATACCTTTGATCCAGGCAGCGACTTCGACAGCCTGGCCGCGGGTGTCACCGAGAACGTGACCTTTGTCTACAGCGTCACCGATTCCGTCGGCGCGAGCGACACGGAAACGCTGACCATCACGGTCACCGGCACCAACGACGCGCCAGTGGTGACGTCCCAGACTCCGACCACGTCGGAGGATGCCACGGTATCCGGCGATCTGACGACCTGGGTGATCGATGCCGACAACGACAGTCTGACCTTCGCCCTGGTCACACCGCCGGCCCAGGGCACGCTGAGCATCGCCAGCAACGGTGCCTATACTTTCGATCCCGGCACGGCTTTCCAGGGTTTGGACGACGGCGAGTCTTCGCTGCAGACCTTCACCTATACCGTCTCCGACGGCACGGTCGTGGTGCAGCGTACGGCGAACATCATCGTCACCGGTGCCAACGATGCACCGACCGGCATCACTACGGCGCTCAGCGCAGCGGAAGACACCGTGCTCAACGGCACGCTGCAGGCCAGCGACGTGGACATCGAGGCGCTCAGCTTTGCCGTGGTGACCGCGCCGAGCAAAGGCACGCTGACGCTCAACAGCGACGGCACGTTCAGCTTCGATCCCAACGGCGAGTTCGAAAGCCTGGATTCAGGCAAGACGGAGGATGTCACCTTCGTCTACAGCGTCAGCGACGGCACGGCGACCACGCAGCAGACGGTGACCGTCACGGTCGCCGGTGCCAACGATGCCCCGGTGCCGACCACGATCGCGATCAACGCGACCGAGGACGGCACCATCACTTCCGGCAACCTCGCGGCGACGGATGTCGACGGTGAGACCCTGACCTTCGGCCTCGTCAGCCAGCCCGCCGTGGGCACGCTGACGGTCAACACCGACGGCAGCTACACCTACGATCCGGGCTCGGCTTTTCAGGACCTGAGGGCCGGCGAAAGCGTCGATCTGTCCTTCGTCTACAGCGTCTCCGACGGTACGGCCAGCGTGAACCGAACGGCGACGCTGACCGTCAGCGGCGCCAACGATGCACCGACCGCCTTCTTCCTGAACACCAACTATGCCGATGGCGATGTCAGCAACGACGACACCATCACCGTAGACCGCGTGGTCCAGGCCGGTACCGTGGTTGGCCGGGTGCAGAACATCGTCGACGTTGACGCCGGCGACAGCCATACGGTGCAGCTCACCGACGATGCTGACGGCCGCTTCGAGCTGAACGCGACGACGGGTGAGATTGTCGTCGCCTCGGGGGCGAGCTTCCCGGCCGACAGCTACGCGATCACCGTTCAGATCACCGACAGCGCCGGCGCCAGCCTGGCGAAGACCTTCACCGTCGACGTCAACAACGTCACCAACGGCAACAGCGCCGACGGCTACATCCAGGGTGCCACCGTGTTCGCCGACGCCGATGGCGACCGCACGCTCGACGCCGGCGAAGCTTTGGCCACCACTGATGTCGAAGGCGGGTTCCGCGTGCAAGGCGGTTCGGGCGACCTGGTGATGGTTGGTGGCACCGATGTTTCCACCAACCTCGCCTTCGACGGGATCCTGATCGCACCCAGCGGTTCCAGCGTGATCACCCCGCTGACCTCGCTGATCGCGACGATGGTGAACGATACCAATGCAGCCAACGCGGCCGCGGCGCAGACCGCCCTGGCGGCGGCGCTCGGCATTACCAGTTCACTGAGCTCGGCGCTGGCGGGATCGGGCGCGTCGAGTCTGTTGCATTTCGACCCGGTCGAGCAGTCGGTCAACGGCGTCTCGGGCGCCATCGATGTCATGGGCGGCGGCGTCAAGGTGCAGAACACCGTCGACATCATGGCCGCTGCCATCACTGGCGCTAGCGGCGGCGCGGTGACCACCATCGCCGCCACCCAGGCCGTGTTCAGCGCCATGGCCAGTGCCATGTCGGTCGGCGGGTCGTTTGCCGGTCTGACCAATACGACGGCGATCGAGTCGATCCTGAACGCTGCGGCGACGGGGGCAGGGCTCGACAGCAGTCAGCAGAGCACCGTCTCGAACGCGGCGACCCAGGTTGCCCAGATCGTCACCGATTCCAACGGCAACGTGGACACCGTTCTGGCCGATACGTCTCTGACGGCGACGTAGGCGCTGACCCAACTGGCGCAGGCCTCGGTGGTCGCCCAGGGCCAGGCCAGCGACGCCATCGCCGACGGCCCTGGCGGGCACCGGCAGCCTGAACGACGCCGTGACCAACTTCACCGGCAGCAACCTCGACACGGCCGAGAGCAACGCCACGGTCGGTGACGTGAACGGCAACGACGCCCCTGTCGCGGTCGCTGCCAGCCTGTCGGTCAACGTCGACGAGGATGCCGACGGCAGCAGCCTGGCCGGCACGCTGCAGGCGACCGATGCCGAAGGCGATACGCTGGCCTTTGCCCTCGACAGCGCCGCCAGCAAGGGGACGGCGACGGTCAACAGCAACGGCACCTTCACCTACGTCCCCAATGCGGCACAGGATGGCCTCGCCGCCGGGGAGACCACCACCGATAGCTTTACCGTCAGCATTTCCGACGGCCTCGACGCGGTCACCGCTACGGTGACCGTGACCATCGTCGGCACCAACGACGCGCCGGTTGCCGCCGATGCCACGGTCACGACCGACGAGGACAACACGCTCAGCGGCAGTGTTGCGGCCACGGATGCCGATACCACCGCATCGAACCTGACGTTCACGCTGGGTACCGGGCCGGCCAAAGGCAGCCTGACCTTCAACACTGACGGCAGCTATGTCTTCGACCCCAACGGTGCGTTCGAGACGCTGGCAGCCGGCGACACCGAGAACGTCAGCTTCACCTTCTCGGTCAGCGACGGTCAGGGCGGGACCGATACAGGCACCGTGACCATTGCCGTCACCGGTCAGAACGACGCCCCGGTGGCGTTGGCGGAGGTGGTGTCCGCCACCGACAGTGCCACCGTCTCCGGCCAGCTCGATGCCACCGACGTCGACGGCGACAGTCTGACCTTCGCCCGCCTGACCGATACGCCGCTCGGCTCGATCAGCATTGCCGCCGACGGTTCCTACACCTTCGATCCGGGCTCGGACTTCGCCTCGCTGGGCGCCGGTGAGACGCAGCAGGTCACCTTCGCCTATACCGTGACCGACCAGACGGTGACTGTCACCCAGACCGGCACCGTCACCGTCACCGGCGGCAACGACGCGCCGGTCGCCGTGACCAGTGGCTTTGCCGCGACCGAGGACGCCGCGGTCAGCGGCAACCTGGTGGCCAGCGATCCGGACAGCGCAAACCTGACCTTTGCGCTGGTCTCGGCTCCTGGCGCCGGCACCCTGACCATTGCGACGGACGGCAGCTACAGCTTCGATCCGGCCGGCGCTTTCGATGGCCTCGATGACGGCGAGTCCCAGGTTCTGAACTTCACCTACAGCGTCTCCGACGGCAACTCGACGGTACAACAGGCGGCAACGATCACCGTGTCGGGGATCAACGACGCGCCGGTGATCTCGGTCGCGCCCAGCATCGCCGCCGAAGAAGACACTGTGGTCAGCGGCTCGCTGGCATCGACCGCCACCGATGCCGATGGTGACAGCCTGACCTTCGCCCTTACCGGCGCGCCGTCGGTCGGCAGCCTGACCCTGAATGCCGACGGGAGCTACAGTTTCAATCCAGCCGGCGCCTTCGAAGCCCTTGGCGTCGGCGAAACGCAAGATGTCAGCTTCACCTATTCGGTCAGCGACGGCACGGTTACCGTCAGTCGGACCGGCACCATCACCGTTACCGGGGCCAACGACGCACCGGTGGCGGTGACCGTTTCCGTGGCCGCCGGCGAAGACAGCGCCGTTAGCGGCAGTCTGGTTGCCACCGATGCTGACGGTGACAGCCTGACCTTCTCACTGATCACGCCACCGAGCGCCGGCACGTTGGCCCTCGGCGCGGATGGTTCCTATACCTTTACCCCGGGGCAGGCGTTCCAGTCCCTCGCCGCGGGGGCGACCCAGGACGTTTCCTTCAGCTATAGCGTTTCCGACGGAACCGTCACCGTACAGCAACAGGCGACGATCACCGTCACCGGCAGCAACGACGGTCCGGTGCCAAGCACCGCCGCGGTGACGGCCACCGAGGACAGCGTCCTGAACGGCACGCTGGCGGCGACCGACGTCGACGGCGACAGCCTGACCTTCTCGCTGGCCGCGCAGGCGGCCAAGGGCACGGCCGCCGTCGCCAGCGATGGCACGTTCTCCTACGACCCGGCCGGCGCGTTCGAGAGCCTGGCTGCCGGCCAGTCCGAGACCGTGACCTTCATTTACCGCGTCACCGACGGCACCGTGCAGGCGCTGCGTTCGGTCACCGTCACGGTGACCGGCGCCAACGATGCCCCGGTCGCCGTCACTGCTGCTGCGACGGCGCAGGAAGACAGCGTGCTGTCGGGCACCCTTTCCGCGACGGACGTGGATGCCGGTGCCTCGCTGACCTTTGCCCTGGTCTCGGCGCCCAGCGCCGGAACGCTGACGATCAACGCCGACGGCAGCTTCAGCTTCGACCCGGCCGGCGGGTTCGAGTCCCTGGCTGTCGGCGAAAGCCAGGCCGTCGACTTCACCTACAGCGTTTCCGACGGCACGGCGACGGTGCAGAAAGTCGCCACCATCACCGTGCAGGGTGCCAACGACGGACCCGTCGCCGTGGCCTCGACGGCGGCCGTGAATGAAAACGCCACCGTCTCCGGTACCCTGACCACGAGCGATGCCGATACCAGCGATACGCTGACGCACGCCGTTGTCTCGGGTCCGGCCAAGGGTACGTTCACGCTGGCAAGCGACGGCTCGTTCACATTCAACACGGGCAACGATTTCGAGTCTCTGGCGGTCGGCGAGACGGAAACGGTCAGCGTCCTTTACAGCGTCACCGACGGCACCGAGACATCGACAGGGACCCTGTCGATCACCGTCACCGGCACCAACGACGCACCGGTCGCGGTCGCCGACCTCAACACCGTGTTCAAGGGCGACACACTGGCGGTGAACGCAGCCGCGGGCGTGCTCGTCAACGATACTGATATCGATGCCTCGGACACGCTTTCCGTCAGCGCCTTCGACGCCACCAGCACGCTGGGCGCCACGGTCACAGTCAACGCCGACGGCAGCTATACCTATGACCCGTCGACCTCGCTGACGCTGGCGGCGCTGAGCAACGGTGACGTTGCCCTCGACACCTTCACCTACACCGTCAGCGACGGCAACGGCGGCACCGCCACCGGCACCGTGACGATCAACGTGTCGGGTTCGGCGACCCTCGGCAGCGCCATTGTACTGGGCAGTGACGGCATTCTGCGGGTCGATGCGGACCTGCTGTCGGTTACCGAACTGGACCTGTCGAGCTTCGATGTGCCGGTCGTCATGCAGAGCCTCGGCTCGCTGACACGCATCGTCACCAACGACAACCAGAGCCTGCAGATCGACGGCGCCGACCTGAATGTCATTTCAGAGGCGGACGGCACGCTTGCCATCGCGGGCAACGCGACGGTCGATGTGGTCAACGCAGGCCTGCAGACCTTCACCGACGGCACGGCGCCGACGGTCCTGAACCTGCTGGCGTTGGAGTTCGAAGGGCTGAGCGGCAGCAAGTCCATCGTGCCGGACCGGCTGACCGTCGACAGCAGCCACACCGACGCCATCGCCGCGTTCTGGATCCAGCTCGACCAGCTCTATGTCGGCGCCAACGACTTCTACAACCTGGCCATCAACACCTCGTTCGTCTACCTCGGCAACGACTACGTCCGTTACCTGAATGGCGGTGGCGAGCCGCTGCTCGACATCGTCAAGGTGCCGTCGGGCCGGGCCCAGTCGCTGCATGACAACCTGCTGGGCAACCTCAACGATGCGCCGATCGCCGGCCGCTTCACCGACCTGGGTGAGGACGACCCGCGCACGACGGCGGCGACCGAGTTCGGCGACCGTCCCGTGCATGCCGGCCGCATCACCGACGGCGTCTACTCGGACGTCAACACGCTGTCGCGGGTGATGGGCTGGGACTTCGCCCACGGCTTCACCTATCCGACCAGCCTGCCGAGCTTCTACGCCGCCATCGACGGCGACAACACCATCACCGGGACGTCGGGTGACGACTTCTTCTTCGGCGGTGCCGGCGACGATACCTTCACCTGGAACATCGGCAGCGGCAGCGACTCGGTCGACGGCGGTGCCGATGGCGACCTCGTCACATTCAACGGCGACAGCGCGGCCAATGCGTTCACCGTCACGGCCGGCGCCGGCTCTTTGTCGGTTGCCGTCGATGAAGACAACGACACCACGGTGGATGCGACGACGACGTTGAGCAACGTCGAAGACATGGTGATCAATACCGGCGCCGGTGCCGACACGGTCACCATTTCGGGCGACTTCACCAACACCGGCCTGGCGACGTCGACGATTACCATCAATGGCGGCGACGACGGCATCACGGTCGATGCTTCCGGCGTGACCTCGGCGCACAGCGTCAATGCCACGGGTGGCGCCGGTGCCGACAGCCTGACCGGTGGCGCCGGCAACGACACGCTGTCAGGCGCTGGCGGCAACGATACGCTCAGTGGCGGTGGCGGCAGCGACGTGCTCGACGGCGGTACCGGCACCGATACCGTCACGTTCGCGGGCAGCTTCGACGTCGCCAACCTGTCTTTTGCCAATGGCCAGTTCACCTACGACAACTCGGGCCAGGGTGAAGGCACGGACACAATCTCGAATGTCGAAGCCTTGAGCTTCGCCGGCGACGGTGGCGCCAGGGTGCTGCTGGTCGGCGGTGGCGGATACGCTACCATCGCAGATGCCCTCGCCGCGGCCAGCAACGGCGATACCATCTACGTCGCCCCGGGCACCTACAGCATCAGCTCGACCATTGAGATCGACAAGTCGGTCACCCTGCTGGGCGCTCAGGCGGGTGTCGATCCGCGTGCTGCCGCGGGCCTGCGCACCGAGGGCGGCAGTGCCGAGAGCATCATCGACGGTGGCGGCAGCCTCAGCACCCTGATCCGCATTGCCGCCGACAACGTCACCATCGACGGTTTCGACATCGGCAACGGCACGGGTGACCTGGTCGAGTCCGAGGTCACCGTTGCCAACCCGGTCGTGCGCTACAACTTCGTCCACGATTCCTCGGGCGACGAGGGCATGCAGATCCGCCATGCCTCGAATGCGGTGATCGAATACAACCACGTCTCCGACACCGCCGGCGACGGCATCAATCTGTCCGGCAGCTCGACCGACGGCACCCTGCGCTTCAACGAAGTGCACGATATCGCCTCGACCAACGCCGCGATCTACCTGGACGGGGCGACCAACACGACCGTCCAGGGCAACCTGATCTACGACATCACCGGCAACGACGGCATCAAGTTCGGCGACAAGGGTGGCAGCAACGCGACTGACACCGGCGGCACGGCGATCGACAACACCATCCGCGACACTGCCCAGGACGGCATCACCGTCTACATGAGCAACGTCACGCTGAGCGGCAACGACATCTCCGGCAGTACCAGCGAGAACGGTGCGATCTTCATCGACTTCGACGTCGACAATATCGACATCATCAACAACACGATCCACGACAACGGCGCCGACGCCGACGGCCGCGTCACCTTCGGCATCCGCGTCGGCAAGGACGACGAGCCGACGGATGTCACCATCACCGGCAACACCTTCACCAATAACGACGCTCAGATCTTCGTGAAGGCGACCGCGACCGTCACCAACGAAACGACGCTGGTGGCCGACAACACCTTCGACAATGCGGCCAGCGTTCCGGTGACCCACACCGTGGGCGCAGTGTTCGGCGATTTCGCCACCATCCAGGCGGCTGTCGATGCCGCCAGCGCAGGTGACATCATCTTCGTCGCGGCCGGCGTCTATTCCGAAGACGTCACCATCGACAAAGCAGTCACGTTGCTAGGGGCGAATGTCGGGCTTTCCGGCACGGATTCGGGCCGCGGCGAGGAAACCGAGATCGAAGGTCAGGTCATCATTACCGCCGACAATGTCGTCGTCGATGGCTTCTTCTTCGACATCAACAATTCCGGTGCCGGCGGCGGTCAGCAGGTGGTGGACATACAGGGTGCCGACGGAGCGGTCCGCAACTCGGTGTTCGAGCAGGCCACCGATACCGGCGTCACGCCGTTCGCGGTTGGCGTCAGCGGCGAAGGCGCCCAGGTCACAAACAACTTCATCGACCGGTCCGGCGCCGCCAGTGCCGGCAGCCTGGGTAACTCGGCCATCAATGCCGTCGGCACCGATGCCATCACCGTCACTGGCAACACCATCAGCCACGGCAACATCGGCATCGTCACCGGTGACGGCACGTCAACAACGTTGGGGCTAACGGTCACCGGCAACACCATTACCGCGGCGGCACCCGACATCGACTCCATCTTCATCACCGGTCCGAGTTTCGGCATCCTGCCGGATGCGTTCAATAGCCCGCTGTCGCAGAACGTCGATACCTCGGGCAACACTTTCACCACCGACAAGGGCCTGCAACTGCGCGGTACCAGCCAGGCGGATGACCTCAGCGGCTTCGCGACGGCTGGGGACGATCTCTTCCAGGGCAATGGCGGTGCCGACACGCTGGCCGGCGGCGCCGGTGACGACACCTTCACTTGGAACCTGGGCGATGGCAGCGACACGGTCGATGGCGGCGCCGACACGGACGTGTTCCGGGTGACCGGCGATGCCTCGGCCAACAGCTATACCGTCACTGCCGGCACCGGTTCGATCGGCGTCGCGGTCGACGAGGACGGTGACGGCACCGTCGACGCCACCACGACCTTGAGCAACATCGAAAACATCGAGATCAACACGGGCGCCGGCGCGGATACGGTTACCGTCACCGGCGATTTCACAGGTACCGGGCTTGCGACCTCAACGATCACGGTCAATGGCGGCGACGGCGGGGTCACGGTCGACACCTCCGGCCTGACGTCGGCACATCGTGTCGTCGCGACCGTCGGTGCCGGCGACGACACGCTGCACAGCGGCCGCGGCGATGACACCCTGACCGGCGGTGCCGGCAACGACACCGTGGTCTACAGCGGCAGCCAGCTCGGCTTCTCGGTGTCGACCAACGCCACCACCCTGGCGGTCACGGTCGATGACACCGATACCTCGAATGGCGATGAGGGCACCGATACCCTGACCGGTATCGAGACCCTGCAGTTCGACGACGGCACCCTGCGCTTCGAAGCGCAGCTCGCCCGCGCCGTGGCGGAGAACGACGGCGGCGGCACCGACGGCTTCCATCCGGGCAGCGGGCTGGTCGATACCAATTTCCTGATCAACGACAACACGGATGTCGGCGTCGAAGCCGCATTGAAGGTCCACAACCGCTTTGCCGGCGACGTGGCCGCCGACAGCACCATCTACCACACCAATACCGGCATCAGTTCGGGCAGTGCCGGCCTGTGGAACTTCAACTACAGCGTGATCAGCTACGACGGCCAGCCGCTGTCCGGCTTCAACATCGTCATCACGGCCGACTTCATCGATGTGAATGGCAACCGCACCGACAACATCATGACGTTCGACGCGGTTGCGCACGAAGCCGCCACCAACGAGGCCTACTACCAGGACCCGACCGGGGCGACCGAGGGTCTGCAGAACTCGCAGAACATCGGCTGGTACGCGCCGACCTACGATGCCAGCGCCCCCGGCACCTATGAGGTGACGCTGAGCGTGACCGACTCGTCGGGCAACCCGGTCACCACGACGACGGCGACGGTCGATGTGGCGGCGAACATTACCGTCGCGGCCGACGGCAGCGGCGACTTCACGACGATCCAGGACGCCGTCGACGCCGCCAGCGCCGGCGACACCATCCTCGTCAAGGCGGGAACCTACGCACCGTTCGGGACGTCATTCGGCGGCCCGGCGAATGTCTCGATCCTGGCCGCCGACGGCGCCGTGATCGATGGCAGTTCTCTGACCTCGCCGGCCCGCGTCGTCGATCTGCGGGCGGACGGCACTGTGCTCGATGGCTTCACCATCAACGGGCCCGGCGCCAATGCCGGCGTCTTTGTCGGCGTCTCGGTCTCCGGCCAGGGCGTCACGGTGCAGAACAACACCATCAGCGACGTGCTGACCGGCATCCAGACGACGACGCAGTACACGACGGGCAACAGCTCCATCACCGGCAACACGGTCACCTCGAACTACGGTATCAGCCTGCAGAACACCGACAACACCGTGCAGGGGAACACGGTGACCGCGGCCGTCGAAGGCGTCGGTTTGCTCCCCGGCGCCAACAGCTTCACCGGCAACACGTTCACGATCGATGCGACCGCCGAGGCGCTCGCGCTCTATAGCGGTGCCGTCGCTTCGACCCTGACGAACGCCACCAACACGGTGTCGGTCGGTGCCGGGGCCACACTGCAGGGCGCCGCGGACCTTGCGGGCGCCAACGGCACACTCAACATTGCTGCCGGCGACTACACCGGCAACGGCATAACGGTGAACGACGAGGGGTTGACCATCGATGCCGCGGCTGGCGCGACCAACGTCGATATCACGCTGGGCAGTGGCATCATCGGTGTCAGCGTCACCGGCGAGGCGGACGTCACCGTCACCGGCAACGATGCCGACAACACGGTGACCACCGGCAGCAGCGGCAATGACGTTCTGTCGGGTGGTGCCGGCACCGACACCGTGAGCTACTTCCTCGACAGCGCCGGGGTCACGGTCGACCTGGCGGCGGGCACGGCGACGGACGGCTCCGGCGCAACGGACACCCTGTCTGGCTTCGAGAACGTCACCGGTACGGCCTTCAACGACACCATTACCGGCGATGGCGGCAACAACGTGCTGGCAGGTGGCGATGGCGACAACACGCTGACCGGCGGTGCCGGCAACGATACCTTCACCATCGCCAGTGGTGCCACCGGCACCACCACGATCACCGACTTCGCCACGGGCGACGTCCTCGACCTGACCGACGTGCTCGACGGCGTCGCCAGTGAGCAGTTCGTCTTTTCCGATGTAGCCGGCGACACGGAGGTTCGCAGCGCCACGGACGGTTTCGCGACGGCCATCGCCGTGGTCGAGAACGTCAGTGCGTCCAGCCTGAGTCTCGATGCAGACGGCAACGTGACGCTCTCCGGCGTGGCCTAGAGCATGTCCGGGCTTGTTTGAATCAACAGGGGGATTCCCCTGAGGCGTTTGATGTGATTCAAGATGCTGGCTGGAGGAGGAGGCCAGCATGCATGCCTCGACCTTATTCGCTGGATTTGCGTGAGCGTGTTGTTGCCGCGGTGGAGAGC
>Ga0209458_1000444_pt1 | contig 14847 bp, 13 predicted proteins | sample WorMetLIZAISLAND_FD_187411 | JGI IMG/M metagenome (GOLD analysis project Ga0209458, IMG submission 187411) | Marine gutless worms symbiont microbial communities from Max Planck institute for Marine Microbiology, Germany - Inanidrilus manae... ...
TTCATCCAAACCGCGAAGGAAAACACTGCTCACCGGGGTTAGCAAGGAGACACAGCTAGCCGTGGCTAGTCAGGTATATAGGTCCCCAAATTTGTGGCTCGCCATGGAGGGCGACCAACGGAGAAACCGCCAGAGTTATGCCTCAAATTAAGCCTATAACTTATCATTCCGTTGGTTTTTCGAGGGAGTAGGCTGGGTTGAGGAACGAAACCCAGCGTTTATGGGCCAGTCTGGTTTTCCGGGTCTCGTTCCTCGACCCAGCCTACGGGCTCCGGCGGCGCGTTACCTAAGCCGTTAGACCGAGTATGAACATCACAAAGGAGAGAGAAAATGGCACTTATCTAATGTAGTGAATGCGGCAACCAGGTGTCAGATAAGGTCGCATCATGCCCGAAATGCGGTGCACACCTTTCAGGCGAAGCAGTTAGCAATCAACGGCCGTTGGTGGTAACACCACCAAAAAGCCGCTCGTTGGCAATTGTCCTTGCACTATTTCTAGGTGGCTTAGGCATATACAAGTTTTATTTGAACAAGCCAGGCTGGGGAGTAATTTACCTTATCTTCTGTTGGACATTTATTCCAGCAATACTCGGTTTGCTAGAAGCAATCATATGGTTATTTACATCAGAAAAAACATTTCAAGAGAGATACGCACCACAGGTCTAATGAGTGCATTCAGCCGACCACAAAAAGCGCCGCTCCTGTCGTCGCTCCGTTTTTTGCGTCGGCTGATATTTGACGTTATGCGGATTAATATTATTGCGCAACATGCTACATCGTATGAATGATAAAGACCTTCAAACACAAAGGATTGGGAAAATTCTACAAATCAGGCAGCACCCGTGGAGTACAGTCAAATCATGCTTCAAAACTTCGGATGCAATTAGCTGCTTTGGATACGGCTCAAAGCATTGAAGGTTTGGACATTCCAGGGTATCGACTTCATCCACTTAAAGGATCACGTAAAGGAATCTGGTCAATAACTGTCAACGCGAACTGGCGGCTAACTTTCGAATTTTCAGACGGTAATGTCTACATTCTGGATTACGAGGATTTAATGGCTATGTACAATCCACCGCACCCCGGCGAATTCATAAAAGGCAACCTATATGGAGCCGTTCGACCTGAGTTGCCGCTATTTGGCGAAACAATTGGATGTTGCGGCGTCAACTCTAAATCGCGTTTTAAAAAAGCAAAGCGATATCAGTCCTGAGATGGCACTTCGATTATCCAAGGCATTGGGGCGAAGCCCGGAGAGTTGGTTAGCTATGCAGGATGCTTATGATTTGTGGCAGGCAAAGAGAAACATCGAATTAAAAAAAGTACAAAAGGTAAACTTGGACGCCGCATAACAAGGCGATCAAATCGACCTCGTTCCACTCGGCAGTTTATTCGTTGCGCGATCGGCATGTGAGGCACGAAATTGTGTTCCCCTATCCCTTCTACTCTGAAAATTCAGTAATATTTTCACAATCTCTGGAGCGCGGGAGCCAGGGAACTTTGGCGTTATGCCGTTAAAGGCACGACCGACGATAGTTGCAATTCATGAATTCCACGGTCTATCTCGAAACCAGCATCATCGGTTATCTCGCCTCGCGCCCGAGTCGTGATTTGATTACCGCTGCCAATCAACAACTCACACGTGATTGGTGGGACGACCATCGCGAACAATACGATCTGTACGTCTCGGGAACCGTCATCGCCGAGTGCAACACGGGGGATCCACAAGCCGCGCGGGAGCGCATGGATACGATCGGCGATATTCCCATACTCGATGTCACCGAAAACGCTGAGAACTTGGCCGATGAATTAGTCAAACAGATTCCGCTGCCTGAAAACGCCGAAGTTGATGCTCTGCACGTCGCTACTGCTACCGTCAACGGGATCAACTATCTGCTAACATGGAATTGTGCCCATATCGCCAATGCTGCATTGCAACTACAAATCGAAGTGGTCTGTCGATCAGCAAGATTTGAACCGCCGACGATTTGTACCCCGCAACAACTAATGGAGGCTTGATCCATGTGGCGAGATCCAATCGTTGAAGAAGTACGACAATTGCGTCAGCGATACGCCGCCCAGTTCAATCATGACCTGAAGGCCATCTGTCAAGATTTGCGCGAAAGGCAAAAGAAGGATGGTTGTAAGGTTGTCATGCTGCCGCCAAGACCCGCACGGCAAGTCAAGACTGATGGTCAACCTGCGGCATAACAGAGCAATTCGCGTAATTCGCGTGATTCGTAGTTTCACATGCGCTGGTTTAACATTCCCTACCTTTTGATCCTGGCCCTGCTCGCAGCAGCGGTCGAGGTATACGCCTTCACCTTCAATTTCCCGTTTCCGGGTTCGTCCAATCGTGACCAGCGACCGCCGGGGCCTGAGTCCTGGCAGTACCGGCCCCAGGATTCCAGCAATGCCCGCGGCATCCCGCCGGGTTATCAACCACCCGGGCAACCACCGGGGGCACCGTCGCGCTGGATGCCGGGACAGACGCCGAACCAGCCATCGGGGGCGCCGCCGCATCAGCTGCCGGGGCAGAGACCGGGCTACCAGCAACCCGGACCGGGCTATCAGTATGGTTGGCCGGGACAGTATCAGGTGCCTTATGGCCAATCGGCGGCGCAACGGGCTGAGCCGCCGCAGGTAGAGCTGGAGCTGAGCGACCGCCAGCCCTACGTGCAGGAAAATGTTCTGCTCAGGTTGCGGGTAGTCAGCGACCGGAACCTGGCCACCGCTACCCCGGAGCTGCCGAACAGCAACGACGTACTGCTGCAGAAGATCGGGGACCCCAAGGCCCACTCGCGCACGGGTGCGCAGGGTGGCCGGGAGATCGTCAACGAGTTCGTCTATATCCTTACGCCACTGCGCGCGGGAACCATCGAGGTCCCACCCCTACGAGTCGTCGGCACCTTATACGGGAACGGCTTCGGATACGGACCGACCGGCAATCGGCGTTTCGAGGCTACCAGCACGGAGACCATACGCTTGCAGGTGCGCCCGGCGATGGCATCGGTGCGTCCTTGGCTCCCGCTGCAGGACCTGACCCTGAAGGCCACGCTCGATGGCGATCAGGAGGTGGAGCAGGGCAAGCCGGTCACCCTGACCCTGGAGCTCACCGCGGTCGGGGCCACCGGTGACCAGCTTCCCAGCCTGGAGTCCTTGTTGCGCTCCCCGGACTTCCGGGTCTATCGGGAACAGACCTTGAACGAAGGCCATCTGTCTCAGGACGGGCGTCGCCTTGAGGGCCGGCGGACGGAGTATTTCACCCTGGTGCCCCGCGCCGGCGGCAGGTTGCAACTGCCGGAGATCCGGCTTCCCTGGTGGAATGTCACCACCGGCACCAAGGAATACGCCGGGCTACCCATCCATACACTCCAAGTGGACGGTGAGACCGGGCACTTCGGCCTATCCCCTTCGGCCACAACCACCGGGGGCGAAGGTCTGAGCTGGTTCTGGCTACCACTGGCGGGGATCGTCCTCCTCCTGCTTGGCTACTGGGGAGGCGTCTGGTATCAGAGGCGTACTCTCAGGGCATCCGCCGGGACAGGTGGAGGCCCGGCACTGCATAAACGCCTCGGCACCGGTCTAACGAGGATGGCGACGACTGTAGCGGCCAGCACCGCGGAGCTGACCAAGCGTATGGACCCCACATCGCTGCTTGGGCGTATCCAATCGTACTTGAGCGGCTCCTTGCCACCGTCCACCCGGTTCCTCCGTTGCGTACGCGCGGCCAACCAGGAAGATGAACCCGCAGCCTGGGCCGAGCGTTTTCAGGACCTGACCCGCCGGCACTTGCAGTTCGATACCCAGACCCCGCTGCCGGGCATCACCGGCAAGATCCTGGCGCTGCGCCCCGGCGCCGATCCACAACAGCTCGGGCGTCTCATGCAGCAGCTCGACGGGGCCCTCTACGGCAACCAGGATATCGACTTCACGCGCTGGAAAAAGCAGTTCCACAGTCAGATCGGGCGTCGGCGTAGGCTTATCAGCTCGAGCGGCAGGCGACTCCATCTGACCCGAGCCCGACTGCCCGCACTCAATCCCCAGACTGACTGAGCACATGCCTTGAAGAGAGGTTCTTTAATGGATTCCGGACGCTTCGGCAGATGCCAGCAAAAGGGTGTGGCTGCCCACCCGAAGTCCACCCCCCGGTCGGGTCAAAGGTGGTAGGATGCGGTGAGTGCCTGCCGACCACCCCAGGGACACTTGCCTTTACCAGCATGGTAAACAGGACACGGCAGACCGGGGGTAGGGTGCGAACCGCATCGATCAGAAGGCCGGCGACGGGCAGCCGGTGACTGGAAAACCGGTTTGCAGGATGCTCATAAGTATGTCAATGACCACAAAACAAGACCATTCGGGGTTTCTGCCTGATGAATTGACCGATCTGAAAAATCCCCAGACGGATATTCCCCGCATAGCTAAAGATGAAAATCTGTTACGTAAAGTTGAATCCGATGAAGATCATAAACAATGGTTTCAGTCCATATGGTCTGGTATCACAGGTGCATCGACCAGAAGCCACCCCGCGCCATATCCGGAAGAATTAGCGGAGCGTTTGATTAGAATGTTCAGGTTTGTAGGAGATACTGTATTAGACCCATTCATGGGTACGGGTACAACAATAGTAGCTGCTGCGAAGTGGGGAAGAAACAGTATCGGGGTGGAACTTGATCCACAGTATTTCGAGTCTTCTGAGAAGCGGATTCACAACGCGACGAACTCACTCTTCTCATATGTAGAGATCAATGCGACAACTTAAAGTGTTTAAAGAATTCAAAAAAGCATCTTATGCAAAACGGCATGAACTATTCTGTGAGCGTTTAGTGCGTGAGCGATTATATGATGCGACTTGTTTACTGTTATCTGACAGGGATGGGGGGATGAGGGGTAAATATTCTGAACCGAACAAGGAAATCAACTTCAAGAAGTTTATAACATCTTTGAGTGCACATACAATAGCATTCGCAAAGATGCATGATTGAAACTTGACAACCGAAAAGGTGCAAAGGGTGCAAAGATCTTTCATTGCTTCAATAACTTTAGTGCGCGAAGCGCATCATAGTTGAAACTATGGACTTTAAGTCCCTTCACTTTTAGTCCGTGGCTTGTCCACGGATGAGGACTTTAGTCCTCCAGACTATGGACTTTCAGTCCATAGTGGTTGATTGAAGCACCCCTGGCGGATGTCCATCATCAACTCATTTTTGATTTGATATCCATTCTAATGGGGTCTTTAACGGATTCAGCCATCGAACCTGCCCCGCCATGAAAAACAAGCGAGATGTCCTGGTTACCAGTGCCCTGCCCTATGCCAACGGTCCCATCCACATCGGCCACCTGGTGGAATACATTCAGACGGATATTTGGGTCCGTTTCCAGAAGATGCGCGGGCATCGTTGCTATTATGTCTGTGCCGACGACGCCCACGGTACGCCCATCATGCTGCGCGCCCGCCAGGACCGCATCGAGCCCGAGGAGCTGATCGCGCAGGTGGCGGAGGAACACAAGACGGATTTCGCGGACTTCCGTATTGGCTTCGACAACTACCATTCGACCCACTCACCGGAGAACCGCCACTACGCCTGTCTAGTCTATGAACGCAACCGGGACCAGGGCCACATCGTTAACCGCACTATCACTCAAGCCTACGACCCGGTGGAGGGGATGTTTCTACCGGATCGCTTCATCATAGGCGAGTGCCCCAAGTGCGGGACCCCCGACCAGTATGGGGATAACTGCGAGGCCTGCGGCGCCAGCTACTCCCCGTCCGAGCTCAAGGACCCCCGTTCCGCTGTCTCCGGTGTCCAGCCGGAGGAGCGCGCGTCCGAGCACTACTTCTTCCGGCTCGGGGACTTCGAGACTCAGCTCAAGCAGTGGACCCGCAGCGGCAGTCTGCAAAAAGCGGTCGCCAATAAGCTCGACGAGTGGTTCGAAGCGGGCCTCAAGGAATGGGACATCTCGCGCGATGCCCCCTATTTCGGATTCGAGATCCCGGACCAGCCGGGCAAGTTCTTCTATGTGTGGCTGGATGCCCCCATCGGCTACATGGCCAGCTTCCGGAACCTGTGCGAGCGGACGGATGGCCTCGTTTTCGACGATTTCTGGGGCCCCGCCTCAAGCGCCGATCTCTACCACTTTATCGGCAAGGACATCATTTACTTCCATGCCCTGTTCTGGCCGGCCATGCTGCACGGCGCGGGGTTTCGCACGCCGACGGCGATCTTCGCCCACGGCTTCCTCACGGTGGACGGGCAGAAGATGTCCAAGTCCCGCGGCACCTTCATCAAGGCCCGCACCTACCTGGACTACCTGAACCCGGAGTACCTGCGCTACTACTTCGCCGCCAAGCTGGGTCCCGGTGTCGAGGACATCGATCTCAACCTGGAAGACTTCGCCCTGCGGGTCAACGCGGATCTGGTGGGTAAGGTGGTGAATATCGCCAGCCGTTGCGCCGGATTTATCAACAAACGCTTCGATGGTCGGTTATCGCAGCACTTCGCCGAGCCGGAGCTGTTCGCCGAGTTTGTGCGCGCCGGTACCTCCATCGCCGAGGCCTACGAGGGCCGGGAGTTCAGCCGTGCTGCACGGGAGATCATGACGCTGGCCGACCGCGCCAATCGGTACATCGACGAGCAGGCCCCTTGGGTGGTGGCTAAGGAGGCAGACCGCACCCAGGAATTGCAGGACATCTGCTCCGTGGGGCTGAACCTGTTCCGGGTCCTAATCGGCTACCTGCGTCCTATTCTGCCCGGTACCGGCCAGGCCGCGGAGGACTTCCTGCGCGTACCGCCACTGACCTGGGATGTACTCTCCGGGCCGCTGACAGACCAGGAGATTGGCAAGTTCAAGCCCCTCATGACCAGGGTCGAGCCCAGGCAGATCCAGGCCATGATGGAGGCGTCCAAAGCGGATCTTGCCGGCGCGGACACCGACAAGACCCACCCACCCCCACCGCGCATCGAAGGATATCTGGCCCAGGACCCGATCGCAGATACCATCGCGTTCGGCGATTTCGCCAGGATCGACCTGCGGGTCGCACGCATCGCCGCCGCGGACCATGTGGAAGGGGCCGACAAGCTGTTGCGACTCGTCCTCGACCTGGGCGGCGAAACCCGGATCGTCTTCGCCGGCATCCGTGCCGCCTACGACCCCGCCGAGTTGGTAGGCCGACACACGGTCATGGTCGCCAACCTGGCCCCGCGCAAGATGCGCTTCGGCGTATCCGAAGGCATGGTCCTGGCTGTGGGGCCTGGCGGCAAGGATCTCTTTATCTTGAGCCCGGACCAAGGCGCGGAGCCGGGGATGAAAATCAAATAGCCGGTGTTTCCCCGGACGTCAAAGTATCCAGGGTAATGATTAAATTCAAAGTAGTATGGTTGTGCGATCTGATGATTCGACCCCCCACAGTTTTTGCCATCCCTGGCCCTGGATTCCGGCACTCCCTGCCGGAATGACGGAGTAGGGTCCGGCAGATTTCACCACTTAAAGTTTAGCCACTACCGTATCCGGAACAGCGAATCAGTCCACAATCAACCACTGTGGACTGAAAGTCCATAGTCTGGAGGACTAAAGTCCTCATCTGTGGACAAGCCACGGACTGAAAGTGAAGGGACTTAAAGTCCATAGTTTCAACTATGATGCGCTTCGCGCACTAAAGTTATTGAAGCAATGAATCAATCCGAATCGATCCCCGACCCGGCCACGCAATTAGCCGAGGCCCGCGCCCGGCGAGATAGCCTGGTGCAATCACTACTCGCCATGAATGGGGGCAATCCCAATCTCTATGCCGCGATGGGCCGCAACGAAGGTTACGATGGCCTACTCTGCGCCCTGCGTGGAGAGCAGGCGGCCATAGAAGCCCTGAGTCGAAGCCAGGACTCGGATGTAAAGCAATGATGGGTTGCCGGACGCCTAGGGAGTGAGTCAGAACGAGCGTCTATAAGTTTCTTATCGATTTCTGGAAGAGAGAATGCCGTGACCCCGCGCCTCAAGGAGCTGAAAGACCTACTCAAAATCGGCTGCGCGGGCAGTAATCCCATCCTTGTAGCCTATTGCCACAACTACCTGTTTGAGGGGCGGGTTCTTCACCAACGCCAGGCAGACTACGAGGGGGCATTGCAGGGCCAAGCATCGGATTTCGAGGCCTGGGACCTTTGGCACCGCGACCGGTATCTCCCGCGGGCGATTCACTGCGAGGTACCCGAGACTTTCACCGACCTCAACGCCTCCGCCGCCCACTCGGGCGACCTCCAGGAGGACCAGCGGTTGGTCAGGATCGAGAACCTCGGACACGCCCTGCACGAGACGGGCCTGGCCATCGATGAATTGCAGGAGATCCTGGCGGTAGCGGTCAACAAGGCACCGGCCGGCAAGTATGACATAATCGATGCACAGGCTGCCTTGGAGGACATCTGCGCTTCATTGAACCGCAGTCCCCATTCGGTCCGACCACGATTTGCAGGCTTCTATCAGGACGTGGTGGACACAATCGACGAATCGGATTGGGCCAACCGGGTCCGCGACCGCTTCGGGCTGGCGCACTTCGACCCCAGGCCTGGCGAGACCATGCCCGTTGCACTCATGAGCTATCCGGTGCGGGGCCTACTCCAAGCCGCCCGCAGACATACCGAGGTCGTGCATCCCGTGTGCGTGCCCACCGTGCTGGACCATGAATTCACGGCCTGTTTCCTACCCGCTCCACGCCAGTTGCCCTATGGACGCACCCTGCAGCTGATGGGCGACCCGGCGTGTGAGCATAAGATCGCGGAGGTCCTGCATCTGCGTTTTGCATACCGGCCCGAACATATCCACAAGATTGGGGCGGTCACCGAGCCGGTGACGACCCTGAGCAACCCGGGGCTCGATTCCCTGCGCGCGGACCATCTCTTTTGTCTACAATACGAGAGTGGCCGGGACGATTTCGGCCGCTTGCCCACCGGATGGACCGATCCATGACTATGCCCTTGGAAACCAACCACACCCCCGAGTGGCTGGAACGCTTTCGGGTGGAGCCCAAGGCCGCCCTCGACGCGATGCTGCGTGGCCTGGCCCGAATTCCGCCCTACGAGCGGGCGGCACCGCCGGACATCCTGGACCGCCTGTTCGGGGGGCTGCCGAAGGATGACCCGGATCTGCATCTGATCGATGAGACCCTGCACGACTGGCTCGCCGCCCGCTGCATGGAGATGGACCCGGAACGGCACGCGGAATACGGCCTATCACGCTTCGTCACCGAGACCATGGGCGCCCTATCTACCGTCTGGCTCCTGGGTCTGCCTCGCAGCGGCGCTTGGGTTCAGGACAACTTCCTGGAGCTGACCCACCGCGCCGCGCCCCTGCGCCTGTCCGAGGCCTGGGATCTGCCGCGGGCCCTGGCCCCGCGGCCCTCACCCAGACCGACCAGCGCCTACGTTTTTACTGGTTACGCCTGTGCAAGGACGCCGCCCGGCCCTCTCTACGGGATATGATCGACCCGGCCCTGAGTGGCCTGAGCAATCTGCCGGGCACTAAGGGACAGGGCGCCAGCCCCGAGCTCATCGCGGGCCTGGCCCGCTTCGGCGCGAGGTTGACATCGACACCGCGGGACCAGTTGGATTTTCTGCGCCGCTAGCGGGGGCTCAAGGCCCGCTTTCCACGCACCGGCAAGACCTGGCGCGTGGCTGTGGCAGGTGCCCCTGACCAATCGGCAATACCGGGACAGGCCCTTCGTCGGCTGGCTGAAAGAATCGGAGCCGGTGCTGCGCAAGAAGTGGACAGGTCCGACGTCGGTTCCGATCCCGCCGAATATTCCAGAAATCATAAAGGATCTCAGCAAGCGCTCACGGCTACCGGAGAAGCGGCCGCTGGTCCTGGCCGAGGCCGAAAGGCTGCTCATCAATCTGGAGCACTATGCCGAGGCCACCGGCGATGCCGATTTCTTCGTCCGTTCCGCCTGCAACCTGGGCAAACAGATTCTGCCCTGGGCGCCGGATCATGCCCTCGCCTGGTCACGCGATGCTCTCCGTTGGTCCCCGAACAATAGTTACGCCTGGGACCTGCGTGGCCGTGCACTGAACCGCATCGGCCACCCTGACATCGCCCAGGCCGTCTACTGGGAGGCGGTTCGCCGTCTGCCGGACAATGCCGTACTCCGCAACCAGCTCGCCCGGCTCCTGCTGGACCAAGGACGGGAGGCAGAGGCAGAAGCTCTGTTCCGGGAGGCCCATGCGCGCGACCCGGGTGATGCGGTCGCCCGCAACGAGCTGGCCCGGCTGCTGACCCGCACCGGTCACGAAGGCGAGGCGAAGGATCTGCTGCGCCGGACTCTCAAAGACCTCCCGGATAATCCGATTTCCCCCTACCTCCTGGCCCAATACCTGATCGCCTTGGGCCGCCGGGAGGCCGCCGCCGCGGTGCACGCTCACTATGTGCGGACCTTTGGTGAGGATGAGTGGAGCACCGTCCTCCGACGTCTGTTGGACGCCGGTACCGCGGGCATCGCGGAGGTACAACAATATCTGGCCGACCACGATCTATATCCGGAACCCGATATGGAGCCCGTCGAATCGGATGCCGGGGCTACCGAATGGGAGGCAATACGGGAAGAGGGAGCGCGCGGTACTCCGCATCCGGAGCCCGGTATGTACCCCTTCGGGTCAGATATCGAGACTGCCGAGTACGCAGCGGTACGGGAGCAGGATGCCCATGATGCCCTGTACCCGGAGTCCGATACGCGCCCTGCCGAGTCGGATCCCGAGACCACCAAGCGTGCGGCGGCACTGGAGGGGGAGAAGCGAGGCCCTCGGTGCCCTGGCCCCGCACCTGGCGGCAGCGGGACCGGAGACGCCGACCTCTCACTGGGAACGCCTGTACGAGGCGTTTCCGGAGCGCCGGGGCCTGATCGACTTTACCCGCCTGATGCGCTCCGGCTATGAGGAAGCGGTAGCCACACGGCTGGAGGACTGGATCGCCGGCGACGAAGACGACGCCGACGCCTTTCTCCGGCCTGGCTCAAGAAATCCATCGCGGAGGATGGGCGCATCGACCCCGCCGCTCTAGGGCTCGACGATCTGCTCAACGCTGTCATCCTCGCTACGGTAGACCTGGGTGACGGCGTCCTCGGTGAGGCTGCTTGACGTCTGTCTTTACCGGTGGTTGAGGCATCCGTTGCACCGCAGAGGTGCTGAGGGGGCAGAGAAAACGACCGCTGTCCGCTAAGAAAGCGCGAAGACGGGTAGTCCACGGTAGGTGTAGGCGCGAGCGTCTGGCCAAAGTAGCGGAGGGGCCGCAGGTCCCGGAGCCGGCGCAGGCCAGATGCAAGTACATCCGACTCACAGACTCAAAAACGACGGTTTTGCGGCTTGCGGTCACCACGCGGCTTGGCCGGGTTGACCTTCATGTTGCGGCCCCTCAACGGAGTCCCGTTGAGGGCCTTGATTGCTGCGTCGGCCTCGGCGTTGTTTAGCATCTCCACGAACCCGAACCCCTTCGAGGCGCCGGTATCCCTGTCGGTGATCAGATTCGCGCTTTCGACTTGACCATAGGCACTGAAGGCGTCGTGCAGTTCGTCTTGAGTTACGTCATAAGCCAGGTTGCCGACATAAATATTCATCGGTCTATAAGTCTCCAAAAAGCTGTGCATCGAAAGAAAGAGGGCCGGTCAGTCCGGCCCATGCACATGCCGGTCGGAGGACCTTGCGGTATGGCGGTAGCCACTCCGCAACTCTGAGAGCCTGTTTGACTTACGATTATTCTACTTCGGAATCGAGGGGACCGGCCAGATTTCCCGCTCGATTTCGTTAGATCGGTCCCTATTGCCTCAACCGAGCGTAAAATCTGCCCCGCCTCCTTGATCCCTTGCTACGAACGCATAAGTCAACAGGCCCTAACTTCCCGACTCAGGCACGCTGCTACAGCACTTTCCACGAAGCGCCACCGCGCTTATCGGCGTCGTCTGGAGTCGGATATTATGCGTTGCTGGATTGTATCATTAATTGTGCTCATGGACCTCGAACGAAATGTTTACTCAGTGTGAGCCCTTGATTGTAATATGACGACCCCAGTTCCCGGCCATATAGGCGGTCCGGTACCTGCATCATTCTTTCGTAGATCATTCTCGCTACAACTTGCCCATGTTGCAGAGAAAAGGGTACGTAGTGGGCCTTTACTTCCAGAACGGCACGCACGCCTTGGCTGCCACCATCACCGAATCCGGGATCAAAGAAACCGGCGTAATGGGCCCTGAACTCCCCGATAATCGGATCGAAGGCAATCATCTCGGCGGCGTAATCGGGTGGAATCCTGACCAACTCTTTGGAAGCGAGTATGTAGAAATGATTCGGCTCGATGATGATTCGGCCATCCATTGCCCTTGCTATCGGTTTCCAGAATTTCTCGGTCTCGTAGTAGTTTGTCTTACTGATATCGATTACAGCAGAAGTGTTTCTCGCAATGTATCCGACCGGTCCCGAATCGTTTCCTAACTCGAGGTCTATTGAAAGCGTAAGCCCCTTATCGATGTTCGCGTCAATAACGCTACCGTCATTGGCATAGACGAGTCCCTGGCTTTTATGGAGGTCGCGAATACTCCGGTCCGACGGAGGTGGGGAGCCGACAACGAATCGTAGCTGATTCAGGGTAGCTCCATGGTGAACGCGGACCGAAAAGGATCGCGGAGAAATCTCTGCATACAAGGGCCCTATGTACGCCTCCGGAACGCGATCGAATTCCACGCCATAATCCGTAATCAGCCTGGTGAAGATATCCAATCGCCCGGTACTGCTTTTCGGATTAGCCTTTCCGGATACTTTCTTAGGAAGCCTCATCCGCTCCATCAGCGGTACGATATAGACGTGGTCACGCTCGAATATTTGCGGAGACGAAAGGTCGAGTTCGACGACGTCGTCCCCCTGCTGCTCCAGGCAAGCAAGCACAGTGGACTTCGGGCCTGGCAGGAAACCGGCCCTGACACGGTACGCGCGGGTCCCCAACCTCAGGTCCAAACTCGATGGTTGGAGCTGGACCGGTTCGATTGGCCGATCCGCTGATATGTGCCCCCGCTCAATGGCATTCTCGATCTGTTGTACCGACATCACCCCTGTAGACTTCTCACCGACGGAACCTGGCGCCACCGTATCCGGAAATAAATCTGGGCTGGGGTTTGCCATGTCGCTCCTACTCGTTCTAGGTAGTGTTGACATTTAACAAGGAGTGAACCCTACCTCTGGACTTGTCTCCTAATGGTACAGGATTCACAGGATGTTATAATTGTTATTTTAGAAAAATAATCCTGTTAATCTTGTCCTATTAGCGGTTGGCACTAGTAGTCCGACAGCAAACTACTGATGTAAGTTGAAGTAAAATTTCAGGCATTCATCATGAGAATGCTCGCATCAAGCTCAAACGGCTATATCCATCAATGGACGATTGACGGACTACTAGTACCCCATTTCGCCTTATTTTACGTTCTCAGCGCGGCGAGAAGCGGCCAGCTGCGAGGCGCGCGAGCGCAGGAATAGCGAGTCCTCTTTCAAGCTCGCGCAACACCGCAGGTGGCCGCTTCTCGTCGCGCCCGAAGGGAGCCCCCCAAACGCGCCAAGGCGGCGTTACGGCACTTGGCAAGAGAGGGGCTATTCCCGGCGCGCCGTGCCTGGCCGTGGCGCGTTTGGGAGGGCTCTGAGAATGCAAAATAAAGCAAAATTGGGTACTAGGATTATGTCAACAGCCCCTGGGGTAATATCGCCGCCGTACCCCAAAGTTACGCCAGTCCAGCCCATTGGAGATAGGTGCGATTGATCACGTCTCCCCATATGAGGCCGATCCAGCCTGCGACCGCCAGATAGGGGCCGAAGGGGATGGGTATCCGAGGATCGCGCTTTCGCACCAGGATCAGCGTCGTGCCTACCAAGGCCCCGGCGCACGCGGAGAGCAGGATGATCTGGGGTAGGTGCTGCCAGCCCAACCAAGCCCCGAGCATGGCGAGCAATTTGAAATCGCCGAATCCCATCCCCGCTTTGCCCGTCAGCAGACGGAACAGGTGGAAGAAGCCCCATAGGCTGAGATATCCCAGAGCGGCCCCGAGAATAGCGGAACGGCTATCGGTAAACCAACCGCCGAGGCTCAACACAAGCCCTAGCCACAAGACGGGCAAGGTGATGACATCGGGTAGCAAGCGGGTATCCAGGTCGATGACTGCCAGTGCAATCAGGCACCAGGTCAGGACCAGGGCGGCGGCACTCTCCCAGCCGATACCGAAGCGCCACACCACCAGGACGGACAGCAGCGCCGTGCCGGCCTCCACCAGCGGGCAACGCAGGCCGATCGCCCCGCCGCAGGATGAGCAGCGTCCGTGCAGGACCAGATAGCTCAAGAGCGGGATGTTCTCCAGCGCCCGTATCCGGTGGCCGCAATGGTGGCACCGGGAAGGGGAATGTACAAGCGATAGGCGTGGCCCTTGTGGCGCCGCTGCTTCCTTTCCGGTCAAGGCCGCGCATTCCTGATACCAGTCATACTCCAGCATCTTGGGCAGACGGTAGATGACGACGTTCAGAAAGCTGCCGACCGCGAGCGAGAACAGGGCGACGATGCCATAGAGAAGACTGGGGTTATGCTCAAGCAGCGCGATCCAATACATTTCCCATGCTCAATCCGATCCGGACCATTTCGTGGCCTACGAAAATCTTTACATCCTCTGCATCTGCGCATCGATGTGTTAGTTTTTAGACCGTCTCTTAGAAATTCGGAATTTCCTAGTTTAAGGTCTTGATATTCTACCCCATATGGTTCATACTGATTCTCATCAATCGATAAGAGCAGTCTGTGCAGGATGGGATGTCATGAATATCATGCGAATTTTCGATCAGTTCC
>Ga0209458_1000445_pt1 | contig 14726 bp, 5 predicted proteins | sample WorMetLIZAISLAND_FD_187411 | JGI IMG/M metagenome (GOLD analysis project Ga0209458, IMG submission 187411) | Marine gutless worms symbiont microbial communities from Max Planck institute for Marine Microbiology, Germany - Inanidrilus manae... ...
TGACTGACGTATCCCCTCACGTAAAAATTCATCTGAACTGTTAATTTTTGTAAATTTCTTCACAATCCCCCATTTCAATTTTATATTATTTGAACAGAAGTAGTCTCAACTGCTCACGCACAAATTGGATGAAAAACATTGATGAAGCACAAAAATTACCAAAAATTACCAATGCTGCGTGCATTAGTGACGCCGCCATAATATTCCCAAACTACGGCTCGCAAATAGCAAGCATTACGCGCGTGTTGGATATAATAGTTGTCTGTATTTTTGCAGGCCAGTTACTGGACTCTGTATTTGTCTAGGCAATAAAGAACGCGGTACACAACAACGCTCGCGGTACTGCGTTATCTGCCGCCAGGTAGCACCGGCGACATTTCAATCATTGGATGCTCGCTCGGTCGCTGTCTGATAAGACAGCGATCGAGCGGTCGTAAAGCTTCATTACAGTATACAACATTCAGCACTACCCACTGGGACCGAAGGAAGCAAGCGTGAGAGCGCGTCATGCTTAGAGTTGCTACAAATATTCGAATACTCAGTACTCATATCCAAAACCATTGTAACCATTAGCAAATAATCAGTTACTATTTGATTGAATATTTTGAAAATTTCCAAAGTTGCCCAACCTTAAATACAGATAAATGGGATATCACCCTATAACGACCTATCGCCCGCAAATCACTAGACACATCATTATCGACGCAGTCGGCACGCGACGTTACCAGTCGCGCCCATCCACGGAGGCCATGGCCTATCGTGCCGGTCGCCTCTGGTGCAATAGACCAACTGCAGACTAACCGCAGAAAGTGTTAATGAATAATGAATGGTATAGAGGACAGAAATACGGCTCTCACGCCATAAAGCGCACCGCACCGCGTGAGCGGGCGGATCGCTAATGTCAGCCCCGAAAATGTACAGATAAGGTCAAAAATTGGCGAAAAATTACACAGCACTCGCTAATATGTCTGAACATGAAACTACTGCGCCAAAATACTGCGCAAAAACGGGTGAATCAGTATAGTTCATCAGTCCTCAAAATCCATTACACAGTTTATACACTAGCTAGAAGTTGACTCAAAAATCATTTAAATCGCCAACGCGTCCAATAGTCAACTGTATGTCTGAAAAATCACTACAAGAATCACTGCAAAATATATGTACATGTATTGAAGCTCAGTCACTTAACTAGAACTATAAAAGGAAAGCTGCCTGCATGCGCTACTAAATTTTTGGTATATAGTAATAGAAAATGTAGCTATGCAGACACAAACAATGTAAGGCTAACTACGGAAAACAAGGTAAGCACTGTACAGGGTTATTTGTAAGGATATGGAGCCATTTCTCAGACTCAACCGACCAATAGCTATATCCCGTCGTCATATCCTTAAAGGGTAGCCGAACAACACACCGGGATAGTCTTTCTTTGACACTATAGCTGTGTCTGACTCATGCCGGTTAATTGCAATTTATAATTATTTACCTAATCAAGTCCAGCATTGATTATCATATTGGCACAAATGATCAATAATCACCGTTTGAGTGCCATGGCTATAAATGAGACTCTAGACTTGATGCCTTACAACACTATACCGCTAATTATTCCCGCGGTACAGTATATGTTAATTAATTATCTCTACTTGTAATTAAAGCACCACAATGTTCTGTCAATCGTTCTCATCACCAATCATCCAATCATTGTCTTTATTGGCAGCAATTATGCCTGTGCAACAGCATCATCTACGAGAGGCGCCAAAAATATATTTTCTAGTTATCATTTTGAGGTGCTCATGTATGTGTGTATTTTGCCAGACAGATTAGTGACAGGATGGACATCTACATTAGTAATTTTAATCGCACCTTCATGTGCATATACTATCTGTGTGTATCAGTTCAGTTGATTTGCAATTAATTTTTTAGTTATACTATTATTACTCCAGGGACTTAAGAAAAGTCGGAATTACTGGCAGGCATTCGTTTAAAGGACTTATAGAAATTGACCAAGATTCAACGGGTCGCGTACGCACGCAATAAAGCGGCAATCGGCTTGCACCCCGCAACACCAAGAAGATCGAGGTATATCCGGCCTACCTACCCTACTTCATTCCTAATTTTCGTAATTTATCCCTAAAATTATAAATTTGGACTTGTACAATAATAATTTATAATGCACCTATTCCAATCAAGCCTACAGCTCAAAAGACATATACCGGAATAGGTATCAACTGAACTGAATGTCTGTGAAATTTAATAGTCATGCATTACTGAAAATCGTGTATCTTATACTCTGCAATTTCGCCATACATTCTGCAGAGTTATGCTGCGAAAATCACCTATAGACAGACAGATCGATCGAGATGTCCTGTCACTATGGGCCAAGATCATAGAATACCCCTCCAACAAATGAAGATCAGAAAATCTAGAATCAATTTAGGGAAGCATGGGAAACGGAGTGTGGCCTACACTCAGAAAGAACCACGCTAAGGCCCAATTTGAGGGATATAATTTCTCAATAGTGCCACACGCGATCAGGTAGCTAATTATAACTAAACTAATATTTCAGTATGTAGATGATAGACAAGTACTTTTTCTTTTTTTTGTATTTTTAATTCATTTAAACTTGCATTTCACAAGGGCGGAAAATAAAGCTTTTCCACCCTAATAATACTGGAGATATTAAATAAAGAATAGTATAATTTTTAGGGGAAAATAGCGGCTCAATTTAATAGCCGTTATTTATATCCTAATGACTAATAATCCAACAATGGACCGATCACGAAGTCGATCAACCTCCAGAAGCTGAGCTTAACCGACTTCCTGTGCTCAGTTGAGGCACAGCTGCGTGATCTGAGTGTGAAGTTATATGATATGCCTGATGCAGAAGCCGAACTGAACATCAGGAATATACCCCCACATAAAATCCCCTACCAAATGGCTAACATGTTCTCATGTTAGTATTTATATGACGAATGGAATTTACAGCACGTGACGATTGTGCTCAGTAAGACCGCGTCATAGCGCTGACGCTATAAATAATAAAGCGTGGATTAAAGAGAAGATCCACAATAAGTGAGTTTAAATTAATATCGACTGAAACCAGTCGTTAACCGTTCAATGAACATTATGTATGTCTAGTGTCCGTCTATCCGTATGTCAGTCCGTGGCCTGTCATTATTCTTGAGAAATACTTGAATTAATAAACTCGTCATAATATGACACCATCTAGTTAGAAAATTATTAACTCAGTATACATATACTGAGGTACTAATCCATCTCCAGGAAACATCATCGATAACTGATGATAATGTAAGTTTATGTCACGTCTAAGTCATCTGTCGGTCTATATAATATAATAATATAAATATTAAAGGAGTGTAGTAAACACACTCCGACGTGGTTCCAGGAATTTGTGACTAGCATGCAGAAAATTATCTGCATTAATAAGTAGGTTCTGGTTGTTACCAACCGGGACCAGCCGTTAGCTGTTGAATTTAACGCAATATACATGCAAACTTCAGTGCATGTGGCACAGGGAACATTAATGCATTCCGAGCACCAGTCCAGTCGACAATTCCTAGTTCTAGTCCATTCCGACCATGACACCGTACTGCTTTACAACAGTACCATGAAGTGAATATTGTGACTTTGTGTGACTTTGATGGTCGATGTATGCGTCTGATTGTCCATCTGTCTGTCGATCTAATGGGTTACTTCCATACTAAGGAAGTATTGATATTGATGACTATTTGCGCGATTTTTCGCCCTAAGCAAATCGCGCGGCCATAATAATAGTCTAATTGGGACTATGGACAGACATAACTTTACGGGACATGATCCAAGCATGGTCGACCTTGCGCAAGGGCGCATATGCTAGGGTCATGCCAATTTTTGAGATATGTAACACCAGAGCCTTGTGGCAACTGGGAAAGAACTTACATAAGACAGAACGCAGGGACAGACGAAAATGAAGATACACATAATAATATTAATAATAAGCTGTATCGACCAGCTGGGAGCATGGCTATCAAGCTCCCGGAACGAAACCAAGGATGTCCAAATCACTCTTTCATGCCAAATATTCCCAAATTCAATAATTTTGTATTATGAAAGAAATCCTGAATTTAACCTTGTAGAATGTTCATAATATTTTGAATGGCATGAACTAGCGAACTGTCCGTCTGTCGTCTATGGGGTTTTTGACGGAAAGCCGTCACATATATTTTCATCGATGCTGTAGTCAGTAACCCTGTCTGTACTAGCAAAATATAAGGCCCCTCAGCAAATAGGCCTAAATAGCGACACAGCTATACCCCTGTTAGAGATAAAAATATGCGTACAAGAGGTTTTATGACCCGGATTACCTGGTCCACCTCTGAGAACCAGGCGGTCCATAGTGTATGTAAATATATGAATAAAGATCTCGATTCTAAAATTATAACTACAACTCAGTATATAATTACACTACAAGAATAGTACAACCCAGCCATAATAGTACGGACTAATGTTCCCGTTGCATTATACAGTATCTGTAATGTAAACCTGTCTTGTGTGGCACATAGCCTTTGGCATCGCAGTCGCTGAGCCAGAACTATGATTTGGACCAAAGGTAAAGGCAAGGATTGCTGGCATTCCCCGTTCAGATAAGAACGTCCAGGTGCGCACCAGCGGATCGCAACAACTACACCACTAGGAGTGGCGAGTGGGACTGGACATACGCAGCAGCAGCAACCGCAATCTTTTAAGGCATACGAGTCAATGAAGCCATTGACACTGAGGCCAAATTTGGATAGAGGTTTTGCGAAGCCATCACATCCGGTGGCAGAGTTTTTAAGGGAATTACCTCCATCTCGTGGGTCGTCACATCAGAGACAATTTGGACTGCTGCATAGTAAGGCATCTGCAGCAATGAACGCAGTTTCTTGATTTTCCAAAGGGGCACAGACAATCTGGTAGGAAGCACAATGGACATGTCCAAGATGGTATTGACCATTGTTATGCCTTTGTGCCAAAGCAAGTGCGCTGACAGGTTACTTTCTATCAGCACAAAATCCATGTCATGCTTTGAAACCACCATTTTATAGATGCGGTTTGGGTGTGGCAGGTCCATAATGTGCAACAACACATTTTCCGAGAGGTTTCCTACTTCCAAAATCAGACGCGTTCTGGCCGTGCGTGCTCTGTAAGAGAAATAAAGCAGTCTGCCCAATTTGAACAAGGTCCAAAAGATCATAATAAGGAGAATCAGAACCTCTGCCGGCAATAAATTTGGAATGTGGGCCATATGGTCAGCCCACACCGCAATGCTATCCTGAGTCACAGTAGTGGAAGTTGGGCCCAGAGAAATGACCTTCGGCAGCTCCAAAGGTGCCGCATGAGCTGCACGAGCCATCAAAACCATGGTCAAAGAGCGTACCTTGAATTTCAAAAGTATCACTAATGCAAGTGATATGATGCTCAATATCCAGCCAAAGATTGACATCCATGCCCATGGACTCATCACATCAAAATCTGTTGGTTTATAGTGCACTTTTGACATCTGTGTGAATAAATAGTGTGCCAAATGATCGTACACCTGTTCGCTGTTTTTTGTGGCGTTGATTATTTCCGCCATCTGGAATTTGGCAGCTTTTTCTTCGCCCATGACCTCATCCCACAGTTTATCAGCTGTGGCCAAATTTGGAAGGAGCACAGACAAGGATTCGTTCAAAAAGGTCTGTGCTGTGACATTGTACATCTTTTCCAAGTCGAAGTACTCTGAAAGATATGGCAGGTTTATTGGATATTGTATGTCCATGGAGTTGGCAAACTGAGACGACGAGTTGCAGTATGACATGTCAATCAGGATATGGAACTCATCTGCAACGACAGATTCGCAATGACAATCAAAAGATTTCATTATTAACGGCTGGGAAACTGTTATAATGTGTTCCAATGTCCCATTTGGCAAATTAGATCGACGGCAGCTGACGCGCAAAGTTGACATGTTCACAAATAGAAAGCTGTTTTCAAACAGCCGAATCACGCTCTTCGGATAAGGCGCTCTACTCACTGTGTAGCCACAATGCGCCTTTATTTCAGGCAAGTTTCCCCACAGCAGACCAGCACCGCATGTCCGGCGGGACCTGTCAATGAAAGACACGGACGGATGAGTCACGTGCCAAACATTGCCCTGTGGTCGGCTGTTTCCAGCCGTGATTTGTAGGAAGTAGTCCGAGTCACGATTAAAGGCAATAGTTGTGATGTCAGTAGACAGAGTGGTGTAGAAATCAAGCTGATGATGGGTACTAAGGGGCAACTTAGTGACCTCATAGACATGAAACGGCAGTGAAACCTCTCTGAAGGTTACTGGAGCATTAATGGCTAGAAAGAAATTCTGAGCATGACGAAAAACTGAAAAGGTTGCCTCTGAATAGTAGTAACGAACATCCTGTGTAGCCAAAGTCATGTGCGGCTGCTTGCGCTGCAAGTGACGTTGCGTTCGTGTTAACACATTTCGCAGCTCGCTGTGCGAAATAAGAAAATGCGACAATTTGCCGTTCATCAACTGTTGCATAGCATTGTACAATAAATCAACCTGCTGCCTATGATGCCAGTCATCCACCAGGAAATCGATAGTTTTGCTCACCAAACGTGAAACCCATAGGCTCTGGGTTCGCTGACTTTCCATAAAGTCATGTTGAATTTCTCTGATGAGGGTACGCTGGGAATCCATAATGCGGAAGACATTAGTTATTCTAGTTTCCTGGGTCTTAAAGTATGTGGTCATGCGCTTAGAGCCGTCTCCCCACATCTTAAGACTCTCCTGGATTCCAGCTTCTACATTCTGCAGAACTTCAAGTACAGCGTCTACATCTTCCTGTGCAGCCAGTCCCGTTATGCGGGAGAGCAAACGTGCTCCCCAACCTCTAGTGACACGTTTGACAACGACTGGTAGGTCTCGTATTGTATCGTAGATGCGCTTAACCTGCTCCTTAACGTATATAAATGTATCTCGACGTGTTCTACCAACCGAACTCATCACATCGGCCACCTGATGACACTCATCCGTGTTGTTTGGATCTATCCCATGACGGCAATGACTTACCGCAGAATCGACCGCTAAATTCCACCGCGGCAAAGTGAAGTGGAAAATAAGTTTAGCGTCGTAGACTGCTACCTTAATCTGACCGCTCTTTCTCAAAACGTAACCATAATTATGATAATCCAAATAATCGCTATACGAACCGCCAAGAGAGGCCGCTGCAGCTATGGCTTTCATTGACGGGTGCGAACTGATGATGCAGATAATTGTCACCATCGTCAAGACAGAAATCTGTTGCAACCACACAAAACGGCCGTATAGTTCAAAATTTAGAAACCGAAATTTGAGTGTCGACACTACTTAAATTAATCTAAATTTGTAGTAAATATTCATAAATAGCCGAACGACTGTTTGAGTATGATTGCAACAGACTGTCCCTAAACATTTAACGTCGACGCGAGGTATTGCGACGAGCGTCAAAGGTCCGCACATTTTTAGCTCGCATTTTACGGTCATAGTGCTCTAGCAAGGGTTTATTTACCCATGTACATTCATATGTATTACCGTCCGAAAAGAGCACTTTATATCTCTGTCTACCGTTAATCTTAAACTTATGCGTTATTTCAATTGGCCTGGGCTCCTCCGGCCCATTATTCGATTCTTGTGGCCTTGCTATAGCGTCGTTACCGGCATCTGTCCTCGGTAACCGCCTATTGAACTTTTTCAATCTGTCATGTGTTACAAGGTACTTTATAGTTTTCTGCGTTTTTTCGTCGATTAGCTGGTATGCTTCGCCGACATCTTCTCTGCCCTTAACAATGTTCTTTATGATATACGGGCCTGTAAAACGATGTTTAGTAAGTACCTTGGATGCGCCGGCTTTATAGCTGTCATCACGTAGCAGCACATAATCACCAATTCGCCAGCCTGGATCGACCACTTTATTCGACTTATCGTACCTTTCTTTGTCTTCGATTTTTATATCCTCACGAACAGCTTTTACTGCGACATGTAAACGTTTTATTTCTAACGACAACCACTTGAAATACGATACACAGTCACCAAACTGCGCGTCACCGCTGCTGGCTGGCTGGCCTGGCCAAGCCAGCGGAAGCTTTCGTGCAAACAATATCTCATAGGGTGACAACTTCAGTCTCGACATTGGAGTTGCACGGATGGCAATTTCGATTAACGGTATCGCATCTTCGATACTGTAATCGTCTTTTGCATAATATTTCATAAATTCACTGAATCGGCGCACATATGCCTCCGCGAGGCCATTACTTCGAGCGTTGCGCGCGCCACTGCTGATGTGTGTAATTCCTAATAATTCGTTAATATACTTAAAGAGTTGGGAGGTAAAGGCTGGTCCTTTGTCCGAGATTATTTGGATGTCAGTACCCCACCAGGGTAAAACATTATGTACCAACGCCTTAGCAGTTGTAAGTGCGGTTTGATCATGCACAGGAATAAAATGAGGAAAGCCCGAAAAAGTTTCTACGACTACTAGTACAGCTGTATTACCAGCAGCCGTTGTCCTTGTGAGTACCTTATGATCTATCGCAAGTCGTGAACCTATTTTCTCGGGTACCTGATGAGGATGAAGAGGTGCAGTTTGATGTTTAAAATCTATCTTAACCTTTTGACAAATTTCACAAGTTTTACAATACCTATTGGCATCTGCAAAGAGAGATTTCCAATAAAAATTTGCAGACAAGCTGCTGAATAACATGTCACTACTATAGTGACCGCATTGGTCATGAAAGAAGGCTATGATATCTTGTCTGAAGCGTCCAGGCACACATAATCTCTTTGTTATAGGCTTTAATCTTGCTAATTTCTTTTGTCTTGGGACATCCATCCGATACAACAAGCCATCATCATCTATGAGATATCGCTCCGCCATAATCAAAGTTGTCTTATCCTTACGTGCATTTCCTGTCAATGTATCATATCTCAAGTAATGGTACATAGTACCAAACTCCTCATCAGAGTCATAGTCTGATGAACTAATCGAAGAGAGAATCGCAACATCCTCAGAGCCGCTAATGGCAATGGTTTGCGATTGTGCTGCACTATCGTGCAACTTGTGCTGTTCCTCTGTAGGTTGAATATCGACCTGTTGTAAATTAATTTTAGGAGACCGCGCCTCACTAATATCGTCTGTCGTACTTGTGTCCATATTAATATCAGTAGGTTGCTGTGGTTGATTCGAGGTATCAGTACTCAAAAATGGTTCATCCGCCGCCTGTTTAACCAATAGGTTATACAGCGGATCGCGTGCACGGATCTGTGATCCGCACGCCTCGTCTGCAGGTATACTAATCGTTGCGCCCGGCTGTGCAGCGCCCGCCGCCGCGCCCGTAAGCGCCGTTCTATCTAGCATGTTTACTGCCTCCGGCGGCTGTAACTGCTCAGCCGGGTCGCTCAGCTCTGCTGGCTCGCTCGGCTTACCCGGTGCGGCCGACGCGCCTTGTGTGGCCGGCTGCCTGACGGTGCTGTCGCTGCAAGTCTCATGGAACTCGCTCTCTGTATTATTTACAGAGATCTGAGAAAAATCTTCGCTATTGTCACCATTTCCAAACGGGTGAAGATTTTCTGTTGAAATTTTCACAGAATCACCCATAGGTCTCCCACTATCTTGTGCGGGTTTTATAGGTTTATAAATCTTGGCATATGGATTTAGTAGCTTTGAAGAAAGTGAATTTGATTTGTCCGAACTGGATATCCTGCTAGCCGCGGTGGCTTGACGCGTTAACGGCACGATAAAGTCTTCTGCATCGTGCATGAAGGTCGCCTCATGCTGTTTTCTTTCATGTGCAGTAGAGTCTTGCCATAAACGCGAAAGGGCATCCGGTAATAGATTTTTTGATCCGCGGATGTAGACAATAGTTAATGGAAACTGCATAACATACGTTAAGAGTCTTTTCTGGCGCCTATTTGACGGTGACCAATCTTTAATATGCAGCACTCTACTATTGTCGGTTATGATAGTTGTAGGTCTGCTTTGAGCCAGCCATTCGACCGATTTCAATGCATACACCAAGGCAGTTGCCTCCAAATCGTCTGCAGAATAATTTGACTGCGCAGGGGTGGTAGCATGACTTCCATACTTAACTGCATGCAGCATTCCATCATCCCCTGTTTGCATCACACAATACCCCATTCCATACACTGAGGCGTCTGTAGATATAACTAGGTCTTTGTTAGGATTAATGGGCTTAAGTATTGGATCTGTCACAAGACAATTTTTTAAATATGAGAGTTCAGCATCGCATTTTGGAGTCCATTTAAAAGGAACATCTTTATGCAACAATTGTCTCATATTGTAAGTCTTTGTAGCAAATTGAGGGATCAATTTACGCCAATAATTAACCATTCCAAGCAATCTCTGCAGACCTTTCACATTTTTTGGAGGTTGTATCTTCTTTATAGCCTCAATATGCTTTTCCGTCATCCTCACTGACTCTCCACAAATACGGTGCCCAAGATATTCCACCTCATAGGCGGCGACCTCCGTCTTTTTGGGGCTCAAAGATATGTTAGATTCCCTCAAAACTTGGAGGGCTTGTTCAAGTTGTTCCAGGTGGTTTTTCCATGTATTACTATAGATACAAATGTCGTCCATATACACCAAGAGGTTTTTAAAGCGGGACTTATCCGAGAACAGGGTCCCTAACGTAATTTGAAGCCCGCTCGGTGAATTATTGAGCCCGAATGGACAACGGGTGAACCGCCATCTTCGTCCGTCCGGAGCTGTAAAGCTGGTCAGGTCTCTATTGGTCTCTTTTAACCGTACCTGCCAGTAGGCGCTACTGACATCTGATACTGTGATGTATTTGGGTTTTTCCGACGTTATTTCATCCAACATTTCCTCTATCTGTGGTAGCTGCACTAACTTAGGTATAATTAAGCTATTGACCCCTCTAAGGTCAATTACTAGCCTTTTGCTGCCGTCCTTTTTTCCGACGAGGAAGATTGGGGAGTTATAATGTGCTGAACTTGAGGGTTCGATAACCCCTATTCGTTCCATTTCAGCTATCTGTCTATTAACCTCAGTTTTATCAGTTTCACTTAAGCGGAACTGTCGTTTAAAACTCTTCTGCTGGCTATAGAGCTCTAAATCCAATGGAGGTCCTTTGCACTCTTGAATTTCAGCTAAAGAGCGAGCAAAGACAGATTTATAACGATATAACAGTTGTAATGCTTCATAACGCTTATCCTCGTCTAGTGCTGGGTTGATTTTGAAGCCGTAGTCTTTATGGAACTGATCCAAGTCCTTACGCGACAATGTAGATTCCAACGATACATTGTCCGTACGGTCCTCATTATCGTATTTCTGTATAGATGCTATTTTATCGAGACCTAGCACCTTAGCTAGTTTGATACCACGTTTTAAAGTCACTACGTACGGATTCATATTCAGTACTTTACACATTGCTCTATTATTCTTACAAAATGCTAGAGCACCAGCAACTGAAATAGAACAGACACATTCCGCATGCTCAAGTAATACATTAGAATTGTTGAAACGCATCGGTGTTCGGACAGGTATATAAGCCTCTGTATAGGCAGGAATCACCGTTGTATCAATCACCGATGCACAATTTGTGTCATCACACCTTGGCCGCATTGGAATTTCAACCATCTCATCAAACAAGGTCAAAATTGGAGGTCTAGTGGTATAATTCAATTGAGCATGTGTATCAGTCAAAAAATTCATGCCCAACACAAAATTTGGAGTCAAGTTTTCAACTACTACTACTGTATGCTCCATTTTTGCACCCCTAAAGTATAGATCCATTGTGGTTGTCCCAATGATCCATATTTTTTGACCAGTAGCTGCGACCATCCGATCCCTCGGACCGTCTGCTATTTCAATTTTTAGTTTCAGTTGCTGGGCTAAAGCACTACTAATCACAGAACAAGCAGCTCCTGAATCGATTAGAGCTTCTATTGACTGTTTCCCGACTTTAACAAAAATATAATTGCCATCTACCTTTTCCTCATCTTCTTTGAATAAGTTGCAATTTGCTCTAATATATTTTGAGGAAGAATTGTCATTTTTCCAATTTTGACCCATCACTGGACGAGGTGCAGCCCGTCAGTCCGTAGCCACTGGGGCTCCTGATGTACGGCAAACACGTAGAAAATGTCCTTTGCGGCCACACCCGCGACAATTCTGATTAATCGCTGGACACATATTTGGATGTTGATGTCTACCACGACCACATTTGAAACAACTGCTGTTTTCATCTTGAAAGCGTGGCGGTCCTCCACGGCCACGAGAATTACCACGAAAGCGACCACGGAAACCACGGAAACTGCCTCGTCCCTGTCCACGATACTCACCACGTCCACGGCCACGGCCACGTCCCCATTGGGGTGCCTGTCCCTGTCGCCATTCATTTTGGGGAGGCGGGGGCCGTTGTGGAGGCTGAAATTGTGGTGGTGGGGCCTCTCTGTAGCCATAATATCTCATGCCATCAGGGTCACGAATGGATCCAGCATAATACTCATCCTGCGCTGGGTCCATTCGCATTGTGCCGCTCCCACGACGGTTGTCATCATATCGGCTATTGCTACCGCTGCTGCTGCGGCGGCTAGCATCAAAGCGGTCGCGCTCAGGATAGCGGCCACGCTCGTCACCGCGCCTGTCATCGCGGCGACGCCACGCTGGTGGAGGTGACAATGAGCGGCGGCGCTGGTCAAAGCGCTCGCCACCGTTATCGTCCGTGAATCTCACACGTCTTTCCGACGAAGAGCGGCTCTGACTATTAGAGCGGCTCGGACCATTTATCGATGCTATACGTTTCTCAACCGCTAACTGATTAAGTTGATCACGCATTAGTTCAATTTGTACGGCCACAGAGTTGTCAGTTTGAGTGGCCGAGGCAGGGGCACACATTTCACCTACCCGGGCCGCAGTCACTAACTCTTGCCAGTTTGTCGGTTGTTTCATAGTAACATGATTCTTTATGTCCGGTCTAAGGCCATTAATAACTGCAAAACGCAGTATCTGGTCTGTAGCATTGATCTGGGATGCAAGCTTTTGCATATATGCAATATAATCGTCCACCGTTTTAGATTCCTGCTTATGATTGAACAAGCTGTTTGCATGCTTATACTTCAGAAATTCTGGAGTAGTATAACGATGCAAAAAGGCTGTTTTCAAACGTTCCCAATCTGCCTGTTCAGCCTGATCCAAACTGTCATACCATACAGCAGCAGAATCTATAAGTACCACACGGAATAACGCCTTCGCTTTATCATCTGTGTATTGCTTATAGGCACAATAATTCTTAAAGTGTCTCAGCCAAGTTTCTGCATCCTCTGCGGTTGTGCCCTTAAAATTTGGCGGGTAGATGGTACTAGAACTACCGCTCTCCATTTCTGATTCCGAATCCGAATCTCTATCCGGTTGCAAATTGATCGGATTAGCCGGTACTGGATTTTGAGGTGCTGCCGGTACTACTGGTTGTTGTTGTGGCGGTTGCTGATCGGCCTGAAAAGGTTGTGGCTGAACTAAGTTTGGTTGTGCATGCAAGGCAGGGTCGTCTTGTATGTTTTGTTGTGGATCCGGATCAGGGTCTTGTTGAAAATTCTGCTGTGGATTTGGTTCCACAGGTGTGTTTTGATGTTGCTGTTCTGGGGGCGGTGGTGGGCGACGTGGGGGAGGTAGTGCCCAATTCTGTTCTTGCTCAGTTTCTAACTCCCTCTGTTGTCCCGGGGGAGCTGTAGGTTGTGCACGCGCTCCTTGCTCAGGTGATTGATCAGCACTATCCGGTAACGGTATATTACTGAGTTCTTCTATAATATCATCTGTGTATTCAACCTCAGTAGCTGTTGGTACATCTGTCGACCCTAATACGTATTCTGTTGTTTCTGCCGCAGTCGCCGTACTTTCCGATGAAGCTTCAGTTTCTTGCAAGGGCAAGGTTTTATTAGAAGTATTTACTTTAGAAAATTGACGATAATACGCCTCAGGCTTAGCAGACCTATTTTCACGACCTTTCAGAAAAACTTCATCTTCATCAACCTCGGTATACTCCGGTGGTTTACTAATATCAGATGCGCTCTGCTTTTTAACGACAAACGACATGCATTATACGCCTAACAACCACCGAACAAAAGACAACATGCGACAATCAACAATTCTGTGATATCACACTCACCGCAGACATCTTCGTCATGCTGTCGCACTTCCGACTGGCCACTCTGATGACTAGTCCTGACAGTGAGCAGGAAATTTACCTAATTTGTTCGGTAGGCCAAACGGCGGCGGCACTGAAGACGTCGTCGCAGGTTTGGTCTACTTCGAACCCCTCTTCTCGTCCTCAAAGTTAAAATCAGTCTGAAGTGAACAAGTTCCCTCAATGCTTCGATTAACTCGTTATACGCATTCTGGCACTCCTCACACAGTTCGTGCTCTGTCATCAGTTAATTTTTGTGATGCCTGCTAAATTCACGGGGGCCGTTCGTCGGTCTATCAGTCATGCGTCAGAGACCAAAAATCCGCAGCTAATTAATTGCTAACTAATTGCCTCAATTATTCTCCACCAACTAGTGTGGACCCGGGGTTGACACCTTAGAGTCCACACCCTTAATGGGGAATTACGACGACTTAGGTACGGGAACTAACGCAACTTTATTATCTCTATACATACGTCTGCTCACTGCAAAGCCTGCGAATCTTCCGCTGCAG
>Ga0209458_1000446_pt1 | contig 14714 bp, 15 predicted proteins | sample WorMetLIZAISLAND_FD_187411 | JGI IMG/M metagenome (GOLD analysis project Ga0209458, IMG submission 187411) | Marine gutless worms symbiont microbial communities from Max Planck institute for Marine Microbiology, Germany - Inanidrilus manae... ...
CCAGGCGACGCACGGCGTCAAGCTTGTTGATGATTGTGCCCTGGAAGTGAACTTCGCCACCTCGGCGGCCCTCCGCAGTCGCTACGGCGATCTTCTCTTTGTGTACGTCGAGGCCGACAAAAAGCGTATTCCGGTTCACGGCTCGTCTCCTGTGTTTGAGGCTCGGCACCGGCCCATCCGGCGCAATCCTCGGAATACACACCGCGAGGCGAGCCACCTGATCAAACGAACATTGGGTCCTCCGAGGGGGGCGCAGAGGGGCGCCTTCTAATACGACACGCAGATTGGAGGTTCGGCCGGTTCATTGCAAGGCCGACCATCCAATGGGGTCTCCGGCCGCTTCCGGGTGCAGCGATGCGAACTCGGGATCGGGCACGGAATTCGCTTCTGGCCTGCCGGGCGCAAGGGTATGTTCGGGTGCCTCGCCGGACGGCCGAACCGGCAAGCCTGCGCAGCGGAACCAAACCAAACGAGGGAGTGCGTGATGGTCTTTTCAGCCCTGCTCGATGTCGATGTCCCAACCGCTCTGGAAGTCGACGTCTCGGGGAAGAGCCCGGCCTTCGAGATCGCCTTCGCCGCCGACGGCGAAATTCCGTTTCCGTAGGTTGTCATCCATGACCAGGGCCGCCAGCACTTGATCGTCGGCGACGCCATCCGCTTGGCCGGCGCCGACGACGGCGGCCACCGCTACGTCGCCTCGGTGCCCGCCGAGCTGTTCCGTCCCGGCCAGGTCACCGTGCAGATCGAGGGCTGCCGCAAGGCCGACATCCGCGAGGCCGGCGGCGGGGACTGGGTGAAGGAGTTCCGTCCCCTCACCTTGACCGCGCCGAAGCCGGCCCCTCGTCCGCGTGTCGTCGGCGCGCCGAGCCCGGACACGGTCAAGATCTACTTCGGCATCCACAAGCACATGCATCAGCCGTACTACAACACGACCGACACCACTTATTGGGACGGCGAGAAAGAGAGCATCTTCGGCTCGCGCTGGGGCAACTACACGGATTTCGTGCCGGCCGCGGTGCGCCAGTACATCGACGGCGGTCTGGCGCACGGCGGGCTCTCGACGAGCTGGAGCGGTTCTCTCATCGAACAGCTCGACCGCTGCAATGACGAGGGCCTGTGCGGTGGGTGTTTCCGCGACTGGAACGCCTCGCTCCGGGGCATTGCCGGCGAGAAGACGGCGCTCGGCAATCCGCGCATCGACTTCACGGCTTTCGGGTTCTACCACCCGCTGATGGCCTTGATTCCGCACCGGAACATCGTCAAGCAGATCGAGTGGCACCGCGGCGCCATCCGCGATGCCTTCGGTGTCGAGGCGTCGTCGGTGCTGTTCCCGCCCGAGACCGCCTTCCATGTGCGGATGATTCCGGCCCTGCTGGAGGCCGGCATCGAAGCGGTGATCTATGACACCATCCACCGGTTCCGAACCTGTCGCGACTATCCCTACGCCGGCATCAACGAGGGCATGCTGCCGCCGAACCCGGCCGAGCAGGCCAATCCGGCCGTGGACGACTGGCTGCAGCTCCACAACATCTGGGCCGGCTCGCAGATCGCGCCCAGCCTGCTTAGGCCCGAGTACGTGGCCTACACCGATCCCGACGGCAACACCCACAAGATCGTCGCCGTTCCGGCGGAGCGCTACATCGGCAACGAGGACGCGCGGGGCGGCTACGGGGCGCTCCAGTACCCCGACGTGCTCGGCCAGGTCTACAACAGCATCGTCGACTCCGGCGTCTACGACCCCAAGCACCCGCCGTTCTTCCTGTTGCATTCGGACGGCGACAACCACGGCGGCGGCGCCGACAGCTACTACAAGCACAACACCGGCGAGATGGTCCGCTGGCTGAGCATCGACCCGCGTTTCGAGCTGATGTCGATCCGCGACTACCTCCAGCAGTTCCCGCCGGATCCCGCCAACGCCATCCACATCGAACCGGGATCGTGGGCCGGTGCCGACAACGGCGATCCGCAGTTTATGAAATGGTTCAGCCGCTACAACGAACCCTATTCGCCCGACTTGAACTCGTGGGCCGTGCTGACCGCGTTCCAGAACGTCGTCCATACCCTGGAGGACGCCGGCGCGGGCACGCCGGCGCTGGCCGAAGCGACACGCCTGATGCTGACCGCCGAAACCAGCTGCTATTGGTACTGGACCGGCCAGCACGTGTGGGACCAGCAGGTCACCAACGCCGCCAACTTGGCGTACGAAAAGGTCGGCAAGGCGGCGGAGGCCTTGGCCGGCAAGGGCGGCGACCGGACCGGTCCGACCATCTTCGCCCCCTGGGTGACGCCGGAGAACCCCGGCGGCAAGAAGTGGGGGCAAGGCTGCCTCGAAGACGCCCCCCGCGAAGGCACCGTGCACACCTTCGTCTACGACGTCTCCGGCCTCAAGCGGGTCGAACTTGTCCTCCGTGCGAATGGCGGCGAGACACGGGCCGCAATGAAGGATCGGGGCGTGTACCCGTCGGAAACCGGGCCCAGGGTGACGGCGAACTACTTCACCGCCGAACTGCCCGTCGGCGCCGGTGATGTGCGCTACTACATCGAGGCGGAGGACGGGCAGGGCAACATCGCGCGCGGCAGCCTGGAGCGGGTGTTCCTGGCCTGAGCATGGCCGATGTCTGGGGTTGAGATATCGGGTTGAATATTGACGCTTAGGTAGGGCACCATGGTTCCCGGGAACCATGTTCGTACGTCTGTGCACGATCGCCGCGGTTATCATTATCCTGCTCGCCGGACCGGCGTTCGCCGGCGACGTCGAACGCGGCCGGACCCTAGCCGTAGCGACCGGATGCGCGGAATGCCATGGCTCCGGTGGGATCAGCACCGACCCGACGGTTCCCAACCTCGCCGGACAGATGGAGGACTATCTGTCGCTGCAATTGCGGCGTTTCCGCGAGCCGCCGACAACGGAGAGGACGGCGAGCTGGGCACCCCATCGAGCCGACCACACCATGAACGCCAAGGCGGGGTTGCTGTCGGTTCGCGACATCGACGACCTGGCCGCGTATTACGCGGCGCTGCCGTGCGGCGAACGCACCGACGGTTCCGAGCCGGCCGCGGGCGGACCGGCAGCGGCCTGTCTGTGGTGCCATGAAACCGAAGACAAACGCCGCCAAATGCATGCGCCACTCCTGTTCGGTCAGAAGCGCGACTATCTCGCCCGCCAGCTTCGCCTGCTCCGCGCCTCGGCGCGGGGCCATCACGGCCTCGAAAGCGAGCGCGCCCACCCCGATATGAACCCGCAAGCCGTGCGGTTGACCGCCCGTGAAATCGATCAGCTTGCCGGCTACCTGTCGGCGCGCCGCTGCCGTTGACAGGCTTGTCGGCAGGGACGTCAGCGCCCGCCATGTGCGTGGCGCTATGCTGCACTGCAAAAAAACGGGTTTACCGGGTGCGTTAATTTCCTTACGGTTTAATGACGGATTTCGGACGGCATGTTCCAGGGCGGCGTCAAACACCGCTCGGACCCATAACCAGATGTGCCGGTTCCGATCATCAACCCCGGACCCGTAAGGTTTTCGACAATGTCGGACAGGATCGCCCGAACCAAAAAAATGGATGCGCTGTTTGCGCAAATGTCGGCCGTGCTCAACGCGCTCCAGGACAATTCGCTGACGCCCAGGGAAAGTGAAGAAATCCTCGAAGAGCTCCACGACCGATGCGCCCTGCTGCGGGCCGGTTCGAACGGCAAAGGGGTGTCCCCGACAGCGCGGGGCGAGGCGCTGTCCGCGCAACTCGATCAGCCGCAGGCGTAGAGACCGCGTTCCAATAGTCGGTCGCAGGACTGGTCCAACAGGTCCGCCGCAACCGCGACGCCATCCACCGTGCGCCCAACCAGGGACGCACACAGGTTCGCCGCCCGAATTCGGCCCGGCGTTTCCTCGCAAAGCCGTTCCAGAGCCGCCCCGCCGCCGGCCGTGACATCGCGGACAACCAGCGGGCTGAACATGGCGACATCGTCGACCAGCGCGAATCCGATGAGGTTGTGAAGCGCGGTCAGAAGCTTGGTGCCGACGATCTGCGGCGCCATGCCACCGGACCTGTGCCGGCCGACGATGGCCTCACAGGCGTGGGCATAGAAGTCGAGAAAGTCGTTCCCGGCGACGAAGACAGTGAGCGCGTTGTGGACGTTGCGGTATGTCCGCAACCGGTTGCCGCCCGCCGACTGCACCCAGATCTCCCGGCCGAAAGCGTATTGCGCGGTCACCCCAATCTCGAAATCATTCGGATCGAAAATGAGGACGTCGGCATCCAGCCAGATGGCCCGTTCGTATCCCCCCGCCAGCAACGCCTGTATGAGCCGCAGGCGGGCAAGATCCGTGACGATGGGTAGCACGCCGTCGGCCTTCTCCCGATACCAGTCCGGAACCAGTCCGAGCAGCGCATCGTCGACGAACCGATAGTCGAACGCGCGGAGTGCCGACCAGTCGCGCACGCTGGCGAGACAGCGCTCGATCCATGGGGGCACGCCGGTGGCGCAGAAGGACTGGCAGACGACGGTTCGCATCATTGGGACACAAGGCGTCCGGGCATGGTATCAGGCATGCCGGTCGAACGGGGAGTTCCGATGCAAGGCGATGACACACACCTCGCGGGGAGGGTCTGTCTGGTCAGCGGCGCGACGGGCGGAATCGGGCTCGAGACCGCCCGCGGGCTCGCCGCCCGCGGCGCGACGGTGCTGTGCGTCGGCCGCGATCAGGCCCGCGGCGAGGCTGTCGCGGCGTCATTGGCGGGTGGGGGCAGTTCCGGCGTCTTCCTGCGGGCGGACCTGTCCAGGCAGGCGGACATTCGCGCCCTCGCCGAAACGGTCCTCGAACGCTGGCCGCGCCTCGACGTGCTGGTCAACAATGCCGTCGGCATGTTCGGCAAACGGACGCTGAGCGCCGACGGCATCGAGATGACGTTCGCCCTCAACCACCTTGGCTACGTTCTGCTCACCGAACTCTTGCTGCCGGCGCTGCGGGCCGCAGAGGACGCCCGCATCGTCAACGTCGCTTCTACGGCCCACCACGGCGCCAAGCTCGACTTCGACAACCTGCAGGGCGAGCACCGATACGACGGCTTGAGGGCCTACCGGCTGTCCAAGCTCTGCAACATCCTGTTCACCTATGCGTTGGCGCGCCGGCTCGACGGCGCCGGCGTCAAACGCGCTCCATCCGGGCTTCTGCGCCACCGACATCGGCGTTCGCAACCGGTGGACACCCAGCGTTGTCTGGCGGCTGCTTTGCCTTGCGGCGATCTCCGCCGAAGAGGGCGCCCGCACCGGCATCTACCTTGCCTCGTCACGGGAGGTTGGGGACGTCACCGGCCAGTACTTTGTCAAATGCCGGCCCGAACGATCGTCGCCCCTGTCCTACGACGTCGCCGCGGGGGAACGGCTCATGGCCCTCAGCGTCCAACTCATCGGGATCTGATCGGTGCCCGTCCGCCAAATGCAGCCGCTTGTCTCCGCCCTCCTCGAAAGCGACAGCGCCTACTTCGATTGCGCAGCCGAAATCGAGGATCTCGGTTTCGCCCGGTTCGCCCGCATGCCGGGGCTCGCCGGTCTTGCCGCCGCCGGCGTCGTCCACCGCTTCGACGCGGACCGCGCGCCCGACGACGTGGACACCTGGGTTGCGGCGATCGCCGCCCGGCTGCGCGAAGAGGGTTGGGCGCCGCGCTTCTACCTGCAGCGTTCGCTGCCGGCTTTGGAAGAGGGGCGTTGAAGAGACACGGGTTCCGCCGTCAGGACGAGGTTGCGCTGATCGACAACGGCTTCGGCCAGGGCGACACCGATGCCATCGTCCTCGAACCGGTCATCGATGACGCCGGCTGGGCGCGCAAGCGCACCCTCCAGGAAGCCTGCGCGACCGGGCCCGACGGCCATCCCATGGCGGCGGCCGCCTGGGTGGAACTGGAACGGCGCAAGGTCGCGGCCGGTGGGATGACGCCCTTTCTGATCGTCGAGGGCGGCCAAGACCTTGGTATGGTGGCAACCATGGATTTCGGTTCCCTGCTGAGGCTGAAGAACCTCGTCGTTCATACGCGCTTTCGTGGGGCCGGCGTGACAACGCGGGCGGTGCGCGCAATCCTCGCCCAGGCCCACGCCGACGGCCGGGACGCGGTCGGCTGCTTCGCGCTCGCCGAGGGGGGACGCCGGACGCCTCTACCGGGCCTGCGGGTTCCGCGAGGTGGCCCGGCAGTCCGAGTGGATGTAGAATGGCAGCGGAATAGGGGGGTGGCGCGCCGGCCCTTGGGGCCGGCTACTCGGGCAGTGATGGGCACGGAAACGATGACCGAACGCGCCGCCACGGGGCTCTCTCCCGACGATCTCCACACCTACCGATCGAAAGGCTTTGTCGTTGTCCGCGGCGTCCTCGGAGCCGAGGAAATCGACGCGCTTCGCGAGGAATGTGGCCGGTTGTGGGACCGCGACGATATCTTTGCCGACGGCAACCTGCGCGTCGAACGACGGTCGGCGGTCACCGGTGGGACGGTGCGGGACCGGCTCGATCCGGTGGTCGACATCTCTCCACCGCTCCGCCGCCTCACAGAAGACGATCGCATTCTCGCGATCGCGCGCGACGCCATCGGCTGCGATGCCCGGCTGTTCAAGGACAAGCTGATCTTCAAGCGGCCGGGGACCATGGGCTACGGCGCCCACCAGGAATTCGGCTATTGGGAAGACCTGGGTTATCCCGGCGACGCCTTCGTCAACATCCAGGTCTGCATCGACGACAGCAGTGCCGAAAGCGGGCCCGTCGAGTTCGTTGCTGGGTTCCATGACCGACGCCTGCCCGGACCGCCCGAGGAGCCGCGGGACGTCGACGAAACCCTTTTTGACCCCGGCCAGTGGGAACCGGCGGTGGCGCGGGCCGGCGACGTCGTTACCTTCCACGCCCTGACTCCGCACCGCAGCGGCCCGAACGTCTCGGACGGACGGCGCGCGGCGCTGTTCCTCACCTACATCGATGCCCGCTTCGAGGGGGCCTACGAAGCCCTCTACGACTACCGCCTTGGCCTGTTGAAGGCGGCGGCCGGCGGCAAGCATCGGCCGTTCTTCCGATAGCGCGCGGTTCGGCGGAGATCACCGAAAAGCCGCTCGACGCCGTCACCGGACCACAGCGTCGAGCCGCGTGTTGTCGACAGGCGGACGCCCCCCAGCGACCGCCCGTCCTCGTCAGCCGAAGTTCTGTTCGATGATCTCGTCGGCGCGGCGGCAGAGCTCGCGGCCGTAGTCGGTCCAAGCGCCCTGCCCCCAGTAGCGGTAGCAGCTCGTCTGCGAGGTCATCAGGTAGAAAAGCGCCTCACGGTACTTGGGGTCGTCGGTCTTCGAATTGCCGGCGAGGACCTTCTCGTTGAAACGCGAGGAGACCTTCTCCATCGGGCCCAGCACGTTGTCGTAGCCCTGGACCCAGGAGATGTTGTTGGTCCAGCTGCCGCCGTCCATGTGGAACTGGTGGTCCTCCTTCTCGATCTCCTTGATGGTCGCGGCAAGCTTTTCGGGTCCGGCCCCCGGCTCGAGGCGGTCCCAGATCTTCTTTTGCTGGATGGGCTGCAACGCCGGCAGGTCGCTTTCCTTGATGCCCATCGAGAACAGGTGCTCCAGATATTCGGTGGCGTTCATTGCCGGGGTGTCGCTGCCGGAGCTTTCGTGCGTCACCTGATGGAACATGTCGGGGAACTCGTTCATCATCACGCCGCCGTTCTCGCCGTCTGCGATCTGGGTGACCAGCGGCGGCACGCTCTTGCCGGCCAGTTCCCAGCGATCCAGCGCCTTGGCCTCGTAGTAGGGCTGCATCTGGGCCATGAGTTTGGTGTCCGAGCCCTGGGTCTTGACGATGGCGATGATCTCGGCCGTCTCGCCTTCGGAGTTGCGGCAGACCAGCCGGTGCGGCGGGTGCTTGAGCTCCGGTCCCCAGCCGTTCTCCGGCCGCTCGACGGTGTGCTCCTGGACGAGCACCCACTGGAATCCGCAGTCGCGGAGCGTCTTGACGAATTCGTAGGCGACGTCGGGCTGGTTGGGCAGCGCCATCTCCGAGGGCGAGAACCCGCGCATCCGGCCCAACGCCTCGAGCCCGAAGATCGCCGCGAAATGGTGCTGGAACGCCTTCACGTGCAGACGGTAGTCCTGGACCGGAGTCGACGGTGCCACGGCGTGACCCCACGGGCAGCCCAGCCACTCGATGCAGTGGCGGAGCTTCTTGTCCTTGGTCACGTGCTTGAGCGCATCGACGACGTCGTTGCAGCCCATGTGCCGCAGGCCGTGGAGCAAGGTGTCTGAATATTCGAGCATGGCCCGCGGCTGCTTGCCCTCGCCGATGAGCTGGGGAACGAACTCGCCTATGCGCTTGTAGCACCAGGCGAACACCGGCGCGTTGTGGTTGTCGCCGATCCCCTGATTGTCCCACATGTCCTTCAGGTTGCTGATCACGTCGGCGGTCCGGAGGTCGCCGCCGCCGGCTGGGATCAACGGCTGGTGCATATGGAGCGCAATGGCGAACGCCGACTTGATGGCCCCGAAGTCGATACCGCCCTCCTTCTTGAACACGTCCTTCTTGGCACCGGCGGCGATGGCCTTCTCGATGTCGGTCTCGCGACCGGCGATGTTGGGCATGCCGTCGAGATATTCCTTTAGCGCGGTCATGGCTGATCGTTCCCGTTCCCAGGGTGGCGAAATGGTTTTTGGGGGTCTCGCGGTCCGCCCCTCAGTTCGGACCCTTGCGTCCAACGGACCGTCCGGCGCGAGCGGATTCAAGCAGGGCCGATGCCGTCGTTCAAGCCGAAACGGCCGGCGCGACGCCTTATCGGAGGTTGCGCTCGCCGTCGTGCTTCAGGAGTGGTCCCGCCAAGCGACAAGTCAGTCCGGGATGTCCATCTCGCCGCTGCTGACGATCACCGTGCCGCCACCGACGCGGATGGCGGTGATCGCGCCGCCGGAGCGTTCGGCCTCGACGGCGAGGATGCTTGGCCTGCCCATTTCGAAGCCCTGCTCGACGATCCAGCGCAAGGTCCCCTCGGACGCCAGCGGCTGGGCACCCAGGAAGCCGGCGAGGGCCGCCGCCGCCGAGCCGGTGGCCGGATCCTCGTCGACGCCCATGGCCGGCGTGAACATGCGCGCGCGCAGCGTCGAATCGGGGAGTTCCGGATCGAGGGCGATTACGTAAACACTTGGGGCCCAGAAATCGCCAAGCGACGCCCTCCAGGCGGCGAGATCGATCCGCGCCCGGGCGAGGATGGCATGGTCGAGCACCGGCACGAACAGGAACGGCACGCCGCAGGAGACCGCGCGGGGCGGCATCTCTATCGCCAAGTCGCCGGGGTCGAGCGAGAGCACCCGGGCGATCTCGGCCGCTGGCGGCGGCGCCGGGCCGAACTCGGGCATCTGCGCCGCCGAGAGCTCGCAGAAAACGGGCTTGCCGGCGCGGGCGCGGATGGTCACCGGCACCGGGCCGACCCCCTCCTCCAAGACGGTCCGGGTCTCATCGCCGGCGAGCGGCACCACGCCCGTCGCCGCCAGAACGTGCGCCGTGCCCAGGGTCGGGTGGCCGGCGAACGGAACCTCCGCGGCGGGGGTGAAGATGCGGAGCCGCGCGGTGTTCGCCGCGTCCTCGGGCGGCAGCACGAACACCGTCTCGGAGAGGTTGAACTCGTCGGCGATGGTTTACATGAACGCCGGGTCGATCCCGGTGGCATCGGGAAACACCGCCAATGGATTGCCGCCAAAGATGCGGTCGGTGAACACGTCGGCGGTGACGAAGGCGTGCTTCATGGCTGTTCTCCCATGGCCCGGTCGAGCGCGGCGAGGAAGGCGTCGATCTGCTCCTCCGTGGTCTCGAAGGAGCATACCAGACGGACGGTCGCCGGATCGGGCTTGCCCCAACGATAGAAGCCGGCGCCTTCCGCTTCCAAAGCCTCGATTGCGGGTTCGGACAGGGTGACGAACACGGCGTTCGCTTGCGCGGGCCATGCCAGATCGAATCCGAGCGCCGCCAGCCCATCGGCCAACCGTCGGGCCATGCCGTTGGCATGGGCGGCATTGCGGAGCCACAGATCGCCGGCGAGGTAGGCCTCGAGTTGGGCGGCCAGGAACCGTGCCTTCGACGAGAGATGTCCGCCCCGCTTCTGCAGGTAGCCGACATGCTCGGCCAATCCGGCGTCGAACACGACGACAGCCTCGGCGCCGAGACCGCCGTTCTTGATCGCGCCGAACGAGAGAATGTCTACGCCTGCGCGCCACGTCAGGTCCGCCGGGCTCGCGCCCGTCGACACGACTGCGTTGGCGGACCGTGCGCCATCGATATGGAAACCCAAACCGCGGTCTCGCGCGATGACGCCCAGTTCCGCGAGCGCGCCGGCGTCGTAAACCGTTCCGCATTCGGTCGCCTGGGCCACGGTGATCGCCGCCGGCTGGACGCCATGCACGAAGCCGACGGGATGGGCATCGATGGCGGCGGTCAAGGCCGCCGCGTCGACGCGCCCTTCGGCGCCGCCCACGGGCACCATCTTGGCGCCGCCGGTGTAGAACTCGGGGGCGCCGCAGGCGTGGGTGTGGATGTCCGCTTCCTCGTGGCAGAACACGGCACCATAGGACCGCGCGAGCAGCGCCATGGCCAGGGCGTTGGCAGCGGTCCCGATGGCCACCGGGAACACCGTAACGTCGGTCTCGAAGACCTCGGAGAACAGGGCGTTCAGCCGCGCACTGATGCGGTCGGCGCCGTAGGCCTTGGCCGCACCCTCGTTGGCGCGCTCAACCGCCGCCAGGATCTCCGGGCACACGGTGGCCTGATTGTCGCTCCAGAACAGCATCGCCGGTCACTCCGGATCAGGCGTACACCGACCAGTCGATGTCGGGGAAGATGTCGTCCATCAATTCCAGCGCCGCAAGCCTGCGCTCGTCGATGTCACCGGCGTCGATGTCACCGGCGTCGATGGCATCGGCCAGGAAATGGAAGCGGCCGAGATGGTCGCGGGTCCGGCCATAGGCGTACTCGACGTTGGTTCCCGTCTTCATGATGAAGACCCAATCGGACGCTTGGGCGAGCAGCAGCGATCGGGCCGCCTGGGCCAGCGCACCGGAGAGGAGCGTACCCGGCCTGGCGTTGGCATGGACGCGGGCGAGTTGCTGCATGCGCGCCGCGGCGTCGTGGAGGTGCGGATAGATCCAGTCGTTGCCGGTGTTGAGCCAGAAGTCGTTGTAGCCCTGGTCGCCCCAGCTCGACGGCGCCGGTTGGGCCGGCTGCGGACGGGGATGGCGGTCGAGGTCGTCGCTCGGCGTCACCAAGTCGACGACGTCCTGATCGAAGGTCAGCTTGCGGATGACGTAGTCCAGCCATTGGGGCCCCTCGAACCACCAGTGGCCGAACAGCTCGGCGTCATAGGGCGCGACGACGATGGGCGGGCGGTCCATGCGTGGGGCGGCGCTTTCGACGATGCGCCGGACGCGGGAGACGAAATCGCCGGCGTGCTCGGCGGCACGCTCGCGGGCGCGCTCGGGCTCGTAGACCTGTTTGTCGTCGGTGGCGCCGGTGATGCGGTGGTACTTGAAGCCGGTGGCGACGCGGGTTTCGCCGTCGAGGATGAACGGCCGGATGACGTCGAAATCGAGGTCGAAGCCGATGTCGCGATAGAAGTCCCGGTACCAGGGATCGCCGGGATAGCCCTCGTCGGCGCTCCAGACGATGCGCGATGTGGAGGGGTCGCGGCCGAAGGCGGCGACGCCATCGCCAGCGGCCAGCGGAGCGAGCACCGCGTACTTTGGCGCCGGCGTGGCGTTGAGCAGGCCATGGGCCTCGACGAAGAAATAGCGGATGCCGGCCTCGGCGAGGGCCTCTTCGAGGCCCGGATAGTAGCCGCATTCGGGCAGCCACAAGCCGGCCGGTCCGCGGCCGAAGGCACGCCGGTAGGCGTCGGCGGCGACGCGGACCTGCGCGCGGACCGTGCCCGGCTGGGAACGCAAAAGCGGCAGGAACCCGTGGGTGGCGCCACAGGTGATCAGTTCGACCGCGCCGGCGTCCTGCAATCGGCCGAACGCGCCGATGAGGTCGCGGCCGTAGCGGTCGTCGTAGTCGTCGCGGGTCTGCTCGACCAGACCGCGGTACATGCGCGCGAGATCGAGGGTCGGTCCCGACGGATGATTGCGGAGGATCTCCTTGTCGCCCAGCTCCGCCATCTTGTCGAGGTGGGCACGATAGCGGTCCTGGAGGAAGGGATCGGCCAGCATCGTGAGCAGGGGCGGCGAAAGCGAGAGCGTGATACGGAACCGCACGCCGTCGGCGACGAGCCGGTCGAACACCCGGAGCAGCGGCAAATAGGTCTCGGTGATGGCCTCGAACAGCCAGGTTTCCTCGAGGAAGCTCTCGTACTCGGGGTGGCGGACGAATGGCAGGTGGGCATGGAGGACGAGCGCCAGGGAGCCGCGAGCCTGTGCGCCGGGCACGGGGGCCTACTCCTCCCCTTCTTCGACGAAACCGCCGCTCAGCAGCGTCGAAATCACCAGGGCGCCCTGTGGCAATGGCCGGGTGGTGGAAAAACTGCCGTCGGGGCGGAGGCGGACGGGCCGGCCGAAGAGGTGGAGATCGCTGCCCGGCTTTGCGCGCCCATAGATCCGCAACTCGGCATTGACCTCCAGTTGGACGTCGCCGCGTCCGAGCGCATGGCTCGACAGTGTCAGCACGTTTTCCAACGCCAAGGGGTCATCGCCTGCCGGCGCGGCCGCCGGTTCCTGTGCCGCCGTTTCGGGTTCCTGGAGCGCGGGCCCGGCGGAGGCCGCGGCAGCTTCTTCGGGTGCCGGAGGCGCCGCCTCAGCCGCGGTGTCCTCGACCAGAGGATAGGGGAACGGCGTCAGCACCCAGTCGTCACCGGCGGCTCCGGCGCGGGTTCTTCGGCGGCAGGGGATGGCTCCGGCGGCAGCGTCACCGGGTCCGATTCGACCAATCCAACGAATCCGCCGTCGTCAGCGCGCAAGCCCAGCTCGGCGCCGTAACGACGGGCCTCGCCCCACACGTCGACGTAGGCGCTGGAATTCAGACCCTGAACCTCCGTGTCGAAGGCCGACCGGGGCCGCCGCGCACCCTGGGCATCGACGGCATAGGTTCGCAGCACCATGGGCGCCTTGGCACCGCTCACGCCGGCGCGGGCCCGCGCGTTCTCGACCGACGCCGGCGTAACCGCCCAATAGGCATGCAGTCGCGTCGGGTTGACCTCCATGAGAACAAGGTGCTCGGACGCGAACGAACGGGGAAAGTGCGCTGCCGCCTCAGCACTGATCTCGCGAAGCTCTTCGCGCGAGAACGCGCGCGGATCGATCGGCGTGTCGTCCGGCTGGTCCGCCGGCAGCCGTCCGCGATGCGGACCGCTGCCCTGGGGCGGTCCGGTGGCGTCGTCAGCCATGATCCCATCGACCCCTGTGCACGCTGTCGCCGTAATCCGCCCCGTTCTCCAACACGTCCTGCCGGACTGTGCGAATCTTCTGACCGCAAGGCGTTAAGCCCAACCAAATACACCGTTTTCGCTGCTTGGGGCAACCGAAGGCCTGACGCGGTGCAAAGTGGCATGTTGCATTGCGTCGTTCGCCGTTAAATTCATCAGGCGTCCCGGGGCATGATCGGCACCGCCGATGCACTGGGCGAACCCGCGCCGCGCCTCCGCGGGATCAGCATCTGTGATTGGGAGGGGGATTCGCCCGAGAAACTGGAAGGACCCAATGTTCGGAGATCTATCACGCCCTCGTCCTCAACATGCACCAGCCGTCGGGCAACCTCGACGATCTGTTGGTGAGCAACGAATGGGAAGTGAAGGAGATCCTGTTCGCCTACGACCACATGCCGCGGGCGCTCTGGCCCTACGAGGATATCGCGCGGGTCCATCTGTCGCTATCGGGGACACTGCTCGAGGCGCTATCGAACCCGGATTTCCAGAACCGCGTCTACGGAATCGTCGACTGCGGCTCGGTCCTCTGGGCGCTGCAGAACCAGCGCATCTTCGAGATCCTCGGGACCGGCTACTACCACCCCGTATTGCCGCTGATTCCCGAGGCCGACTGGGACGAGCACGTGGTGCGCTGGCAGGGCATCGCCCGCCACCTGTTCTGGCGCACCAGTTTCGACGGCTTCTGGCCGCCGGAGATGGGGTTCTGCATGGAGATGATCCCGCACCTGGTACGTGCCGGTTACCGCTACGTGATGGTCGACTGCGAGTACGTCGACCCGGTCGACCCCATGCCCTGGCAGGAAGTGCGCTACCGGCCGCACATCGCCGAGTACGGGGGCGAGGAAATTGTCGTCATCGTCCGCGACCGCGACCTCTCCAATGCTCAGCTTGCCGGCATGGACTATGGCTGGTTCTATCACGAGCTCATGGAGCGAACGAAGTTCTGCGAGTTTCCGCCGCTGGTCACCACCGCGACCGACGGTGACAACGGCGGCTGGTTCCGCAACGTCAACCCGAAGGCCAATTTCTGGACCTATTTCTACCGCACCGCCCTCGACGAGATCCGGTCGGGCAACTCGCGCATGCGCCCGACATTTATCTCCGAATACCTCGAGCGCTTCGGCGCGCACGGGCGGGTGACGGTCCGGCGCGGCGCCTGGAACACCGATGACCACCACGGCTGGGACTTCAAGCCCAACTTCAACAGTACGATTTGAAAGGAGACGATAATACAAGCGCTTACGCTGGCGCTGCCGGGTGTTTCCACTACATTTGGGGGCTGTGAGGTTCAGACAGGGTGTTCG
>Ga0209458_1000447_pt1 | contig 14667 bp, 16 predicted proteins | sample WorMetLIZAISLAND_FD_187411 | JGI IMG/M metagenome (GOLD analysis project Ga0209458, IMG submission 187411) | Marine gutless worms symbiont microbial communities from Max Planck institute for Marine Microbiology, Germany - Inanidrilus manae... ...
CCGAAACCCAAGGGCACTATGATGAAGCATCCGGTCAATCGCCGGAAATGACTTCGGAGACAACCCTGTCCCCGGCAATCGGAAAATGGAACGGTAGAGCTGGACTTCAAAGCCGGAATTAGACAACGGACGACTAAAAAAGAAGACATTTGGCCAATAACCACCGAACATTCCGGTAAGGCTGCCAGTAAAACAGTTCTCGCGATTAGGATGCCAACCGCCACCCCTGTAGGGCGCCGTCCAGGTGTGCCTCGAGGATGGTCATGGCGTCGAGGTCCGGGTCGAACCAGACCTGCAGCCACAGACCGTCGACGCCGCCGATGGCGACGGCGGCCAGTGCATCGGCATCGAGTGCCGGATCGAGTTGTCCCTGCGCCTGACCCATGCGGATGATCGCGGCGACGAACTCCCGGTGCTCGCGGTAGACGGCCCGGAAGACCTGGCTGAGATGCTCGGCGCTGCCGCCGGTGGCGCCGGCGGCCCAGAACTCCAGCATCAGGCTGGCGTAGTCGCTGTGGTTCTTAAGGACCGAGGCCCAGACAGAAAAAAGGGCACGGAGACGGGCTTCGGCATCCATGTCGTCGACCATAGCGCTTTCGGCCCTTTCGAGTATGGATTCGAAAAACACGTCGAAGACGGCAAAGAACAGGTCCTCCTTGTTGTCGAAATAAAGATAGAGCGTGCCCTTGGCGACGCCGGCCTCTGCAGCGATGGCGTCCATGGTCGCCGCCGCATAGCCCTGGCGGCGGAACACTTCAGTTGCTGCCCGCACTAGGCTGTATTCCTTTTCGGCCTTATCGACGATCTTGGGTGCCATTTTCGCGAGTGCTCGATGTGATTTGACACTGACTGACTAGTCAGTCATAATAATATCGTTCGGCGAAATTGTCCAGCACCCCCTCTGGCGCCGACTCTCTAGCCATCGTTGAAACATGGAAAATGCTTTTGTTACCAAAGGCCTAACCAAGATCTACCGGACCGGCGAGACGGAGGTGCGGGCGCTCCGTGGTGTCGACCTGGAAATTCTTGATAACACCGTCTCGGTTATGCTCGGTGCATCGGGCAGCGGCAAGTCGACGTTCCTCAATATAATCGGCGGCCTCGACAGCCCGACCGCGGGACAGGCTTGGTTCCAGGATCAGGAAATCACGGCCTTGGGCGAAGCCGCGCTGACCCACTACCGTCGCGCCGCCATCGGGTTCGTCTTCCAATTCTACAACCTGGTGGCCAGTCTGACGGCGCGCGAAAACGTGGCGCTGGTCACCGACATCGCGCCGGACCCGATGAGCCCGGAAGCGGCCCTCGATCTGGTCGGACTTTCCGAACGTGCCGACCACTTCACGTCGCAACTGTCTGGTGGTGAACAGCAGCGCGTTGCCATCGCCCGCGCCGTCGCCAAGAAACCGAACGCCATGCTGTGTGATGAACCAACGGGCGCGCTGGATAGTACCACTGGCGTCGATGTGTTGGCCGCACTGGACCAGGTCAACCGGGAACTTGGCACCATCATCGTCATGATCACCCACAACGTGGCCATTGCCAACCTCGGCCACCGCGTCATCCATTTCGCCGATGGGCAGGTACGCGAAGTCGTCGACAACACGACACGTTTGGCACCGCAGGACATCGAATGGTGAGCGCCGTGGCCTGGAACCTCTCAGCCCTCGATCGCAAACTCCTCCGCGATCTCTGGCACATCCGCGGCCAGGTCCTGGCCATCGCCGCCGTTGTCGCTGCCGGTATCGCCATGTACGTGATGAGCGCCGGCACCCTGAATTCCCTGGAGGAGATGCGCAGCACCTACTATGACCGCTACCGCTTCGCCGACTTATTCGCCACCGCCAAACGGGCACCAGACCGTTTGAAACCTGAGATTGCAGCGCTGCCCGGCGTCGCCGCCGCCGAGACCCGCCTGACGACGACGGCGGTTCTCGACATCCCCGGGGTTCCCGAACCGGCCAGCGCCCAGGTCATGTCGTTGCCCGATCGCGGCGCTCCGGCCATAAATAATCTTGTGGTTGTCCGGGGGCGCTACCCCTCACCCGGCCAATCGGACGAGGCCCTGATCTTGCAAACTCTGGCCGACGCCAATGGTATCCGACCGGGCGACGACCTGAAGGCGACCATTCACGGACACCGGCGTGTCCTTAAGATTACCGGTGTCGCCATGGCGCCCGAGTTTCTTTACTCCATCCCCCCGGTGCTCTTGCCCCCGACGACCGCCGCTACGGCGTGTTGTGGCTCCGGCGCGACGCCTTGGCCGCAGCTCTGGACATGAAAGGAGCGTTCAATTCGGTCGTCGTTACCGTAACGCGTGACGCCGATGGGGACTCCCTGAAACAACGCCTCGATATTCTGCTCGAGCCCTACGGCGGTGCTGGCGCCCATGGCCGCGACGAACAACAATCCGACGTCTATCTGGTCGCCGAGATTGACGGGTTGAAGGGCATGGCGACGGTATTGCCGGCGGTGTTCCTGGGTGTCGCCGTCTTCCTTATGCACGTTGTTGTCCAACGATTGCTCGAGCTCGAACGGGAACAGATTGGGCTCTTGAAGGCGTTTGGCTATTCCAACGGCGCCATCGGTTGGCACTACGCCAAACTGATCCTGTCGGTGGTCCTGTTGGGCCTGATCGCGGGAAACCTCATCGGCATCTGGTTCGCCCGCGGATTGACCGAGTTGTACGGCCAGTTCTTCCGCTTCCCCCTACTGATCCTGAACCTGGAGCCGCAGGTCTATGCGTCCGCTTCGCTGATCGCACTAGCCGCGGGTGCCTTGGGGCTGATCGGCGGCGTCAGAAAGGCCGTGGCCCTGCGACCGGCCGCCGCCATGGCACCGCCGGCCCCGGAAGCCTATTCGAAAACTTTGATCGACCGCCTTGGCATTGCCCGCATGACAACGACGGGCGCTGGTATGGTGCTGCGCCATATGGTGCGTCGGCCGGCCCGGGTGCTTATGACCTGGCTTGGCCTGTCTTTGGCCGTCGGTCTCAACATCGGCGCCACTTTCATGATGGATTCGTTGGACTGGATGATCGACGTTCAGTTCAACCGGCTGGAACGCCAGCACGCCTTCGTCTCATTCACGGAACAGATGGAGCGTCGAGCATTTTACGATTTCCTGGCCTTACCCGGCGTGCTCGCCGTCGAACCGGTGCGCCATGTCACGGCCGAACTTCGCTTCCGACACCGCGAGAAACGGATTCCCGTGACCGGTCTGCCGCGGGCGTCGAGCTTGGGCCGCATTGCCGACGAGGACGAGACTATCGTCGATATGCCGTCGCGCGGCATCGTACTCACCGCATCCCTAGCGGAACGCCTTCAAGCCGGGCCCGGTGACCGGATCATTGTCGATTTCCGAGAAGGCAATCGCAATACTATCGAGATTCCGGTTGCCGCCATCGGGGCTTCCTACATCGGGATGGGCGCCTACATGGACCTTGAGCGACTCAACAGGCTCACAGGCGACGGCCCCGTCATCTCAGGCGTACGGTTGACTGTCGACGATAACGCGCGTCAAGAACTCTATGACCGGTTCAGGGCGATGCCCGCGGTTCAGGGCGTCACGCTGCGAGAGACCATGCTGCAGGCGATTGACGACACGATTACCGAAAACTTCCTGATCATGACCCTGTCATCAGCCTTCTTTGCCGCACTCATTGCCATTGGTGTCGTCTACAACACGGCCCGTATAACCCTTTCTGAACGCGGCCGCGAGTTGGCCAGCATGCGGGTCCTTGGATTCACACGGGCCGAGGTGTCCGTCGTCCTGCTGGGCGAACTGGCGCTGCTGACGTTGGTTGCAATGCCGTTGGGGTGCCTGTTGGGTTACGGGCTCGGCTGGTTGACGGTGACGGCAGGTTACGAGAACGAACTTCTGACCATTCCTCTGGTCATCCAGCCCGCCACCTATGGCCTCGGCATGTTGGTCTTGCTTGGCGGCGCCCTTATGTCGGCTTGGATCGTTAGGCGCCGCGTCGACAAAATCGATATGGTGGCGGTCCTCAAAACCCGGGAGTAAGGCGATGTCTGTCGGACTGAAAAAATCGGTGCTTTACGGCCTCGGTCTCGGCTTGCTCGCCGGCATGCTCATCTGGGCCTTCCTGCCACGACCGGCGCCCGTCGACATGGCCGCGATCGAAGAACGGCCACTTCGCATACTGGTCGAGGACGAGGGCGAAACCCGGGTTCGCGATCTCTACACGGTATCGGCGCCGGTCGCCGGGCGTTTGGAACGCATCGGCCTCGAAGTCGGCGACCCGGTTAGCGCCGGCGAGACGAACATCGCCGTAATCCGCCCGACCGCACCATCGTTTCTCGACCGCCGGGCGGCGGCCGAGGCCGAGGCCCGGGTCAAGGGCGCCGAAGCCGCCATCAGTGAGGCTGGCGCCCATGTGGAACAGGCCCGGGCACAATTGGCCTACGCTCAGGCCGAGGAAGCGCGAATGAAAAAACTATTCGACGACGGCTTCGTTTCCTCGGCGCGTTTCGAAAAAGCCAATCGCGATTGGCAGGATGCCAAAGCCGCCTTCGAGAGCGCGCGGGCCGCCCATAATGCGAGGCGCATGGACCTGGAAGCGGCGCGCGCCGGACTCATCGTGCCGGGCAGCGGGCGTCCGGCCGAGGGTACCGCCTGTTGCGTCGACATTACGTCACCGATCAGCGGCACCGTGCTCGCCATTCACCAGAAAAGCAGCAAGGTCGTTCCTTCCGGCACGCCCCTGCTCGACATCGGCGATCCAGCGCGTCTCGAAGTGGTTGTCGACTTGCTGTCGACCGATGCCGTCAACGTACGCCCGGGTGCCCGCGTCGAAATCTCGGGCTGGGGCGGAGACGGGATTTTGCCGGCCACCGTGCGGCGTATCGAGCCCGCCGGGTACACCAAAACCTCGTCTCTCGGCGTCGACGAGCAGCGGGTCGATGTCGTGGTCGACCTCACCGACAACGCTGCGGCGGATAGCGGCATGGGCCATGGCTACCGTGTTATCGTCGGCATCGAGGTCTGGGCCTCCGATGGCGCCGTCCCGGTGGTCCCCGTCGAAGCCCTGTTCCGCGACGGTTCCCAGTGGGCCGTTTTTCTGGTCGAAGACGGCGTCGCCCGCTTACGCACGGTCGAAATCGGACGGCGCAATGACCAGTGGGCGGAAATCGCCGAAGGATCGGATGCCGGTGAACTCGTCATTCTGCACCCGGGACGGATGCTTGAAGACGGTCAACAGGTGGTCGAACGGGAGTGAGTGTCTTGGCGACTGCCGGGATCAGTCGCTACTGGGATCTTCCAACCATTCGGTAAACGGCTCCATAGCGGCTTCGGCCGCCGCGTGGGCGTCCCGATAGCGGGTGATTAGGTCTCGGCCGATGTCGGTCAACCGCGCCCCGCCGCCACCCTTTCCGCCGACCGAAGTTTCTATAACCGGCTCAGCAAGCGCCTTATTTAGCGTGTCGATCAAATGCCACGCCCTTCGGTAGGAAAGTCCCATTTGCCGGGCCGCAGCGGAAATGCCGCCCTCGCTGTCGATCAGCTCAAGCAATCGGGTCTTTCCCGGGCCGATGGCGTCCTCACCGACTCGAACCTTGATTCGCACTTGGGCACCCGGTTTGGTTACCTGTTTTCGCCGTTTCTTGCGATTCACCCGGTCGGTCATGGAAACCCTATCAATGAAACGACGCGATCCCCACATAGGTTTTGCGTCTTGGGCTCGTTTTGCTGTTGACCCGATATGATGAAAAAAGCATAACGTCAGCCGGTATGCTCGAAAAAAACTATATCCAAGCTGGGGGTTGTTCCATGTTGAAACGATTCAGCGCCATTACCGCCGCTTTGATGGCGCTGTTCATGTCGTTGCCATCTGGTATTGCCGCTGCCGGCGAATACATCACCGTCGCCTCGACCACGTCGACGCGTAATTCCGGCCTCTACGACCACATTCTGCCGATGTTCACCAAGAAGACGGGCATCGAGGTGCGAGTCGTCGCCGTCGGTACCGGCCAGGCGATTCGCATGGCCGCCAATGGTGACGCCGATGTGTTGTTCGTCCATTACAAGGCGTCCGAAGAGAAATTCGTCGCGGACGGATTCGGGGTCGAACGTTTCGACGTCATGTACAACGACTTCGTTATTGTCGGGCCAAAGGCCGATCCGGCCGGAATCGGTGGCTCCAAGGACGCCACCGAGGCCCTGACCGAAATTGCGGGAACGAAGGTCCCGTTCGCCTCACGCGGTGACGATAGCGGCACCCACAAGAAAGAGCTGGGCCTATGGAAAACAGCTGGTGCCGATCCGAGAGCGGCCAGCGGGTCCTGGTATCGCGAGACGGGTTCCGGCATGGGGGCGACTCTGAACACGGCAAGCGCTATGAATGCCTATGCGCTCACCGACCGCGCCACTTGGCTGAGATTCAAAAACAAAGGCGAACTGGAAATCCTCGTCGAAGGTGACAAGCGGCTTTTCAACCAGTACGGAATTGTCCTCGTCAACCCGAAGAAGTACGGACACGTCAAGGCCAAGGCCGGTCAAAAATTCGTCGACTGGGTTCTTTCCAAGGACGGACAAAAGGCCATCGGTGACTACCGCATCGAGGGATTGCAGGCCTTCTTCCCGAACGGCACCGCCACAACCAATTAGTTCTCCTCGATTATCATATTCGGAAAAGGTCTGGACTGTCCTTCCGTGCCTTTTTTGCTAGGATGGCGACACTCGCGGTTTCGCGAAAACGATTGCGCAATTGACCGACCGCCTCGACGGCCGGCAGTCAGGGAGAGAGAACCATGAAAATCACCCGCCTTTTTGCCACTGCACTCGCCATCCTCGCCTTTTCCCAGGCTGCCGAGGCCGCGGACAAACACGTGGCGATCACCCAGATCGTCGAACATCCAGCTCTGGACGCCACACGTAAGGGCGTGCGTGACACTCTGGCCAAGGCCGGTTACGAGGTCGGCAAGAATCTCAAGTGGACCTATGAGAACGCCCAGGGCAATGGCACCACTGCGGCCCAGATCGCCAAGAAATTCGCTGGCGAAAAGCCAGACGTCATCGTCGCTATCGCGACGCCGTCGGCACAGACCGTCGTTGCCGCCAATAAGTCGACGCCGGTCGTCTTTACCGCCGTCACTGATCCTATCGGTGCCAAGCTTGTTTCCAATTGGGAAAAGCCGGGTGCCAACGTTACCGGCATCTCCGACATGTCGCCGATCCCGTCGCACATGAAGCTTATCAAGGAGATCGTGCCTAACGCCAAACGTTTGGGGATCATTTCCAACCCGGGCGAGACTAATTCGGTAACCCTGGTCAATATGATCGACCAATCGGCCCCCAAGGAAGGTATGACCGTAATCAAGGCCGCCGCCACCAAGTCCGGAGAAGTCCTCGGTGCGGCGCGTTCGCTGGTCGGCAGGGTCGACGCCATCTACATCCCGACCGACAACACCGTCGTTTCCGCTTTCGAAGCTGTCATCAAGGTCGGTGTCGACGCGCAAATCCCGGTCATCCCGGGCGACACGGATTCGGTTGCCCGCGGCGGCATCGCGGCGCTCAGCTTCAATTACTACGACGTCGGTGTCGAGACCGGCGAGATGGTGGTCAAAGTGCTCAAGGGCGCCAACCCGGGCGATCTGTCCGTCAAGCTGGTCGAACGCCTGGAACTGCACGTAAACCCGGGCTCCGCCCAGAAAATGGGGGTCAAACTCAGCGACGGCTTGGTCAATCGCGCCCTGAAAGTCATCAAGTAAGGAAACGACCGAGCACCAAAACAGACCGGCCGGGCAACAATGAGCCTGATCGCGATACTCGGAGCACTGGAGACGGGCCTGATCTTCGGGCTCGTCGCCATGGGCATTTTCCTATCCTTCCGGGTTCTGCAGTTTCCGGACTTGACAGTCGACGGCAGTTTCCCGCTGGGGGCCGCCGTCTCCGCGGTCTTTATCGTCGGTGGCACAGATCCCTATTTGGCCACGGTCTTTGCCGCCGTTGCCGGCGCGATGGCTGGCATGGTCACGGCCTGGCTCAACGTGCGTCTGCGTATCCTGCACCTGCTGGCCAGCATCCTGGTGATGATCGCGCTCTATTCCGTCAACCTCCGGGTCATGGGCCGTCCCAATGTGGCGCTCCTGGGCGAGACGACCGTCTTTACGCCGCTCGATACCCTGCCGGTCCCTGGATATGTGGCGCTGCCGGCGTCCCTAGTTGTTGTCATCGTCATCGGCAAATTGTTGCTAGACCGTTTTCTTAACTCGGAAATCGGCCTCGCCATGCGGGCCACCGGCGCCAATCCGCGCATGGCCCAGGCCCAGGGTATCAACACGGGCCTGATGATTATGGGCGGCATGGCGCTGTCCAATGCCTTCGTCGCCGTTGCCGGCGCGCTGTTCGCGCAAAGCCAGGGGGCGGCTGATGTCACGTTGGGTGTCGGCGTCATCGTCGTGGGGCTGGCCGCCGTCATCGGCGGAGAGGCTATCGTGCCGCCTCGAACGGTGTTCTGGGCGACGCTCGGCTGCGTTGTCGGATCGATCCTCTATCGCTTCGCCGTGGCACTTGCCTTGAACGCCGACTTTATCGGCCTCAAAGCACAGGACCTCAATCTGATCACTGCGGTTCTCGTCGTCCTCGCCCTGGTGGCGCCGGGCGTCAAAAACCCATTCAAGTCGGCGATCTCCGCCAACAACAAACGATGACCAACCCCGGGTAATGCCATGATCCGCGTCGAGGAGTTGCACATCACCTTCAATCCGGGCACGGCGATGGAGACACCGGCGTTACGCGGCTTGTCTTTGGAAATTCCCGCGGGCCAGTTTGTCACCGTCATCGGCTCCAATGGGGCCGGCAAATCGACCCTCTTGAATGCTCTTTCCGGCGAAGCATCACCGGATCCCGGGCGCGTATTGATCGACGACGTTGACTTCACACACTGGCCAACACCGAAGCGTGCTGCCTTCGTTGCCCGTGTGTTTCAGGATCCGATGGCTGGTTCGTGCGCCAATCTTACCATCGAGGAAAACATGAGCTTGGCGGCGAGCCGCGGTAAGGGCCGCAATCTTTCGCGCGCCATAACCCAAGAGACACGCGACGATTTCCGCCATAAGCTGGAGCGGCTCGGCCTCGGATTAGAAAGCCGACTTAGCGATAAAATGGAACTGCTGTCGGGCGGCCAGCGTCAGGCGGTGAGTCTTCTAATGGCGACTTTGAAGCCAATGAAGATCCTGCTCTTAGACGAACACACGGCGGCACTCGATCCGAAGACCGCAGCTTTTGTCCTAAAATTGACCCGCGAGATCGTCGCCGATCAGGGATTGACAACGATGATGGTAACCCACTCCATGGCGCAGGCCCTCGAAGTCGGCGACCGGACGATCATGCTGCATCAGGGCGAGATTGTTTTCGATGTCGCCGGGGACGAACGCAGGGGCATGACCGTGGCCGATCTCCTGAAGATGTTTGAACGCGAGCGTGGCGAGGAACTGGATGACGATTCGGCACTCGGTTGAGCAGTCCGGCGCTCAAACACCCTCGACAATGACCGCATTGCCCTTCGAGGCCGAACGGCGTAGCGCTTTCGGACCTTCATATTCGACAGACGAATGAAATGCCTTCGCCTGCTCGACGCTGGGGAATTTCAACACCACCAAGCGCGGCCAGGGCCACTCACCTTCGACGACCTCCATGGCCCCACCGCGTACCAGATATTCGCCGCCGTATTTCGCGATGATCGGCGGCACTTGAATTTTGTAGTCTTCATAGGGCTCCGCGTCTTCCACGTCGATCTGCACGATCAGGTATCCGGCCATGGGGGTCTCCTCATACGTTGTTGTGATCAATTCACTGTGCACTGGATGGGCACGACCCGAAGATCGTGTTTGACTTAACCTGCCATTAGGCGGAATGGGGTACAATAACCTCGATGTCCATTGTCCTGTTTCGTACCACAAGGTGGGTCATAGCTGCCCTGGTGGCTGCACCAATGATAGTGACCGCCGCGCCCAACGCACGCGCCGACACCACGGCCGATTGCGGCCGGTTCTTTCTCAAATACAATCCCAAGACCGGAACCAAGGAATGCGTCAACAAGCCGCGCAATCGCCGGGTCACGCAAAGCGAGATCGACCGCCGCACCCGCGCCGTAAGGCGCTTGCTGCGCAATGCGGGTGTCATTCTCGGCCGAAACCAAGTCAGCGAGGAAGACCGCCGTCGGGTCCGGGAGATCCTGAGTGAGGTGCGCCAGCGCCTGCGTGAGATCCAACGCAAATCGGCCGAGCTACGCCGTCAGCAACAACAACGGACCCAAGCTTTGAAATCGGAACAGGATCAACGCCTGCGTGAACAGCAGGAGTTGTCGCGGCGCCTCGAACAAGAGCAGCGCGAACTGACGCGCCAGCTGATCGCCCAACAGCGCCAGCAAACACGCAATCTGATCCGCCAGAACCAACGCGCCTTCCGCGGCCGCCGGGGCGCCACCGGCGCGACGACGCCGACGCAACGGACTCAGCAATAACGAGAAGGCTTAGTTGAGCGCCGGGTCGATGCGCAGGCGTTCGACCATGAAATCGACGAAGGCGCGGACACGTGCCGAGACCAAGCGGCCCTCCTGGTGAATGACGTGGATCGGCACCGGTGGCATTTCGAAGCCCTCTAGAAGAGCAAGAAACCGTCCGTCGGCAAGCTGGGGAGCGATCTGATAGGACAGCAGGCGCGAAATGCCCCAGCCCCGCAGGATCAGTTCGATGACGGCATCGTTGGTATTCATACGGAGCCGCGGTTCGACCCGCACCGAAGCCGAGGCGCCATTTATCAGGAACGGCCACTCCGGCGATAAACCCATGGCAAGGGATTGAACCAGGCGATGGTTCGCAAGGTCGTCCGGCGTATTGGGTCGACCGAATCTCTCGATGTAATCCGGCGCCGCGAAGAGGACCCGTCGGACCATTCCGACACGAACCGCCGTCAGCGAGGAGTCAGGTAGATCACCAATTCGGATGGCGATATCGAGCCCCTCTTCCATGAGATTGACGACCCGGTCCACGTAAAGAGTTCGGGCGTCAACCAGCGGAAACCGTTCGAGAAAATCACCAAGGATCGGTGTCACGAAAAGGCGTCCGAAAAGAACCGGCGCGGTGATCTGCAGCGTCCCCCGCGGAGCTGCGTGGGAACCGATGGCCGCCTCCTCCGCCTCCTCCAGTTCGAGCAAAACACGTTTGGCGTCCTGCAGGAACCGGGAACCGCTCTCGGTCAAGCGGACGGAACGGGTGGTGCGCACAAAAAGCCGCGTCCCCAAACGGTTCTCGAGGCTGGCGACGGCACGGGTCACCGCCGGCGGCGACATGGCCAGCTGGCGCCCGGCTGCGGCGAAACCTTCCAGTTCGGCAACCTTGATGAATACCGCAATGGTATGAAAACGGTCCATTATTATTCCGTTTAATGGAATAGTATATTCAATTTTATACCTATTCATCCGTTTCAGTAAACGCGTTATTTCCTTTCCATCGATCTGAAAGACCCCTCTCAACCCCTGACTGGAAAGGAACACCGTCATGAGCCGTATCAAAGTCGTCTCCCAAGAAAACGCCGATGCCGAGCAGAAGGCCCTGCTCGACGCCATCCAAGGCAAGCTGGGCATGGTCCCCAACTTCCTCGGCATTCTCGCCCATTCACCGGATGCGCTCCGCGCCTTCCTCGGCCTGCACGGAATCGCCGAACAGGGCCAATTGGATCCCCAAACGCGTGAACGCATCGCGCTCGCCGTGGCCCAGGAGAATTCTTGCGAATACTGCCTCTCCGCCCATACGGCGATCGGCCGCAAGGCCGGCCTAAGCGGCTCTGAAATGCAGGCCAACCGAGCCGGCACGTCGGAGGATACCCGGGCCGCCGCCGCCATCGCTTTCGCGAACGCCCTCAACACGCATCTCGGTGACGTAACCCAGGCCGAGTTCAACGCCGTTCGCGAGGCCGGCTACAGCGATGGCGAGATCGTCGAGATCATCACCCATGTCGGGATGAACATCCTGACCAACCTGATCGGCAAGGCGAGCCACGTCGACATCGACTTCCCGAAAGTCACCTTGCAGGAGGCGGCCTGATCGCTGGTATTGCCCACTGACTTCGGAGCGGGCGCCGTTAACGCCGTCACCCGCTCCGATAAATGGAGGAGGCTGTTATGCCCCGTAAATTCGCAGATATCACCTTCACCCCATCGGTCAAAGCGGCACAGGAAAAATACGGGAGCCGACGACCCTCGCAATGTCCTGACGCCGATCGAGGCGGAGTTCATCGAAGCCCGCGACGGGTTTTACCAGGCCACCGTCAACGAGAACGGCTGGCCCTACGTGCAGTTCCGCGGCGGACCGCCAGGCTTTCTTAAGGTCCTCGACGAGCAGACCATCGGCTACGCGGACTTCCGCGGCAATATCCAATACCTGAGTGTCGGCAACATGGCGGCCAATGACCGCGTGGCGCTGATCCTGATGGATTATGCCAACCGCCGGCGCCTGAAAATTTGGGCACGGGCCCGCATCGTTCACGCGGACGAGGACCCGGACCTGCTGGCGCGTTTGGAAATACCGACCTATCGGGCCCGCGTCGAGCGCGCGGTGGTGCTGACCATCGAAGCTCTCGATTGGAATTGCCCGCAACATATCACGCCGCGGTTCACGGAAGGCGAAATCCACGAACTGACAGCACCGCTCAGGAACAAGCTCATTGCCCTGGAGTCAGCGGCCCTGTCCGCCATAGGTTCCGAACCGGGTTCGCCCCTCGGCGACGGCCCTTTGGAACTGGTGATCACCGGAATCCGTCAGTTGACCCCAGAAGTCCGCGCCTACGAACTGCGCCGACCCGATTTTTCCGACCTGCCGTCCGTCACCGCCGGCTCGCACATTGAGGTCCCGGCACCAACCGCCGACGGCCGGCCGCAAACCCGCACCTATTCGATTAGTTCCAACCCGAACCGCCGCGACGCCTATAAGATCGCCGTCCGCCTCGACCCCGACGGCACCGGCGGATCTCGGGCCATCCATGAAAGCTACGCGCTTGGGCAGGTGATCCGTATTAATTTGCCCAGGAACACCTTCACCCTGCACGCCGACGATCGCCCGGCCATACTGATCGCCGGCGGCATCGGCATCACGCCCTTAAAGGCGATGGCCCAGGATCTTGTCGCCACGGGGCGCCCCTTCCACCTGCATGTCGCCGCCCGATCCGCCACTCATATGGCCTACCGCTCGAAGCTCGAGGCCGCCTTCGACGAGGCGGTCACTTTTTATGCGAGCGACCGGAATAACCGGCTCGACGTTCCCATGCTGTTGTCAGACGCGCCCGATGATGCAGTCTTCTACGTATGCGGCCCGGAACGCCTGATCACAGCGGTAAGGCAGGCCGCCGACAGCCTCGGCATGGCCCGCGAACGCATCCGCTATGAGCGGTTTAGGGAAGCCGCACCCGAGGTCGGCGACAAGTCCTTCTGTGTTCGCCTCGCCCGTTCGGACAGGGAGATCGAGGTGGCCGCCGAGCAGACACTGCTCGACGCCCTGATCGATGCCGGCACCGATCCCGACCATGCCTGCAAAAGTGGGACCTGCGGTACCTGCGCGGTCAAGGTGCTCGACGGCAAACCCGAACATCGGGACCTGGCGCTTTCCGACGCCGAACGAAACCAGGCCGGCTTGATGTGCGCCTGTGTGTCGAGGGCCGCCAGCGATGGTCTTGTTTTAGACCTCTAGGGCAAACCCACCTCCCTGGCGCCGTGGGTTCACTGTTCCCATATTCATGAAAACCGATGAGGCCTTCCATGACTGACAGTTCCCTACGTATCAACGCCGATTTCTCCCAACGCGCTGTTGTCGACACCAACGGCAAACCCTGGATCGAGTCGCCCAGTTCCGGCGTCGAGCGGAAGATGCTTGATCGCATTGGCGGCGAGGTGGCGCGGGCGTCCAGTATCGTGCGCTATCTTCCGGGCAGCCGATTTCCCGAGCATACCCACGGTGGCGGCGAGGAGTTTCTGGTGCTCGAGGGGGTATTTTCGGACGAAACCGGTGATTATGGGCCCGGGTCTTATGTCAGGAACCCGGTTGGCACGGCGCACGCACCGTTCACCGACGGTGGCTGTACGATCTTCGTCAAGCTCTGGCAGTTCCAGGATGGCGACGACGAGCCAGTCAGTATCGACACCCAAAACGCCGCCTTTTCACCGGGGATGGTTGACGGCCTTACAGTTTGCCCTTTGCACCAGTACAAGACGGAGAGCGCAGCCCTCGTCCGCTGGCGGCCGGGAACACAATTCAACCGCCACACCCATTTTGGTGGTGAGGAAATTTATGTGCTCGAAGGAACCTTCGAGGACGAACAGGGTGCTTATCCCGCTGGGACTTGGCTCCGCAATCCGCACGGCAGTGCTCATACACCGTTCTCGAACGAGGGCTGCCTTATCTACGTCAAGGTCGGCCATATGCTTGAGGAAAACGGCACCCTCAGCGATCCCGGCTCCCGAACCGGAACGGCATAGGCGTTAGTCGTCCGTGAACAACCCCTAACGTCCTGATTGGGTGGCGGATTTCGGCTTTCCCAAATATTCCGAATTGCAGAAAACCGGGAGTTGTGCCCTTGGTTTCTTGCGATATCGGAGGCGTTTTGGGATTCCCTCGCGGGCTCGGGCGTGATGCCATGGCCGTGTTGTCAGGAGGG
>Ga0209458_1000448_pt1 | contig 14655 bp, 16 predicted proteins | sample WorMetLIZAISLAND_FD_187411 | JGI IMG/M metagenome (GOLD analysis project Ga0209458, IMG submission 187411) | Marine gutless worms symbiont microbial communities from Max Planck institute for Marine Microbiology, Germany - Inanidrilus manae... ...
CACGGGAACACCGGCCTTTTCCATGATCGCCTTGGCCGTGTCCTTGCCGCCCATGTCGCGGATAGCCTTGGCCGGCGGCCCGATGAACACGAGGCCGGCGGCGGCGATGGCATCGGCGAAATCGGCGTTCTCAGCGAGGAAACCGTAACCGGGATGGATGGCCTCGGCGCCGGTCTCCTTGGCGGCACCGATGATCCTGTCAATGACCAGGTAACTCTCGGCGGCCGGCGGTGGGCCGATGAGGACGCTTTCATCGGCCAGGCGCACGTGCATGGCGCCGGCGTCGGCTTCCGAATGGACGGCGACCGTGTGCACACCCATGCGTTTCGCCGTGCGCATGACGCGACACGCGATCTCGCCCCGATTGGCTATGAGGAGCTTTGATATCCGTCTTCGGTCGTTCATTTCGCCGCCTCGACCGGACCATCCGGCAATTCGGCGCGGTCGTTCCCGGCCACTGATCCGCCGCGCGCCAAGCCGATATCCGTGTCCCTTTTTGTGTCAATAATCAATCCAAGCACGACGACAATCCAGATGAGACCGACGACCGATTGGAAGGCGAAGATAACCTTCCCGGACCCGTTAAGACTCTCGCTGAGTTTCGATCCCTGCAAGGCCATGCCGTTGGCGGCCAGTTCCAGATAGGTGCCGAATTCGGGGGCGATATTGTCAGTCGAAAAAACACCGAACACGCCGTTCGCCAGGCCGTAGAGGGTCGCAAAAAAGAGGATCAACAAGCCTTGGCCGAAGAAAAACAGGGCTAAGGTGCCGGCAAACGGGCGGATACGCTTTAAGACCTCGTCCAGGAACTCCTGGAAATGGAACACGAGGGCGCCGAAGAGCCAGCCGAGGACCGTCATCAAGTGATAGTAAAACACCAATGTCGGCAGCATGGCGGCGGTACTGGTATAGATATAGATCTTATCGGCATCCGAGAGTATGAAGTCCGCTTCTTTGCTGACATCGTAAAACTCGACGTAGGAAATGCCGCAAGCCACGATCAGCCCAACGAGCACCAAATTTACCACTAGAAGAAGGATGCGTCTCCGGCCCAACTTTTCACTGAGCGGGGTTTTTTCGCGGTATCTGGCAAAGAACGACCGTACAAATGGCATGATGAAGACGATGTACAATACGCCGAGGAAGACCAGAAAACTGCCGTCTTCCGCAACCTCCAATAGGGCGTCCCTGTCAAAGCCTTCGATGCCGTGGATACCGAGAAGCAGGAGAATGGGTAAGGGAAAGACGAGTCCGGAACAAATGGATATGATGACCTGCCTGAGCCGCCTTTTCTCACCTCTATCCACCGTTGCGTATAGAAACATCATCCCGAAGACCGACGAAAAAACACCACCCGGCAACCCGGCGAAGGAATACCCGTAAGGGAACACGATCACCACCACGATCGAAGCGATACCAACGAGCCGAGGCTCTCCCGGATTTTTCCAGAGAGGTTCATCCGTGGTCGGTCCAACCGGGTTTGCGCTTCTCAAGGAAGGCGGCGACGCCTTCCTTGCCTTCATCGGAGGCCCGCATACGGGCGATGCGTTCCGCCGTATCGTCGCGCACCGCCGCGTCGACGGGCCGGTCGGCGACGGCGCGGATCAAGGCCTTGCATTCGGCCATGGACAAGGGGCCGTTGGCCATCAGGCCGGCGACCATGGCGTCGACGGCACCGTCCAGTTCATCGGCCGGCACGACCTCGTGGAGCAACCCGATGCGTCTCGCTTCGGCGGCATCGAACCGTTCGCCGGAGACCATGTAGCGCCCGGCCTGGCGCTTGCCCAAGGCGCCGATGACGTAGGGACTGATGACCGCCGGAATGAGGCCGAGCTTGACTTCGCTCAATGAAAACACGGCCGTCTCCGCGCCAACGGCGATATCACAGGCCGAGACCAGTCCAACACCGCCGCCGAAGGCGGCGCCGTTGACAAGGGCCACGGTTGGCTGCGGCATACCGGCCAGCGCGGCCAGCATGTCGGCGGCCTTGCGGGCGTCGGCCTTGTTCTCCGCCTCCGAGTAACCGGCCATGCGTTTCATCCAGTTGAGATCGGCACCGGCGGAGAAGCTTTTGCCGGCCCCCGTGAGGACGGCGACGCGGACCGAGTTGTCCCTGGAGAGCGTTTCCGCCGCCTCTGTCAGTTCGGCGATCAGGCGCTCGTCGAAGGCGTTGTGTACGTCGGGCCTATCGAGCGTTATGGTGGCGCGTCCGGCTTCGATGTCGATGGTGATGGTCTCCAATTGGCTCACGTCCCCTCCTACATCCGGAACACGCCGAAGGTGGTCTTCTCGGGCGGGGCGTTGAGCGCCGCAGAGATGCCGAGGCCCAAGACCATGCGTGTATCCTTTGGGTCGATGACGCCGTCGTCCCACAGTCGGGCGCTGGCGTAGTATGGGTGCCCCTGGTGTTCATACTGCTCGCGGATCGGCGCGCGGAATGCCTCCTCGTCCTCGGCCGACCACTGCTCGCCGGCCGCCTCCATGCCGTCGCGCTTGACGGTGGCCAGCACCGAGGCCGCCTGCTCGCCGCCCATGACCGAGATGCGTGCATTGGGCCACATCCACAGGAACCGCGGCGAATAGCCGCGCCCGCACATGGAATAATTGCCGGCGCCAAAGCTGCCGCCGACGATGACCGTGAACTTCGGGACATTGGCCGAGGCCACGGCGGTGACCATCTTGGCGCCGTCCTTGGCGATGCCGCCGGCCTCGTACTTGGAACCGACCATGAAGCCGGAAATGTTCTGCAGGAAGATCAGCGGAATGCCGCGCTGAGCGCAGAGTTCGATAAAATGGGCGCCCTTGAGGGCGGATTCGGAAAAAAGGGTGCCATTGTTGGCGATGATGCCGACCGGATAGCCGAAGATGTGGGCGAAGCCGCAGACCAGTGTGGTGCCGTAAAGGGACTTGAACTCGTCAAAGGCCGAACCGTCAACGATGCGGGCGATGACCTCGCGCACGTCGTAGGGTTTCTTGATGTCGGCCGGGACGACGCCGTAGATCTCCTGAGGATCGTAAAGCGGTTCGACCGGTTCGCGCACGTCCATCTCAACCGACTTAACTCGATTCAAGTTACCCAAAGCACGGCGCGCCAATGCCAGGGCGTGAGCGTCATCGCGGGCCATGTGGTCGGTGACGCCCGAGACCTTGCTGTGCACCTCAGCGCCGCCCAGGGCTTCCGGGGTCACCACCTCGCCGGTCGCCGCCTTGACCAGCGGCGGGCCGCCCAGGAATATCGTGCCCTGGTTCTCGACGATGATGCTTTCGTCACACATGGCCGGCACGTAGGCGCCGCCGGCCGTACAAAAGCCCATGACGACGGCGACTTGAGGAATCCCAGCCGCGCTCATGCGGGCCTGGTTGTAGAAGATGCGCCCGAAATGCTCCCGGTCCGGAAAGACGTCGTCCTGGCGCGGCAGGAAGGCGCCGCCCGAATCGACCAGATAAACGCAGGGCAGATGGTTCTCGGCGGCGATCTCCTGGGCCCGGAGATGTTTCTTGACGGTGATCGGGTAGTAGGTACCGCCCTTGACCGTCGGGTCATTGGCGATGACCACGACCTCCTGGCCGGCCACGCGGCCGATACCGGTGATGATGCCGCCGGCCGGTACGGTGTCCTCGTAGAGCTCGTAGCCGGCCAGCTGCGAGAACTCGAGGAACGGCGAGCCCGGATCGAGCAGTTCGCGGATCCGTTCACGGGGCGCCATCTTGCCGCGCGCCACCAGTTTATCCTGGGCCCGCTTACCGCCGCCCTGTTTGACCTCGGAAACGACCCGATGCAGGTCTTCGACCAATTCCGTCATCGCCGCCGCATTGGCGTCGAAGTCCGGTGTTCCCGGTTTCACTATGGGACGTAGGGTGGTCATGGATATCGCCTTGTCACGGTGCCACTTCCCTTCCCTCTTACCAGCCGCCGGCCTTGAGCCAGCGTTTAACCATCCACAGCCGGTCCGCGCCCCAGAAGGGTTCGCCATCGATGATGAAGAACGGCGAGCCGAAGACACCAGCATCCAGCGCCGCCTGGGTCTCGTCCTTGAGCCGCTGCTTGATGGCCGGATCAGCAACGGCTTCGAGCAAACCGGCCCGGTCGACGCCTAAGGGCTCAGCGATGTCGGCCACTTTTTCCGGCGCCGTAATGTCCTCGCCGCGCCCGAAATAGGTATCGAAACAGGCGAGCGCGAACCGCTTGGCGAGCGCCGTGTCCTCATCCGCGATCCAGTAGAAGGCGCGCGCCGCCGCCAGGGTGGCGATGGGGAACGGGTCGGGCATGGACCAGGGCAGCGTCATGAACCGCGCCAGGCGCGCCCAGTCGTTGGCGCAGTAGTTCCCTTTGACCGGCTGGTCGATCAGCGGCGCGTTGTCGGTCATCTTGAAGGCCGGTCCCAGCATGAACGGATGCCACGTGACCTCGCGATCAAACTCGGCCGCCAACTCGTCGATCTTGGTGATGGCAAAATAGGCGTAGGGCGATGAAAAATCGAAATAAAAATCGACAGGATCCGGCATAACAGTCAATCCTCGAGCAGGTCGCGGCTGATGACCAAGCGTTGGACGTCGCTGGTCCCTTCGTAGATTTGGCAGACGCGGACGTCGCGGTAAATACGTTCGACCGGGAAGTCCTCCACGTAACCATAACCGCCGTGGATCTGTATGGCGTCGGAGCAGACCTTCTCCGCCATCTCGGAGGCGAACAATTTGGCCATTGAGGCCTCTTTTATACACGGCTCGCCGGCGTCGCGGAGTCTCGCCGCATTGAGATACAAGTGACGTGCCGCCTCGATGTTGGTCGCCATGTCGGCCAAGCGGAAGGCGACCGCCTGATGTCCGGCGATGGGCTTGCCGAAGGCCGTGCGCTCCTTTGCGTAGGTTCGCGCCGCCTCGAAAGCCGCCTGCGCCATGCCGGTGGCCTGGGCGGCGATGCCGATGCGCCCGCCTTCCAGATTGGAAAGCGCGATCTTGTAGCCCTCGCCTTCCTGGCCCACCAGCAAGTCCGGCGTCAGTTCCATGTCATCAAACACAATCTGCGCCGTGTCTGACCCACGCTGGCCCATTTTCTTCTCGATCGACGAAACCCGGTAACCTTCCCCGTCCGTCGGCACGATAAAAGCCGATATCCCCTTCTTGTCGCTGTCCGGATCAGTGACAGCGAAGACGACAGCCAAATCGGCGTATTTGCCGGTGGTGATGAACTGCTTGGTGCCGTTGAGGATATAGCGGTTGCCGTCGCGCCGGGCCCGGCACTTGATGGCGGCCGCATCCGAACCGGTCTGCGGTTCGGTGAGCATAAAGGCGCCCAGGTTGTCGCCGCTGGCGAGGCCGGGCAGGAAGCGGGATTTCTGTTCCTCGGAGCCGTAGCGGACGATGATCATTTCGGTCAGGGTCTGCACGCCCATGATCGTAGAGGTGGCGCCGTCGCCGCCGGCAATCTCCTCCATGGCGAGGCCGTAGGAAACGTGATCGGCGCCGGCCCCGCCCCAATCGTCGGGTATCAGCATGCCCATCAGGCCGAGCTCACCCATCTCTTTGACCTCGTCGGCCGGAAAGCGGGCCTCGCGGTCGCGCTCTGGAGCGCCCGGTGCCAGGCGCTCGGCGGCGAACTTGCGGGCCATTTCGCGGATCAGGGTCTGTTCTTCCGTGAGATTCATGGTTTCCAACCTACCAGGGCACGGGCGTGCCGTCGTAATTGAAAAAAGCGCCGGTTTCCGACGGAGTCATTCCATCGATGACGCGGCGGATCCCAGTGACGCTCTGTTCGGGTGAAATCAGGGCGTTGGGGCCACCCATAGTGGTCTTGACCCAGCCCGGATGGAAGACCGCGACGGTGACGCCGGCGCCGGCGACATCGTTGGCGAAGCTCTTCATCACAGCGTTCAGCGCCGCCTTCGACGAGCGGTAGATGTAGGCGCCGCCCGATGTGTTGTCGCCCATGCTGCCCATCTTCGAGGTCAGGGTGACGATGGTCTTGCCCTCGGAGCGCGACACATGGGGCAGTAAGGCCGCGCTGACCGCCAGCGGTGCCATGGCGTTGGTCTCGAGCGTGCGGTGCCATTCGGTGCGGTCGAGATCCCTGTAGCCACCGCCGACCGGGCCGTAGCGGCCGGCGTTGTTGATCAGGAGGTCTATGGCCTCGCCTTCCAGGTCCCCCGCCAGCGCTGCGATCTGGCGGTCGTCGGTGACGTCGAGGCCATGGACCTGTATAGCGCCGTCGATGGTCGCCAGTTCGCCGACGCCGATCGGATTGCGGCAAGTGGCGATGACCCGCCAGCCTTCACGGCCGTACTGGCGCGCGAATTCGAGGCCGATGCCCCGGTTCGAGCCGGTGATCAGGACAGTCGGCATGATCTTCCCGCCCCCGCCGTCAGTTCATTAACTCGAGCGCCATGGCCGTCGCCTCGCCGCCGCCGATGCAGAGCGACGCGACACCCTTCTTGAGCTCGTATTTACGCAGCGCGTTCAAGAGCGTGACGATGATCCGCGCGCCCGAGGCACCGACCGGATGGCCGAGCGCACAGGCGCCGCCGTGGACGTTGACCTTGTCGTGCGGGATGTCGATGTCGCGCATGGCCGCCATGGTGACGACGGCGAAGGCTTCGTTGACCTCGAAGAGGTCGACCTCGTCCTTTTCCCAGCCGGCCTTTTCCAGGACTTTGCGGATGGCGCCGACCGGCGCGGTGGTGAACCAGGCCGGCTCCTGGGCGTGGGTCGAATGGGCGTGGATCTTGGCGAGCGGGGTCAGGCCGCGTTTCTCGGCTTCGGATAGGCGCATCAGCACGAGGGCGGCGGCACCATCGGAAATTGAGCTCGAATTGGCGGCGGTTACGGTGCCGTCCTTGGCGAAAGCCGGGCGCAAGCCGCGGATCTTCTCGAGATCCGCATTGAGCGGCTGTTCGTCGGTGTCGACAACCGTCTCGCCTTTGCGGGTTTTCACGGTGACCGGTTCGATCTCGTTTTCGAAGGTCCCGTCCTTAATGGCATTCTGCGCCCGGGTTAGGGACTCGATGGCAAAATCGTCCTGCTGCTCACGGGTGAATTGGTAATGCTGGGCCGTATCCTCGGCGAAACTGCCCATCAGCTTGCCCTGCTCGTAGGCGTCTTCCAAACCGTCGACGAACATGTGGTCCCACACCGGATTGTGGCCCATGCGGTAGCCATCGCGCGCCTTGGGGAGCACATAAGGCGCGTTGGTCATGCTTTCCATGCCGCCGGCGACCATGATGTCATGGGCACCGGCCAGGATGTTATCGTGGGCCAGCATGGCCGACTTCATGGCCGAGCCGCACATCTTGGAGATGGTCGTGCAGCCGGCGTCCCAGGGAATGCCGGCATTATGGGCAGCCTGACGGGCCGGCGCCTGGCGCTGGCCGGCGAAAAGGCAGAGCCCCATGATGACGTCGTCGACGTCGTTGGGTGCCACACCGGCCCCGGAAAGCGCCGCCTTAATGGCGGCACCACCCAGTTCCGGCGCCGATAGCGCCGACAACTCGCCTTGAAATCCCCCCATCGGCGTGCGTGAGGCGCCGACGATGACGACCGGGTCAGATTGCATGGATTGGATCCTTTCCTGGGTTAACCGTTCGATACCGCGCGCCTCGGGCGCGGCACCAGTTCGCCGCCGCAATTGGGGCATGTGTTTTCCATTTTCTCCGCGCAGGGAGAGCAGAACGTGCATTCGTAGGAGCAGATAAATGCGGTCCCATCCGCCGTTAACGGATCGGAGCATGACTCACATTTTTTCCTCATTTCCAGAGACATAAACTAATTATCTAATCTAAAATATCAATTTACTCACGAGCCAAATCATGATGGCGGCGTAGGCGATGACGATAGCGCGAGCCCCGACCGTCGCCCCTTTGCTGGTCGTGTTCCCGGCGCAGCGCCAGACCGCCGTCATGGCATACAGGCCGTAACCCAGGAACGTCACTAGAAGCAGGCCCATGCCGACGGAAAGGCCGGCCAATCCCGCGTCGAGCGAGCCGGGGTCGACGGCGAAGCCGAGGACCATGCCGAAGACCATGACGCCCAAGGCGCAACCGAGAACGATGCCGTGGCCGAACAGCACATAGCCCCAGAATACCTTCCACAGGATCTCGCGGCCGTGCCAGCAGCGTTTCCAGCCGGGTTCGTCGGGTTGGGTGCCGTAAAGATCGATGAATTCCGGTTCCTGTCCGGTCATGTCCGTCGCGTTCATCCTTCCAACACCGCCGTCAGGCCGTTTCCTCGAACAGCTCGCGGCCGATTAGCCAGCGGCGGATTTCTGACGTTCCGGCGCCGATCTCGTAGAGTTTGGCGTCGCGCAGGAGGCGTCCGGTCGGGCTCTCGTTGATGTAACCCATGCCGCCCAGGCATTGGATCGCTTCGAGGGCCATCCAAGTCGCCTTCTCGCCCGCGTAGAGGATGGCGCCGGCCGCATCCTTGCGGGTCGTCTCGCCCCGGTCGCAGGCCTTGGCGACGGCGTAGACGTAGGCCTTGGTGGCGTTCATGGTCGTGTACATGTCGGCGACCTTGCCCTGCATCAGCTGGAATTCGCCGATCGACTTGCCGAACTGCTTGCGCTCATGGAGATAGGGCACCACCACATCCATGCAGGACTGCATAATGCCGGTCGGTCCGGCGGCGAGCACGGCGCGTTCGTAATCGAGGCCGCTCATCAGCACGTTGACGCCCGCCCCAACGGCGCCGAGCACGTTCTCCTCCGGCACCTCACAGTCCTCGAACACCAGTTCGCAGGTGTTGGAGCCCCTCATGCCGAGCTTGTCGAGCTTCTGTGCCGTCGAGAAGCCTTTAAAGCCCTTCTCGACCAGAAACGCCGTGATCCCTCTTGGCCCGCCGTCCGGGTCCGTCTTGGCGTAGATGACCAGGGTGTCGGCGTCGGGGCCGTTGGTGATCCACATCTTGGTGCCGTTGAGGACGTACCGGTCGCCCTTCTTGTCGGCCCTAAGACGCATGGAAACCACGTCGGAACCGGCGCCGGGTTCGCTCATGGCCAGCGCGCCCACATGATCGCCCGTGATCAGCTTCGGCAGGTAGCGGCTCTTCTGGTCTTCGGTGCCGTTGCGGCGGATCTGGTTGACGCAGAGGTTGGAGTGGGCCCCGTAGCTGAGACCCACCGAAGCCGAGGCCCGGCTGATCTCTTCCATGGCCACCACGTGCTCGAGATAGCCCATGGCGGCGCCGCCGTATTCCTCCTCCACCGTGATACCGAGGACGCCGAGGTCGCCCATCTTGGACCACAGGTCCACGGGGAACTCGTTGCTCTCGTCGATGGCGGCGGCGCGCGGCGCAATCTCGTCGTCGGCGAAACTCTGCACCGAGGAGCGCAACATGTCGGCGGTCTCGCCGAGATCGAAGTTGAGGGTCGGGTATTCGTTGGGAATCATGGCTTCGGCCTAATCGCTGAGGGTTACTCTACTGCCCGCGGGGGCTCATGAAAATCCAGTTGTTGGCGCACTCAACCGACTACGTCCGGCCGGTTGACGATGCGCATCAGGGTCTGCTGCATGAGCGCGCAGACCTTCTCCTCGCCGTCGACGACGGAAACGACCTCGCCCTTGGTGACGGTCAGCGTGCGCCCTGGGCGGATGACTTCGCCGCGGGCGATGACCGCCTCGCCGGTCGCCGGTGCGACGAGATTCACTTTGAACTCGACGGTGAGGATGCCGTCGGTCTCGTCAAAGAGCGTGAAACCTGCATACCCGCCGGCCGTATCGACGATGGCCGCCAGGCCGCCGGCGTGGAAGAAGCCGTGCTGCTGGGTCAGGCCCTCGCCGTAGGGCATGCGGATCTCGCAGAACCCGGGACGGACCGCCGTCAGTTCGGCGCCCAGCGTCTTCATCAAGCCCTGTTTGTCGAAGCTTTCCCGCACCCGGTCTTGATAATGCGGGTCCGCCGGTTGGAAATCCGCCACCCGTTCCTCCCTTTGTGCCGGCCGACAAGCGTCATTGGCCAGCCGACTTCGCTTAACGTTCGCGGGGCGAACTGTACTTTACGTTTACGTAAACGTCAACTTTTCAGAACGAATTGGAACCCATGTCAGGCCCCGGCGAAGGCCGGCCTCGGTGATTCTCTGACCGGCAGGTGGACGAGCGCCGAAAAAGCCCCCACCCCGACGCCGACCCACCAGACCATGTCGTAGGAGCCGTTGATGTCGTACATCACCCCGCCCAGCCAGACGCCCATGAAGGAGCCCAGCTGGTGGGAGAAAAAGACGATGCCGTATAGCGTACCCATGTACCGGAGCCCGTAGATCTGGGCGATCAGGCCCGATGTCAGCGGCACCGTCGCCAGCCACAGGCCGCCCATGACCAGCGAGAAGACGACGACCGTGGTCGGGGTCATGGGAATCATGATGAAGGCAGCGGCGGCGATGGTGCGGCCTGTATAAATGAGCGACAGCAGGTATTTCTTCGACCACTTGTGGCCGAGCGCGCCGGCGACGACGGTGCCGATGATATTGGCGAGACCGATCAGGGCCAGGGAAAAGGCGCCCAGCGCCGTCGTCGAATTGATGCCGACGGAACGGATCAGGCTGTTGGGCGGGATGGCGGCGCAGACCTCGGTAATGAAGGCCGGGAAATGGGCGGTGACGAAGGCCAGCTGGAAGCCGCAGGAGAAGAAGCCCAGAAAGATCATGGAGAACTCGGAGCGCAGCCAGCCGAACTCCTCGGCGATGGGGATCTGGAAGAGCCCGAAACTGGCCCGGATGGCGAAGCCGATCAGCAGGATCAGGCTGCCGGCGATGAGGATCGGCGTGAAAAGGCGGGACGAAGCGGCCATCGAGCTCATGGGGATCGGCCGCCCAGATCCATCAAGTCAGAGCGGATCACCGTCATGTGCCCTTCTTGGTGTCGAGCAGCGTCTCGCATTCGCGCTGGCGTTCGTCCAGTTCGGCGAGGATCTCGGCGATGTCCGCCTGCTGGCGCCTGAGCGCCGTCTGGCGTTCGTTGATCTTGTCGAGAAAGAGCTTCAATTGCGCCACTTCCGTGGTGTCGGCGTCATAGAGGTCGATCATCTCGCGGATTTCGTCCAACGAGAAGCCCAAGCGTTTGCCGCGCATGATCAGCCGAAGCCGCACCTGGTCGCGGGGATGGTAGATGCGCCGCTGCCCTTCCCTCTCGGGGCCGAGCAAACCCTTGTCCTCATAGAAACGGATGGTCCGGGTCGTAACCTCGAACTCGCGGGCCAGTTCGGCGATGGAGAAGACGGGCGCCATGGCCGGAGACTACTTGACCTTTACGTAAACGTAAAGATGCAGCCTGATGATCCTACAAGAGCACGATGGCGGCAAGACCGAGAAAGACGAAAAAACCGACCACATCGGTGACCGTGGTCAGGAAGACGCTGGATGCGATGGCCGGGTCGACGCCCATACGGTCGAGCGCCAGTGGAATGGCCGTACCGGCCAGCCCGGCGACGACCATGTTGACGACCATGGCCAGACCAATGACGGCGCCGAGTACGGGGTTTCCGAACCACAACCAAGCGACGCCACCGGCCAGTACGGCGAAGATGACGCCGTTGAAGACGCCGACCATCAGCTCTTTTCCCAAGAGCCTTGCCGCGTTGGTGGTCGTCAATTCCTTCATGGCCAGTGCGCGGACGACAACGGTCAGGGTCTGGGTACCCGCGTTGCCGCCCATGGAGGCGACAATCGGCATGAGGATGGCCAGCGCCACAATTTGGTCGATTGTGGCATCGAACAGGCCGATGACGATGGAGGCGACGATGGCCGTGATCAGATTCACGACCAGCCAGGAAAACCGCGCCCGCGTGGTATCGATAGCGGCGTCATAGAGGTCGTCCTCGGCGACACCACCCATGTGCAACAGATCCTCCTCGTATTCCTCATCGATGACATCGACGATGTCGTCGATGGTGATGGCGCCGACCAGACGCCCCGTTTCGTCGACCACCGGCGCCGAGGCCAAATCGCGCTGGCGGAACAGGAAGGCGACGTCCTCCTGGTCGGCAGTCACCGGCACCAGCTTCATCTCCGGATCCATGATGTCGGTGAGTGGTACCGGGCGCCTCGTGCGCAAGAGCGTATCGAGGGCCACGGTGCCGACCGGACGGTGTTTGGGGTCGACGACGAAGAGGTTGTAGAAGCGCTCGGGCAGCGAGCTCTCGTCGGTGTCAGCGTGGCGGCGCAGGAAGTCGATGCACTCGCCGACGGTCCAGAAGGTCGGCACGCGGACCACCTCGCGTTGCATCAGACGCCCGGCGCTGTCGTCCGGGTAGGCGAGACCCTCCTCGATCAGGACCCGCTCGTCGTCGGGGATGGCCTCCAACACCTGCTGCTGGTCCGCTTCGTCCAACTCCTCCATGACCTGGACGGCATCGTCCGACTGGAGTTCGACGACGGCGGCCGCCACCTCCTCGATGCCGAGCAGATCAACGACATCGTCGCGAACGGTTTCATCGAGATCGATCAGGATCTCGGCCTCGAAATCGGGACGGATGATGTCGACCAGTTTCGCCCGGTCGTCTTCGTTGAGGCGTTCGAGCAAGTCCGCGACGTCGGTATGGTGCAGCGGTTCCGTCAGGTCGCGGACGCGGGCGGCGTCACCGCCTTCGATGGCCTCGACGATGCGCTCCTCGAGATCCGGCTCCAGGTCGGGCACCAGGTCCTCGAGCGCGACCTCGACGACGGCCGCGTGAGCCTTCTTCTTTTTCTTCTTCTTTTTTTCTTCGGCTTGTCGATGATCTCGGCCACGGCGCCCCCTCCTCCGCGTTCGCTGCCCGGGTTGTATCAGAGATATGTTAAGGAAGCGCGAATGAAAAAAGCCCGCCGCGTTAGCGGCGGGCTTTTAAAAATAAATGGTGCGGTCGAGAAGACTCGAACTTCCACGGGCTCATCGCCCACAGCGACCTCAACGCTGCGCGTCTACCAGTTCCGCCACGACCGCGAAATCACTTGCAGCAAAGACTGGCCTTGCCTTTTCATGGGCGGGAATAGCAAATGCGGGGGTGCCGATCAAGCGTCTATCGGCGATCGCAGAGCGACCGGATCGAGGGTTACCAAGGCCATGGCAACGGCGGCGATGGAGAACGAGGCGGTGGAGTGGCGGATCGACGACGATCCGGTCGACTACCTTGACGCCGTCGCCGCCATGGAAGCCCGCGTCGCCGGGATCATCGCCGGCAGCGCGCCGGAACAGGTATGGCTCCTCGAGCATCCCGCCCTCTATACGGCCGGCACCAGCGCCGATCCGGCCGAACTGGTTGACCCGGCGCGCCTCCCGGTATACGAGACCGGCCGCGGCGGGCGCTATACCTACCACGGGCCCGGCCAACGGGTCGGCTACGTCATGCTGGATTTGAGGAAACGCGGCAGCGACGTCAGGCGCTTTGTCTCGAACCTGGAGGACTGGCTGATCGCCACACTGGCCCAGTTCAACGTCATTGGCGAACGGCGCGACGGCCGGGTCGGCATCTGGGTGCGCCGCGGCGCGCCGGCCAATCCAGCCGCCCGGGAAGACAAGATCGCAGCGATCGGCGTGCGCGTGGGCAAATGGGTGACGTTTCATGGCGTGTCGATCAACGTCGAGCCGGACCTCAGCCATTTTAAGGGCATCGTGCCCTGCGGCATCGACGAACACGGGGTGACGTCGCTCGTCGATCTCGGCATCACGGCGAGCCAGCCGGAGGTCGACGCGGCGATGCGGGCCGCCTTCGAGGCGGTTTTTGGGGTGTCGACCGTCTCGACCTAAGCGGTCGGAAGGTGGGTGAAGCCGGGCCGCGGTTGCTCGACTTCGTTGGTGATATCCACGTTGTCGACGCGGGCCGCCGGCGGTCCCGACCAGCATCGCTCCAACATGACCGCCACGTCGGCGTCATCGCCAGAGAACACGGCCTCGACGGAACCGTCAAAGCGGTTGCGCACCCAACCGTCCAGCCGTAAGGATTTCGCCGTATCCACGGTCCAACCCCAGTACCAGACCCCCTTGCACCCGGCCCTGGATGCGCGCCCGCACGGTCTTTAGCGCCATCTCCCCACCTCTCCCCAGATCAATGCGCCGGCGACGCTGAACATGATCAAGGCGATCGTTCCGTCCAACACTCTAGCCGCCGTCGCCGTGCGAAACAAAGGGGCCAGGCGGGTCGCACCGTAGGCGAGCCCGTAGAACCACACACATGAGGCCATCATGGCGCCGCCGGTGAAGGCGTAGCGGTCTTGTGCGTCGAATTGCCCGGCGACGCCGCCGACCAGCATGACGGTGTCGATGTAGACGTGGGGATTGAGGTAGGTGAAGGCGAGCGCTGTCAGGATGGCCGGTTTGAGGCCGCCCACCTTACCACCCTCCCCATTCCAATCCATGCCCTCGGCCCGCCACGCCGCATGCAGCGCTCTCAGGCCGTAGACCGCGAGAAAGGCGGCGCCACCCCAGGCGGCGACGGAGCGGACGACGTCATTGGCGGCGATCAGGGCGCCGACCCCGGCCGCGCCGATGGCGATGATCAGCCCGGCCCCCAGGGCAAAGCCTTCGATGGCCGCGAACAGCATAATCAGGTCAGAGGAAGGTCATTCGAATTCGAGAATGACCTGGTCGACGGCGAGGCTGTCGCCCGGCCCCGCTTTGATGCCGGCGACGACGGCGTCCTTCTCGGCCCGCAGAACGTTCTCCATCTTCATGGCCTCGACGATGGCCAGCTCGTCCC
>Ga0209458_1000449_pt1 | contig 14614 bp, 16 predicted proteins | sample WorMetLIZAISLAND_FD_187411 | JGI IMG/M metagenome (GOLD analysis project Ga0209458, IMG submission 187411) | Marine gutless worms symbiont microbial communities from Max Planck institute for Marine Microbiology, Germany - Inanidrilus manae... ...
TGGGCGGTGGCATGAAAGGCGCGATCAGCCCCCACTCATCATCGGTCAGATCACTTGCGTAGCGTGGCGAGCGCCGCTCATACTCGCGCCGAGCGGTTTTGGTCCAAGGCATTGTCGGCTCCATCCCATGTGGTAACAGGACGGAATCACAACCAACTGAAACCGCTCAACTCTTTTTGGGTCGGGCTCTAAGCTTCCGGTGATAGACTTGCAGCTTCGCCGGATGTACAACAGCCGGCTTTCCTGCGCCGCGGCAACACGCGACGGTGGAGCTCATGACCGGCCAGCAAATCACCCTCTTCGCCATCCTCGGCGTCGCCCTGCTGCTCTTTGCCTGGGGCCGGCTGCGCTATGACGTGGTGGCGGTGGTCGCCCTGCTGGCAGCGGTGCTGAGCGACCTGGTGCCGGCCGACGAGGCCTTCATGGGCTTCGGCCATCCCGCCGTGATCACGGTGGCGGCCGTGCTGGTCTTGTCGCGGGCGCTGCGCCACTCGGGCATCGTGGAGTGGGCGGCACGCGGCCTGCAGCCCCTGACCGCGCAGCCGACCCTGCACGTCTTCACGATCAGCGGCCTGGGCGCCCTCTGCTCCGCCTTCATGAACAACGTGGGCGCGCTGGCGCTGATTCTGCCGGTGGCGCTAAAGAGCGCCTTCGACCGCGGCCGGCCGGCGAGCCACCTGCTGATGCCGCTCTCCTTCGGCAGCCTGCTCGGCGGCCTGATCACGCTGATCGGCACGCCGCCCAACATCATCATCGCCAGCGTACGCGAGGCCGAGACCGGCCAGGCCTTCAGCATGTTCGACTTCACGCCGGTCGGGCTCACCGTGGCCGTGGTTGGCGTACTCTTCATTGCCTTCATCGGCTGGCGTCTGCTGCCGGTTCGCACCGAACAGGAGGAGCGGATCGATGCGCTGTTCCACATCGAGGACTACATCACCGAGGTGAATCTGCCCGAAGGCTCGCCGTTGGTCGGCCAGCGTATCGTCGAGCTGGAAGCCATGGCGCAAGAGGATGTGGCGGTGGTGGCGCTGTTCCGCCGCAAGGAGCGCATGCTGGCGCCCTCCGGCTTCCTGCGGCTGCAGGCCGGCGACGTGCTGATCCTCGAGGCCGACACGGCCACGCTGCGCCGCTTGGTCGAAGAGGCTAGGCTCGACATCGTCGGCGCCGGCGGCATGACTGCGGAAAACCTGCGCTCCGAACGGGTCGGCATCCTCGAGGCCGTGATCACCCCCGGCTCGCGGCTGGAAGGCCGTACGGCGCGTAGCGCCCGGCTGCATACTCGTTTCGGCATCAACCTGCTGGGCGTTGCCCGCGAAGGCCAAGCGATCAGCGAGCGGCTCGGCCATATCCGCTTTACCGCGGGTGACGTGCTGCTGCTGCAGGGCGAGCGCACGGCCATGCCCGATGCCCTGGCGGCGCTCGGCTGCCTGCCCTTGGCCGAGCGCGAGATCGTGCTCGCACGGCCGGCGCCGCGCTTCCTCAGTCTGTTTGCCTTCGCCCTCTCGATCCTGGTGATCGTGCTCGGCCTCCTGCCGCCGCAGATAGCCTTCGTCGCCGCTGCCGCCGCGCTGGTTGCCCTGGGCGAGATCAACTTGCGCGAGCTCTACGAGACGATCGATTGGTCGATCATCGTGCTGCTGGGCGCGCTGATCCCGGTTGGCCAGGCGCTGGAAACCACCGGCGGCAGCGGCGTGATCGCCGGGCCGCTGCTGGCGCTCAAGGGCGATCTGCCGCTCTGGGCACTGCTGGCAATGCTGATGGTCATCACCATGTTGCTGTCCGACATGATGAACAACGCCGCCACCGCCGTGCTGATGGCGCCGATCGGCATCACCATCGCGCACGGGCTGGAGGCCAGCATCGACCCCTTCCTGATGGCCGTGGCGATCGGCGCCTCCTCGACCTACCTGACGCCGATCGGCCACCAATCGAACCTGCTGGTGATGGGGCCCGGCGGCTACAAGTTCGGCGACTACTGGCGCATGGGCCTGCCGCTCGACCTGCTGATCGTGGCCGTCGCGGTACCGACCATCGTCTTCGTCTGGCCGCTTTGACGGACGCCGCGATGAGCCAACCCTTGGCGGCGAAGATCGCGCTCGTCGCCGGCGCCACGCGCGGCGCCGGCCGGGCCATCGCACTCGAGCTCGCCTTGGCCGGCGCCAAAGTCTACGCCACCGGGCGCAGCACGCGGGAAGCGCCCTCGGCCATGGGCCGACCGGAGACCATCGAGGAAACCGAGGAGATCATCCGGGCAGCCGGCGGCGAGGCCGTCGCCTTGCGCGTCGACCATACGCAGCCCGCGGAGGTTTCGCGCCTCATCGCGCAGATCGACGAAGCCGAAGACGGTCGCCTGGACATCCTGGTCAACGACATTTGGGGCGGCGATCCGTTGGCCCAATGGGGCGCTCCCTTCTGGGAGCACGATCTCGACAAGGGCCTGCTCATGCAGCAGCTCGCTATTCAGACGCACCTGATCACCAGCTGGTACGCCGCGCCGCTCATGGTGCGCCGCCGCCAAGGTCTGATCGTCGAGATCACCGACGGCATCACCGAGCGCTATCGCGGCTCGCTGTTCTACGACCTGGCCAAGGCATCGGTGATTCGCTTCGCCCAGGCTCAGGCCGAGGACCTTCGCCCCCACAACGTGGCGGTGGTCGCCGTCAGCCCCGGCTTCCTGCGTTCGGAAGCCATGCTCGACCATTTCGGCGTCACCGAGGCGACCTGGCGCGACGCCATCGCCAAGGACGAGCATTTCGCTGCCTCGGAGACGCCGCGCTATCTCGGCCGCGCCGTCGCGGCCTTGGCCGCCGATCCGGAAGTCATGCAGCGAAGCGGCCAGACACTGGCGACCTGGGGCCTGGCCAAGGACTACGGCTTCACCGACATCGACGGGACGCAACCCGACTGGGGCGCCCACGGCAAACGAGCGCTTGGCATCGACTTCGGCTGAAGGGCGCCGCGCCCTGCTCAACCGGAGCCACCGAAACGCTTGCGCCACAAGGCCGGCGAGAGGCCAGTAATCTTCTTGAAGGCGCGGCTGAAGGCCGCTTCCGAGGCATAGCCGACCTCCTGCGCGATGGCCGCGACCTTCGCCGTGCCGTCGCTCAACAGCCGGGCGGCCAGCTGCATCCGCCAGCTTGTCAGGTACTGCATGGGCGGTTGCCCAACGAGCTGCGCGAATCGGTCCGCCAGCACGGAGCGCGACAGACCGACGTCGCGCGCCAACTGATCCAGGCTCCAGGCTTCAGTCGGACGCTCGTGCAGCAGCGCGAGGGCGCGGCCGATGGCCGGATCGCGGAGCCCGGCAAGCCAGCCGGTCTGCTCCACCGGCAGTCCCTCCAAGTAGCGCCTTATGACCTCGACGAACATCAACTCGCTGAGACGCAGGCGAATGGACTCGCCTCCGGCCCGCTGCACTTGCGCTTCGGCAAAGGTCAGTTCGACTAGCCGGTCGAGAAGATCATCCCGCTTCGCACCGTTGCACCGCACATGCATCAGACGCGGTAGGGTCGCCAGCAGCGGGTTGAAGGGGCGCGCGTCGCAGCCGAGGAAGCCGCAGATGAACTTGGCCGGTGGATCCTCGCCGCCGCCTTCCCGGATCACGAAGGGCAGGCGGCCGGCCGCCATGTCGCGGAAGAACTGCATGGTCTGCTCGGCGTTCAGCTCGGGCGGGACGCCCGGCGCGCTCAGCATCAGGTAGGGATCTGCGTGGGGGAATACGATGATGTCGCCTTGCTCGAAGCGAACCGGGTCGATTCCGGGAACACTGGCCAAGCCGGACCCCTGCACCGCCACGTGGTAGGAGATGATGTGCTGCGCGCGCGGCAGGATAACCGGGGCGAAGGCGCCTGCTTGCGGCACCTCGACGCACCAGGGCGAGGTCGCGTCGATCAGAAAGAACAGCGCACCGGTCAGCTTGACGCTGTGCAGAACGTCGGCCAGCGGGTCAGGCGCCATCGGCTCGCTGACGGGCAGGGTGTCTACAGCGGCGCTGGCCCCACCCACCGCCAGTCTTCCGGACGGCGCGGCAAGAGATTCGGACCCTTGGTCATGGTCGCTTCCCATGGCGAGACCCTACTATCCGGGTCATCGGAGCTCCAGGGCTGTCGCGCAGTCCTGACGGTCGAAGTGCTGCAAAGGGGATCGTATCATGGCGGCATACTGCTTCTTCGATGTCCGCAAGATCACCGATAAAGACAAGGCTGCGGCCTATCGAAGCCGGGTTTTCGCCACCGTCGAGCGCTATGGCGGCCGCTATCTCGTCCTGGGCGGGTCTTGCGATGCCGTTGAAGGAAGCTGGCAGCCCGGCATCGCTGTGATCATCGAATTTCCCAGCCTCGCGCAGGCGCACCGCTGGTACGACTCCGACGACTACAACCCCTTGAAAGCACTCCGTCTGGCCGCAACCGAAGGCAGCGCTGTCTTCCTCGAAGGCTATGAACCGGAGGCGCAAGCCAACCATGCCTGAGCTGAGCCGAAAGCAGTTGGAGGCCACGGCAGCGGCCTACGAGGCGCGGCTGGTTCCAGCGCTTTTCCAGCCCTGGGTAGAGCCCATGGCGAAGGCCGCGCAGCTCTGCGCCGGACAGCACGTGCTGGACGTCGCCTGCGGCACCGGCGCCTTGACGCGCAGCCTTCCCGAGCTGGTCGGCCGCACTGGATCGGTCGTCGGCTTGGACACCAACCCCGGCATGTTGGCCGTGGCTGAACGGATCGCACCAAACGTGGACTGGCGTCAGGGCAATGTCGACGGGCTACCCTTCGAGAACGAGTCCTTCGATGCCGTTCTCTGCCAGTTCGGACTTATGCTCTTTCCCGAGCCCATTGCTGCCTTGCGGGAGATGGAACGCGTGCTCGCGCCGGGCGGGCAAATCGCGGTGGCCGTCTTCGGCGGCCTGGAGCGAAACACGGCCTATGCGGCGATGGCCAATGCCTACGAGCGGCGCGTGGGCCAGGAGGTAGCTAACACGCTTCGCTTTCCCTTCTCCCTGGGTGACAGGAGCAAGCTCCTCTCGCTCTTTGGCGCTGCCGGTCTCGACGGTGCCGTCTCGATGGAACGGGAGGCGAGAGCGCAGTTCCCGAGCGTTAGGGACATGGTGTTGTCCGACGTGGAAGGCTGGTTCCCGCTGGCCGGTCTCGAATTGGATGAGGATTCAATCGAGGCCGTGGTGCGCGATGCCACCGCAGACCTCGCACCCTTCACGACAGGTTCCGGCGCCGTGACCTTTCCCGTTTTTGTGCACATCGCCACCGTGCCAAAGGCATAGCCGCCTGTTGCGTAGCGCCGTTCCGGCTACTCGCTCCGCCGCTTGAAGATGTGGATGGCGGTGAAGGTCATGACGACCTCGCCGTCCTGGTTCTTGGTCTCGTAGGCCATGTGCAGGACGCCGCGGTCGGGCTTCGATTGCGACGCGCGCTTCTGCTTGACCTCGGCCTCGACGTGCAGGGTATCGCCCGGACGCACCGGCTTGGTCCAACGTAGCTCGTCCAGGCCCGGCGAGCCGAGGGAGCAGCCGTTGATGATGTTGGCGTCGTAGAAGGCACGGAAGGCGAGCGCCAGGGTCTGGAAGCCGCTCGCCGACAAGCCGGCGAAGGGACCGTCTTCCGCTGCCTGCTTGTCGATGTGGAAGGGTTGCGGATCGTAGGTCAGGGCGAAATCGAGGATCTGCGATTCGCTGACCGTGACCCCGCGGCTGACGAAACGCTCGCCGATCTCGAAGTCGTCGAAAAAACGCGTTGCCCTATCCCTCACGGCTCCCCTCCCCGGCCTCCCTGCCCTCACGCGGATGCGGGCGCATTATGCCGCTGCCGCGCGGGGCCGGGTAGCCGGGATCGTTTGGACATGATCGGGATGAAACGCGATGGAGCTGCTAGGCACGCCAGAAGGGCTTGGCGCATTCCGTCTCGACCTGGGCCCGCGTGAGGCCGATGTCGTGCAGGGCGCGCTCGTCCATCAGGTGAAGCTGGTGACGTTGTCGCGCCCGCTCCTGCCAGGCCATGAGCAGCCTGATCAGACCCTGCAGCGGCGAGAAGCGGACGCGGGACCAGCGACCGCCGAACGCGGCGGCCGATCCGGCAGCTTGCGATCTGAAATCTTCTTGCATGGTTCGATCTCCTTATCCTCGTTGGAGACCACTCTAGGGACGGGTCGCTTTAGGCTCTATCCGGTCCTTGCGGCGGCGCCCGAAAGATCGAGCTTCATGTAGACCACGCCCTCGACCGGGTTGTGGTAGTAGGGCGCGGCCTCGCGGAATCCCAGCTCGTCGTAGAGCCGCCGGGCGTTCTTCATGAGTGGCAGCGTGTCGAGCCAAAGGCTGCGGTAGCCGGCTGCTCGCGCCGCGGCGATGGCGGTCTCGGTCAGGCGGCGGCCGAGTGCCGCGCGACGGTGGCCCGGCCGTACCCAAAGGCGCTTGAGCTCGCAGCGGCCGTCATCGTCCAGTGGCCGCAGGCCGACCACGCCGGCGATCTCCTGGCCGCACTTGGCGAACCAGAGGCCACCGCCTGGCGGCTGGTAGCGGCCGGGCAGGCTTGCCAGCTCTTCCTCGAAACCCTGAAAGCAGAGATCGAGGCCGAGCCAGGCCTGATACTCGAGGAAGAGGTCGCGCACCCGTGCCATGTCGTCCGGCCCGGAAGCCGGCACGATGGCGATGGGCGGCCCAGCGCTAGACCCACCGCTAGACAAAGATCCGGCCTTCCAGGTAGGGGGCGACGCGGCCGCTGATCAGCACGCGCTCGCCGTGCAGCTCGACGGTCAACTCGCCGCCGCGACGCGAGACCTGCCGCGCCGTCATGCGGCTCTTGCCCAAGCGGTCCGCCCAATAGGGCGTCAGCACGCAGTGCGCCGAGCCGGTGACCGGATCCTCCGGAATGCCGCCGTGCGGCGCGAAGTAGCGCGACACGAAGTCGCAGTCCTCGCCCGGCGCGGTGATGATCAGGCCGTCGCCCTCCAGAGCCAGGACCTTGTCCAGGTCGGGCGCTGCGGCCAGCACATCAGCCTGGCTGGCGAGCACCGCCATGTTCTTGTCGGCTCGCCAAGACTCGAGGGGCGGAGCTCCCAGAGCCGCAGCGAACGGCCTGTCGTCGGCAAGGCGCGCCGGCACGCGGGCGGGAAAGTCCATGCTGTAGAGCTCGCCCGCGCGGGTCACCTCGAGCCGGCCGCTGCGGGTCATGAACGCGATCTTCTTGCATCCCGGCTCCAGGTGGGTCGCGATGACATGCGCACTGCCCAGGGTAGCGTGGCCGCAGAGATCGACCTCGTGCACCGGCGTGAACCAGCGCAGGTCGTAGCCCTCCTCGTTCTTCACCAGGAAGGCGGTCTCGGAGAGATTGTTCTCCAAGGCGATGGCTTGCATCACCTCGTCCGGCAGCCAGGCCTCCAACGGACAGACCGCGGCCGGGTTGCCGGCAAAGGTTTCCGCCGCGAAGGCATCGACCTGATAGAGCGGGATTTCGCGGGTCGCGCTCATGCCGCCGTCTCCAGGCCCGCGGCGGGTAGCCGGATGCGGCCTTCCATGTAGAGGGAAACCTGGCCGGCGATCAGCACGCGATCGCCGCGGTCCTCGACTTGCAGCTCGCCACCGCGCCGCGAGAGCTGCCGCGCCCGCAGACGGTTTTTGCCCAGGCGCTCGGCCCAGTATGGCGTAAGCGCGCAGTGCGCCGAACCGGTGACCGGGTCCTCCGGAATGCCCGCCGCGGGACCGAAGAAGCGCGAGACGAAGTCGCAATCCTCGCCCGGCGCCGTCACGATCATGCCGCGCAGCGGCAGGGCCGCCACCTTGTCCATCGAGGGCGCCAGGGCCTCAATCTGCGCCTGACTGGCGAAGACCGCCATCAGGTCCATGCCTGACCAGACTTCCAAAGGGGTGGCGCGAAGGGCTTCGGCCGTCGCCGCGACATCCTCAATCCGCTCGATCGGCTGGGTCGGAAAATCCATGATGAAGAGTTCGCCGTCGCGGGTGACCGTCAACGGCCCGCTGCGCGTGTGAAAGCGAACCTCTTGCCGGTGAGGCTCCAGATAACTGGTGACCACGTAGGCGCTGGCCAGGGTCGCGTGGCCGCAGAGATCGACCTCGTAAGCCGGCGTGAACCAGCGCAGGTCGTAGTCCTCGCCGTTTTTGACCAGGAACGCCGTCTCGGAGAGGTTGTTCTCGGTCGCAACCGCCTGCATGACGGCGTCCGGCAGCCAGGCCTCGAGCGGGCAGACCGCCGCCGGGTTGCCAGTGAAGGGCCGCGCGGCGAAGGCGTCGGCCTGATAGATCTGCAGTTCGCTTGGCATGGCAGTGACCTCCGTATTCCCAAATAGTCCAGATTGATTTCAGTCTGTCGAGCGGGGCTGCGCCAACGCCACCCCGGCGACGATCACGCCGGCCGCCAGCAGCAGCGGCCAAGTCAGGCTTTCGCCCAGGATCAGGACCGCGAGCAGCAGACTGATCAGCGGCTGGGTAAACTGAATCAGTCCGATCTGACCGATGTTTCCCTGGGCCAGCGCCCAGTACCAGGCGGCGTAGCCAACGATCGAGGACAAAACCGAGAGATAGATGAGGGCCGCCCAGAGCCCGGCATCGGCGGCGGCTAGGCTGGCGAAGGGCAAGGCGAAGGCGGCGAAGGGCAGCAACACGGCACTGGCCAGCAGCAGGGCCCAGAGCGTCACGGCCCAGGAGCTGGCGCCGCGCGAGGCCCGTGCGCCCATGACGTAACCGACCGACGCACAAAACGCCCCGGCGATCACCAACAGATCGCCCTGCAAGGTTGCCCCGCCAGCACCAAGCCCGAAGCGCTCGCTGACCAGCAAGACGGTCCCGCCCACAGCGACCGCCGCGCCCAGCCACCAGCGGAGGCTCGGTAGGCGCCGCTCGAAGTAAGCCGCAATCAAGCCGGTGAAAATCGGCAGCAGGGCCAGTAGCAGCGCCGCGTGACCGGCACTGGTGCGCGCCACACCGAGGCTGAAGAGCAACGGGAAGGCGATGAAGCCGATCACGGCGGTAGCCAACAGAGAGCCGCGTCCGGCCGTTCCACTGGGCGTCCGCGGCCGCGTCAGCAGCAGGATCGGCAGCGCGGCGGCGCCGGCCAGCAGGGTACGCAGGAGGCCCACCGTGGTGCCGTCGAGACCGCCGACCACGAGCTTGGTCGCAATCGGCGTTCCGGCCCATAGGGTCATCACGCCGAGCGCGACCGCCAGAACGGTGGGATGCCCGGCGCTGCCCGTCTGCCGGATGCCTGCTCCTGCCATCGCCATAGCGGGCTAAGGGCGCCAGAAGGGCTTGCTGGCCTCGCGCAAGGCGTCGGCGCGGCTCACGCCTATGTCCTTCAACAGATGATCGTCGAGTTGCTGAAGCGCCCAGCGCTGCGCCGCTCTTTCCTGCCAGATGAGAAGAGTCTCCAGAAGCCAGTTGAAGACGTCCTCACGCATGCCGGCAAAACCATCCCAGCTTTCCGGCGGGCAACTTTCCGGCGGACGGGGCAAAGGCGTCAATGAGCGCCTTTGTTTCATAATTGTATCCATTTAATCCTCCTAGAATCCCGTTTTATTGACTTGAACTATCGAGACAAAAGAAATAGTGTTGATCTCATTAGAGTGTCAATTGGAACATTGTCACCATGACAAATTGGCTACCTTCTCTCGAAGGTCGACCGGGCCCCCGCTATCTGGCGATCGCCGACGCGCTGGCGAGCGACGTGGCGGAGGGCAACCTGAAGCCCGGCGAGCGCCTGCCGACGCATCGCGATCTCGGCTGGAAGCTCGGCGTCACGGTCGGCACGGTCAGCCGCGCCTATGCCGAGGCGGAGCGCCGCGGCCTGGTCAGCGGCGAAGTTGGGCGCGGCACCTTCGTACGCAACCTGGCGGCGCGTGACAGTCATACCGTGATGACCGAGCGCCTGTCCGCACCCGGGACGGTCAATCTCAACTTCGCCTTCCCGCCCCCGGCCGAGGACACGCGCGCCATCGAGACGACCCTGGAAGACCTGGCCAAGGACCCGGTGGTCTCACTCCTGCTCGACTACAATCCGCACGCCGGGCTCGAACGCCACCGCACGGCCGCCGCCACCTGGCTGGCGCGCAGCGGCCTTAAGGTGTCGCCCGAACGCATCGTGCTGACAGCCGGTGCTCAACACGCCATCAGCGTCTGCCTGGCCGCCACCACGCGGCCCGGCGACCGAATCCTGGCCGATAACCTGACTTACTCGGGCATGCAGGTGGCGGCGCGCCTGCTTGGCCTTCGACTCGAGGGCCTGGCCAGCGACGAGCAGGGCACGCTGCCCGATGCCTTCGAGGCGGCCTGCCGAGGCAACGACGTCAAAGCCCTCTATTGCATGCCGACGATGCACAATCCCACCACCATCACGATGCCGGACGAGCGCCGGCGGGCGATCGCGGAGATCGCCCGCAAGCATGAGGTGGCGATCATCGAGGATGATATCTTCGGCCTGCTGGTCGAGTCGCCCAGGACGCCGATCAGCGCCTACGTGCCAGAGCAGGGTTTCTTCCTGACCAGCCTTTCTAAGACCGTGGCCCCAGGCTTGCGGATCGGTTATGCGGCCGGACCGGAGCGAGCCAGCGAGCGGCTCGCCGCTGCGGTCCGCGCCTCCTGCTGGATGGCGACGCCGTTGACCGCGGAAATCGCCACGCGCTGGATCGAGGACGGGACGGCCGACCGAATTCTGGAAGGGCGCAGGCGGGAAGCCGCGGCCCGACGCGAGATCGCCCTCGGCATCCTGGGAAAGTGGCAGCCGCTCTGCCCACCCGGCAGCATCTACCTCTGGCTGACCCTGCCCGAAAGCTGGCGGGCACCCGACTTCGCGCTCGAGGCGCAGCGCCGCGACGTGGCGGTGACCCCGGCCGATGCCTGCGCGGTCGGCCGGCACGACGTACCCTCGGCGATCCGCGTCTGCCTCGGCGCACCGAAGTCCAGGGATCACCTGCGGCGCGGTCTGGAGACCCTGGCGCGGCTGCTCGACGACGGACCCTCGCCGAGTTTCGGGTCGATCGTGTAGTTTGGATTAGGTGCCGAAGGGCCGCGCGCCGGCCATGTGACCGAGCGGCCCGTTGCCCTTGCCGAAGCCGGGTGCGCCGCGGATCGCCGCCTGCACGTAGGCGCGCGCCCGCACCACGGCGTCCCGCAATGCCAGGCCCTGTGCCAGCCCGCAGGCGATGGCCGAGGCCAGGGTGCAGCCGGTGCCGTGGGTGTTCTGGGTTTCGATACGCGGGCTCTCGAAGGCTTCGCTGCCCTCCGCCGTCGCCAGGATGTCGGTCACGGTGGGCCCGCTGCCGTGCCCGCCCTTCAGCAGCACCGCCTCGGGTCCGAGATCCAGGAGATCGCGCGCCGCCGCCTGCATGGCCGCCACATCCTCGATCGAGCGGCCGAGCAAGGCCTCGGCCTCCGGCAGGTTTGGGGTCACGAGCGCCGCGCGCGGCAGCAGGCGTTGGGTCAGGGTCTCCACCGCACCCGCTTCGAGCAGCGGATCGCCGCTCTGCGCGACCATGACCGGATCGGCGACCAGCGGAACGCCGGCTACACCTTCCTCCTCCAGCACGGCGCAGACCGCCACGATGGTCGGCACGTCGGCCAGCATGCCGGTCTTGATCGCATCGGCGCCGATGTCGTCGAGCACAAGGCGCATCTGCTGCTGGATAAAGTCCGGCGCAACGCCGAGCACGCCGAACACCCCTTGCGTGTTCTGCGCGGTCAGCGCGGTGATCGCCGTCGCCGCATAGCCGCCCAGCGCGGTCACCGCCTTGATGTCGGCCTGTATACCGGCACCGCCGCCGGAATCGGAGCCGGCGGCGATCAGCACCCGCCCCTTCACGGCGACCCCACGTCTTGGAACGGCACCGCGATCATCCGGCAACTTCCCGGATGGTCGCAACCAAGCCGTCGACCACCTCGGCGACCAGCACCTCGTCCTCGCCTTCCGCCATGACGCGCACCACGGGCTCGGTCCCGGACTTGCGGATCAGCAGGCGGCCCCTGTCGCCGAGCGTCCGCTCGGCCTCCTGGATCGCCGCCTTCACGCCGTCCTCCTCGAGCGGTGCGCCACCGTTGAAACGCACGTTCTTCAAGAGCTGCGGCAAGGGCTGGAAGACCTGCATGACCTCGCTCGCCGGTCGTTCGGAGCGCACCAGCACGGCCAGCATCTGCAGCGCCGCGATCAGGCCGTCGCCCGTCGTGCCGTAGTCGGAGAGCACGATGTGGCCGGACTGTTCGCCACCCACGTTGCAGCCGCGGGCGCGCATGTCCTCCACCACATAGCGGTCGCCGACCGGCGTGCGGTGCAGGACCAGGCCGAGCCCCTGCAGGTGCCGCTCGAGCCCCAGGTTCGACATGACGGTCGCGACCACACCGCCGCCGACCAGCGCGCCGGACGCCTGCCACGACCCGGCGATGAGGCCCATCAGTTGATCGCCGTCGAGGATCTGTCCGGCCTCGTCGGCCAGAATCACGCGGTCGGCATCGCCATCCAGGGCGATGCCCAAATCGGCGCCGTGTGCCACCACAGCCTGCTGCAGGGACGTGGGGTCGGTCGCGCCGCACTTCTTGTTGATGTTGAAGCCGTCCGGCTCGACGCCGACCGGTACGACCTTGGCGCCCAGCTCGTAAAGCACAGTCGGGGCCACGCGATAAGCCGCACCGTTGGCACAGTCGATGACCACCTTGAGGCCTTCCAGGCGCAGGCCGCGTGGAAAGCTGTTCTTGACGAACTCGATATAGCGCCCGAGCGCATCGTCGAGACGCCGCGCGCGGCCGAGCTGGTCGGAGGGCGCGCGGTCCGGTGCGCCGTTGTCGACCCGTTCCTCTATCGCCTGCTCGACTTCGTCGGAGAGCTTGTAGCCCTCTGGGCCGAACAGCTTGATGCCGTTGTCGTGGAAGGGGTTGTGCGAGGCGGAGATCATCACGCCAAGGTCGGCGCGCAGCGAGCGCGTTAGCATGGCCACGGCCGGTGTCGGCAAGGGACCGAGCAGCACCACGTCCATGCCCATGGCAATGAAGCCTGCAGTCAGAGCCGGCTCCAGCAGATAGCCGGACAGCCTGGTATCCTTGCCGATCACCACGCGATGCCGGTGATCGCCGCGGGTGAACTGCGCGCCGGCGGCCATGGCCACGGCGAGCGCGGTTTCCGCCGTCACTGGCTCCAGGTTGGCGGTGCCCCTGATTCCATCGGTTCCGAAAAGCTTTCGCATACCTCGTATCCCCCGCCGCCTCGTGGTTAGGCGGACTTCCTCAACTCGCTGTGCCCCGGACCACCAAGAGGCACGGATGCAATGGCGCGCCAAACCTCGAAGGCCTGCACCGTTTCGGCCACGTCGTGCACCCGTACGATCTGCACGCCGCGCTCGAGCCCGGCAAGCGCGGCGGCGAGCGAGCCGGGGACCCGCTGCTTCGGCTGCTCCGCCCCCGACAGGCGGCCGATAAAGCTCTTGCGGCTCACCCCCAGCACCACGGGACAGCCGAGGCCGTGGAACAGGGCCAGGCTATCGAGGATCTGCAGATTGTGCTCCAGCGTCTTGCCGAAGCCGATCCCCGGATCAACGGCGAGGCGCGCCCGTGGAATACCGGCCGCCTCGCAGGCGGCGACGCGCTCGGCTAGCCAGTCGTAAACATCGAGTGCCGCATCGGCATAGCTCGGCTCGCGCTGCATGGTGCGCGGCTCGCCCTGCATGTGCATCAGGATCACCGGCACCGCTTCCTCCGCTGCGACCGCGATGCTGTCCGGATCGCCGGCCAGCGCAGTCACGTCGTTAATCACCCTGGCGCCGGCCTCCAGCGCCTCGGCCATGACGCGGGCGCGTCGCGTGTCGATCGAGACCGGCGCGCCGGACTCTGCCAAGCCACGAACCGTGGGCAGCACGCGGCGAAGCTCTTCATCTTCGGGCACCGGCTCGGCGCCGGGCCGTGTCGACTCGCCGCCGACGTCGAGGAGCGTTGCACCGGCCTCCAGCATGGCCAAGCCGTCGGCCACGGCGCGGCCATGATCGAAGCGGTCGCCGCCGTCGGAGAAGCTGTCCGGGGTCACGTTGATCACGCCCATGACATGCGGCCGGTCCATCGCCAGCCCGGCGAAATCCTGACGCGCGGCGGTGAGGCGCGCGAGTGGCGCGGCACAAGCGTTGCGACCCGACAGTTCGGCCAGCCCAACGATCCTGCGTTCGATATCTCCCGCCGACCGGCGCCGAAGCGTCTCGCAGGCGGTGAAGCCTAGCGGTCCGCCGGCCAATGGCAGGATCTGTCCGGCTGCAGTGCTCGGCTGGGCCGACGGGCCGACCAGACCGATCGGCCGCAGATAGTCGAATTCACTCATGGCACGCGGTTATAAAGAAACGGCGCCGCTTGGAAAAGCGGCGCCGTGTCTGGCCCCGAGGGCCGTTTTCTGTCGTGTCAACCGCCCGGCTGCGGTTCCGGCTCCAGCCCGCCCGGCGTGTCCTTGGGTTTTCCGCTGGAGGGCACGGAGGAGCGCCGGCCGCTGTCGCCACTGGTACCGCCGCCGGCCGCCGGGTCGGAGCGGTCGATCTCCTGGTCGTTGAGGATCGCCTGCACCTCCTGCGCGTTCAGGGTCTCGTATTCCAGCAGCCCTTTGGCCAGCTTGTGCAGGTCTTCCATGTGCTCGTTCAGCACCTTGCGCG
>Ga0209458_1000450_pt1 | contig 14566 bp, 10 predicted proteins | sample WorMetLIZAISLAND_FD_187411 | JGI IMG/M metagenome (GOLD analysis project Ga0209458, IMG submission 187411) | Marine gutless worms symbiont microbial communities from Max Planck institute for Marine Microbiology, Germany - Inanidrilus manae... ...
AACAGGTACTTGCCGGGCTTCAGTTTGAGGACCCTGGCCGTGCCGAGGCGCCCGTCAGCCGTCTTTCCGTTGATGGTCTTGCAGTCGTCGGCAGACATGAGTGCATAGCCATGGTCGACACCATTTTCGGATTCGACGAACTGGCAACCGGTCTGGCTGAGCTCGATCACGGTGGCGTCGCCGGCACGGCCGCTCAGAACGTTGCAGCCCGCATCGCCGCCGAGGGTGTCGCCCAGTTCGCTGCCTTTTACGCCTTCGATGCCGATCAAGGTGTCGGAATCGCTCCAAAGGAACAGCGCCGTCTCGTCATGAAACAGGCCGATCGCCGTACCGGCGGCGAGATCAGCGGTGACGCCGTCGGCCCAGAACGGATAGTCGAGGGCCGCGTAGTCGACGATGTCGAAGCCGTCGCCACCGATGTATGTGTCATTCCCGGGATCCCCGTTGACCGCGACCCCGGTCAGCACGAACTGGCCGGTGGATGGATCGACGACGAGGACCCGCTCCTGCACGCCGACGAAAACGTCGTCGCCGACCCCACCGTCGAGCGTGTCGTGGCCGCCGCCGGCAAGCGTATCATCGCCGCCGTCACCGACCAGGGTGTCGTCGCCCCCCTCGCCGCGCAGCGTGTTGTTCCCGCTGCTGCCGAGCAGGGTGTCGGCGAACGCGGTGCCGCGGGCGTTTTCGATATCGATCAGCTTGTCGGCGCTGCCGAATCCGTCGACCGCCGTTCCCGCCCCCAATCGGACATCGATGCCGGACAGGGCCCCGTAGTCTTCGTCGCCGAAGTACGTGACCTCGTCGTTTCCGCCGCGGCCGTTCAGGGTATCGCTTCCCTCCTGTCCGTGGAGCCGATTGGCGCCGGCGTCGCCTTTCAACGTGTCCCCCGCCGCGCCGCCGCGGAGGTTCTCGATGCCGCTGAAGGTGTCGATGCTGCCGAAGCCGTCGGTCGCGGTGCCGGTCTGCAGGTCGACTGTGACAGGGTTGGATGCACTGGAGTAGCGCAGCTCGTCGGAGCCGTCTCCGCCGACGATGGAATCGACCGCACCCTTGGGCCGGAACTCGTTGTCACCCGCGTTGCCGATCAGGATGTCGGCGCCATTGCCCGATTCGACACGGTCGATGCCCGAAAACGTGTCGGTATCGCCGTTCCAATCCGTCGCCAGACCGGTGGCCAGGTTGACCGTCACTCCGACGGCCGACTGGTCATCCTGGTAGCTGAGCCGGTCGAGGGCGGCGCTGCCGTGGATCGTGTCGGCGCCGGCACCGGGGCGCCATTCGACATAGGGGACGTCATCACGGCCTTCGAAGGTGTCGGCGTTCGGCGTGCCGCGGATGTCAATAAATGTTCGATCAAGCACCCATTCGAGGCCGTCCAGCGTATCGGTGCCGGCCGCGCCCTTGCCGACGGTTCCGGCATCCAGATCCACCGAGATCGCGTAGGAGACCAGCTGCCCGTAGTCGACGATGTACCAGTAGCCTCCGCCGCCGAACAGCAGCGTATCGTTGCCGATGTAGCCTTGGTAGAAGTCGAACTCGTCGAAGTTGCCCGAGCCGCCGTCGAGCACGTCGTTGCCCGTACCGCCGTAGAGGGCATCGTTTCCCGAACTGCCGAACAGCGTGTCGTTGCCGCCCTCGCCCAACAGCACATCGTCGCCGGTCGTCCCGATGATCGTGTCGTCGCCGGACGTACCTATGACGAATGCCATCGTGTTCGCGCCTTAAACAGTTGCGCCCCAGGTCGTGGAAAAAGGGGCGGGGAATCCCGCCCACCCATCGAATGCCCGGATCGGGGTCAATGCCGACAATCAGAATACACCAAATGCTGTTCAAAACTATGTGAAATAATCCTTCATAAGTTGCAAGTAATACGCATTGTCGCGGACACCCGCCGAAATGGCGCCGCGACCGATCGCTGTGTGCCAAGACGGCGCCGTCGCAGAGCCCGCCGGACTCCCTTAAAGCACATCCGGATCCCGTTCTACCCAACCAGCGCGTCAACGGAGTCCGTGGGCGGCAGCAGACCGGCACGTGACACCGGCCAGAAAATCGCTACGCTACGACCTCCCTTGGTTTGAACCGGCGGCGTGAGGAAACAGCGATGGCGGATGATTACGACCTGGTGGTGATCGGCGGCGGCCCCGGCGGTTACGTGGCGGCGATCCGCGCCGCGCAGCTCGGCTTGCGCACGGCCTGCGTCGAGATGCGCGGCGCGCTCGGCGGCACCTGCCTCAATGTCGGCTGCATCCCGTCGAAAGCCCTCTTACAGTCGTCGCACCACTACGAGGCGACGGCGCACGAACTGGCCGCCCACGGTGTCAAGGTCGGCAACGTCGGTCTCGACCTCGGCGCGATGATGAAGCGCAAGGACAAGGTCGTTGGCGACCTGACCAAGGGCATCGAGTTCCTGTTCAAGAAGAACAACGTCGATTATGTGGTCGGCGAGGGTTCCATCGCCGATTCCGGTACCGTCGCGGTTAAGCCGGAGAAAGGCGGCCGCAAGAAGACACTAAAGACCGAGAACATCCTCATCGCCACCGGCTCGGACGTGGCGCCGCTGCCGGGTGTCGAGATCGACGAGAAGCGGATCGTTTCCTCCACCGGCGCGCTGGCGCTTTCGAAGGTGCCGAAGACCATGATCGTCGTCGGTGCCGGCTACATCGGCATCGAGCTGGGTTCGGTCTGGCGACGCCTGGGCGCCGAGGTCACCGTCATCGAGTTCCTCGACACCATCCTCCCCGGTATGGACGGCGAGGTGTCCAAGCAGATGCAGCGCATCCTCGCCCGCCAGGGACTAGCCTTCCGGCTGTCTAGCAAGGTGACCGGCGCCAAGGCCACGAAGAGCAATGTCTCGCTCACAGTCGAACCGGTCGCCGGCGGCGATGCGGAAACCTTGAAGGCCGACGTCGTCCTCGTCTCCATCGGCCGCCGCCCCTACACCGATGGCCTGGGCTTGGAAAAGGTCGGCATCGCCACCGACGAGCGCGGCTTCATCCCCGTCGATCACGAGTTCCAGACCTCGGTCCCCGGCATTTTCGCCATCGGCGACGTCATCGGCGGCAAGATGCTGGCCCACAAGGCCGAAGAGGAAGGAGTCGCCTGCGTCGAGCTCATCGCCGGGCATCGTGGCCACGTCAACTACGAGGCCATTCCGGGTGTCGTCTACACCTGGCCCGAGGTCGCCACCATCGGACAGTCGGAAGAGTCTTTAAAGCGCGACGGCGTCGCCTACCGCGCCGGCAAGTTCCCGTTCTCGGCCAACTCGCGGGCGCGGGCGAACGCCGACACGGACGGATTCGTCAAGATCCTCGCCGACGCCGAAACCGACCGCATCCTCGGCGCCCACATCGTCGGTCCGGCGGCCGGGAACCTGATCCAGGAGCTGGTCGTGGCCATGGAGTTCGGCGGCTCGGCCGAGGACGTGGCGCGGTCGAGCCACGGCCATCCGGGGCTCTCCGAGGCGGTCAAAGAGGCGGCCCTCGCCGTCGCCGGCGGCGCCATCCACGTGTGAGCCCGCCGTGGCCGGCACCGGTGGCAGGGCGATGACCGGTGCCCCGCTGATCGCCGCCGTGTGCGCGGCCGAAGTGCTGACCATGACCGGCGTGTTCATGTTCCCGGCGCTGTTGCCGACATTCTTCGCCGAATGGGGGCTCTCGAACACCGAGGCGGGATGGATCGCCGGTGTCTACTTCGGCGGCTACGCGGCGGGCGTGCCCGTGCTGGTGGCGCTCACGGACCGCATCGATGCCCGCCGGGTCTATTTCGCCGGCGCGGTCCTAGCCGCGGCGACGGCGGCGGCCTTCGCAGTGGTCGCCGAGGGGTTCTGGTCGGCGCTGGTGCTGCGCGGCGCCGCCGGCGTGGCGCTGGGGGCGACCTACATGCCGGGGCTCAAGATGCTGGTCGACCGCTACGACGGTCCGCGCCAGTCCCGTGCCGTGGCGTTGTATACGTCGAGCTTCAGTCTCGGCACCGCGACATCGTTCCTGCTCGCCGGGGAGATCGCCGAGATGTTCGGCTGGCGCTGGGCGTTCGCGGCCTCGGCGCTGGCGGCGGCGGTGGCCGCGGCCATCGTGCTGCTGCTGCCGCCCAGGATGCCCGAACGCCGGGTCAGGTCGGAGCGGCTCCTCGATTTCCGCCCCGTCTTCGCCAACCGGGCGGCGATGGGATACGTGCTCGGCTACGGCGTGCACTGCTGGGAGCTGTTCACCTTGCGCTCGTGGACGGTGGCGTTCCTCGCCTTTGCCGTTGCCCTGGAGGGCGGTGATGGCTGGCTGGCGCCGACAACCGTGGCGACCCTCGGCGCGCTGGTCGCCATGGCCGCCAGCATCGGCGGCAACGAAGTGTGCGTGCGCTTCGGCCGGCACCGGGCGATCACCGTGATGATGCTGTCGTCGGCGGCGATGGCCTTGGGCTTCGGGTTCACCGCCCCCCCCTCGCCTATGGCCTCGTCGTGGTCCTGGCGATCGTCTACGGGGCCGCGGTGCAGCTCGATTCCGCCGCGCTCACGGCCGGCGCCGTGGCGGTCGCCGAGCCGGCGCGCCAGGGGGCGACCATGGCCGTGCATTCGCTGGTCGGATTCGGCCTCGCCTTCGTCGGCCCACTGGTGTTCGGTGTCATCCTCGACGCGGCCGGTGGTGCCGGGGACGTTCTGCCGTGGGGGCTCGGCTTTGCCTCGGTGGGGGTGGTTGGGCTGCTCGGGCCGCTGGCATTGCGCCTCGTGCCGCCAGAGTCCCGCCGGGCGGCGGCAGCGCACCGACGCAGAACACGGCGAGCAGGGCCAGCGCCCCGATCCACCAGGCTTGCCAGATGCCGTAGCTGACCGACGAGATGAACACGGCCGAGCCGAGAACGCCGAGACCGAACGCCTTGTCGAAGCGGTCGCGCAGGGCGACGGCGACCGCGGCGACGATGACTAGCAGCATGCCGAGCATCATCGCCGCCCCCACCATCCCGAGTTCGAGCCAAACCTGGAGAATGGCGTTGTGCGGATGCAGCGGTATGGGCTCAAAGTGCGATTTCCACCAGACGGCGCCATCGGCACGGAAACGATAGTTCATCCGCCGGTCGCTGCTGTCGTAGAGGGCGCGGGCCGTGTCGAATCCGTGGCCAAGGACCGGGCGGTTGCGGATGTGGCTGGCAGTTGCTTCCCATATGATCAGCCGGTGATAGCCCGAGTACGACATCGGTCCAGGCTCACCAACATCGCCAACGGCGGTGTGGACCCATCCGGGGATCAACGGCGCCGCGGCGACGCCGGCAACGAGAAAGGCGGCGAAGACCGCGGGCACCACGCGCGGACTCGCGGCCACGGCAACAAACAGTACCGCACCGCAGGCGAGACCGGCGAACGGCGCGTCTGCTTGGGCGAGAAACGCGCAGGCGACAGCGCCGGCGAGCAGCCCGCCAAACACCAACCACCAGCGGCGGCACCACGCCACCCAAATGCAGGGCCAGACATAGAGTGCCGCCACCGTCGTTGCCGAGTTCAGAAGGAGCATGGGGTTCATGGCGTTGATGCTCGGCTTTCCAACCAGATCCCGGAGCCAGACCGTCATCGATGCCCCGCTCAGCAACTCGATCACCAGGAGTCCGAATCCGGCGCAGCCCCCGGCAACGGCGGCGGTCTGGAACCAACTCCTTTCCTCGACGCCGAGCCGGCTTCCCGTCGACACCAGAACAAGTCCGCCGAGAAGGGTCAGCGCCACGGACGGCAGGGTCGACAAGGTGTCGTCCAGGGAGACCGACCATAGGGCGCTGGCCAAGGACAATGCCACGAACGCGCCGAGAAACAGGGACAGGCGCTTGGGCAGCGGCGGAAACCGGCGTTCACGGACGGAGGTAACGCCGATTGCCGCCACCGCCGCCACCGCGAACAACGGCGCCAGGCCCTTCGGCGCGAAGATGGCGAGCGGCAGGGTCAGGAATGTTGCCGTGCCGAGAACGTGCCCCTCGTGGATCCTCGATATCATGCTGCCTGCGACGGTGTCGTCGTCCCGAGATCCGGAAATCGCCGACAGCGACTGCGTCCGGCCAGGTGGCGCGCGAGCATAGACAGCCGACCCCGATTTGCCAATCGACAACCACCGGGGCCGGTCCGTCACCGCCCCCACGAGGATGACACCCAATTCACAAAGCAGATATTGACATTCACATGTTGAACGCAGTAGATATTGACGTTCATCGGATGAACGCTACCTGTCGTCTTCTCTTCAGCCGGCTGACTCCGCGAGGTTTTTCGTGAACAAAACAGAGTCCAGTTCGACCGCACTTCAGTCCGAAACCGAGATCACCCTCGGGGTCTTGAATGCTGTCCAGGACAACTCGTTCATCACCCAGCGCTCGATCGCCCAGGAACTGGGCATCGCGCTCGGTCTGGCCAACGCCTATTTGCGCCGGTGCGTCAACAAGAGGCTGATCAAGGTCCAGAACATCCCGAAGAACCGCTACGCCTATTATCTGACGCCACAGGGATTCGCCGAAAAATCGGCGCTGACGGCGGAGTACCTCTCGGCCTCGCTCAATTTCTTCCGCAACGCCCGCAGCCAGTGCGTCGACCTCTTCGAGGAGTGCGCGAAGCGCCGATGGACACGGGTGACACTGGTCGGGGTCAGCGATCTCGGCGAAATCGCCACGCTGTGCGCGGGCACCGGCGGGATCGACCTCCTGGGGTTCGTCGATGAGAACAGCACAGAGGAACAGTTCGCCGGGCGGCCGGTGCTGCATGACATCGGCGCCTTGAGCGCGGCCGATGCGGCGGTGATCACCGACCTTCGCGATCCGCAGGCGGTGTTCGAGCGATGCCTGACCGTTCTGCCTGCCGAGCGAGTCCTCGCGCCCAAGCTTCTCAATATTGCGCGGCAGCGGCCGCGCTTGCCGGAATAGGTTCGGCCATGGACCGCTGGTACGCCGTCCACACCCACACGCGGGCCGAACGGTTGGGCCGTGCCCACCTGCACCGCCAGGGATTCGAGGCCTATCTTCCGCAATACCTCAAGCGGCGGCGGCACGCGCGCCGGGTTGATTGGACCCCGGCCCCCTTGTTTCCCGGCTACCTGTTCGTGCGCATGGACCCGGCGGCGACGCGCTGGCAGGCGATCCGCTCGACGGTCGGCATTCGGGACCTCGTCTGCCTCGGCGAAACGCCGTCCGCGGTGCCGGCGGGTATCGTCGAAGGCATCCGCGCGCGCGAAGACGACAGCGGCTTCGTGCGCATGGACAAGGTCGCGCCCTTCGCCAAGGGGGACAAGATACAGATCGCGGCCGGCGCGCTGTGCGAGCAGGTCGGTCTGTTTGACTGCATGACGGACGACGAACGTGTCGTCGTTCTACTCAACCTCCTCGGCCGGCCATTGAAGGTTCGATTGCCGGTCGAGGCCGTGGTTGCCTACGCCTGATTCGGTCCTCGCCGGAAAGGGCACCGGACTCCGTTTCTCTGGGTGACGCCGTTTCACCCGGAGTGCGGTAGCGTGGGAAACCGGCAGCGTGGGCACCAGCGGACATCAAGCGTAGGGGCTGTCGCGTCGGCAATGAAGGCTGCGGCCACACAGGCTGAGGTTCCGACGGCCGATCAGGAGATGCCTGTTCCCGCCGCACGCCTCGGCCTCGGCACGGTGCAGTTCGGCCTCGACTACGGGTTCCCGGCTTCGGGCGGCCGCGTTTCCGAGGCGGACGTTCGCGTCCTGCTCCGCGATGCGCACGATGCCGGAATCCGGCTGCTCGACACGGCCGAACGCTATGGCACTGCCGAGGAAGTCCTCGGACGGGCGTTGTGGGACGGCCATGCCTTCCGGATCGTGACCAAGACGCCGGTCGTCGATGGCTCCGAGGCTACGGCTGGAGAGGCGCAGACGTTCAAGGCCGCGCTCGATCGGTCGCGACACCGGCTAGGTGTTCGATCGTTGTACGGCGTGCTCGTGCACGCGGCCGCCGACCTCCTGAAGCCCGGCGGCGAACGGCTGATCGATGCCCTCGGCGAATGCCGTGAGGCGGGCTGGGTTCAGCGGATCGGTGTTTCCGTCTATGACGCGGCAGAGATCGACGGGGTTCTCGAGCGGTTCACGCCGGACGTCGTCCAGCTCCCGTTCAGCATCGCGGATACGCGGCTGCTGCGTTCGGGCCATCTGGCGGCGTTGAAGGCATTGAACGTGGAAGTTCATGCCCGTTCCCTTTTTCTCAAGGGTATCCTTTTGCGCGCCCCGGAGAGCCTGCCCGACTATTTCGCGCCGGTCAGAGCCAGACTCCAAGATATCGGGAAGTTTGTCTCCGATCAGGGTCTGACCCGGTTGCAGGCGTGCCTTGCTTTCGGTTTCCAGCGGCCCGAACTCGACCACCTGATTGTCGGAACCAAGAACCTGGCACAATTTCGCGCCGTGCTCGCCGCTGCACGAGATGCAGGTAAGCCGCTCGATGCGAGCGTCGGGCCAATTGACGACGTTCGATTCATCGATCCTCGACGCTGGCCCGACTGCGCTTGAACAGCGACGCCGCAGCGCTTGCTTGGCCGTCGTCCCGCGGCATCGGCCGGACCTCGTCAGGGATCGGTCGGCGATAACCCGGTGCCCACGAACCTGTAGATATCCGCATCATCGGAGGGAGGACCGCATCTACGGTCGGGGAGGCCTATCGTGGCGCGGGCGCGCTTAGAACTCGATGATATTGCTTCACAATTCGAGACATCCAAGAAATATCCATAAATATTTTATGTGGTTGTTGTCCACCATTCGAGCAGTACAACTTCATGATGAAATTGCGGGGAAAAGAAAAAATGGCTAGAAAAGCCGTCGGCCGCAGGCATCGACTTGAGCTGAAAGGTGAACACTCATGCGGATCATGATCGTTACGACGCCGATCCGACCGAAGCCCACATCGTTTTCGCCGCTGGGTAGCCTGACGCTGATCCACTACCTGCGAAAGAACGGTTTCGACGACGTCGAGTTCTACAACATCGACGGGAGCCGACCGGACTATGCCGAAGTGCTCGCGCACATTCGGGAGCGCAAGCCCGACGTGCTGGGTGTAAGCGCAGTCGTTTCAACCGCCTACGAGTACTGCAAGCGGCTGAGTGTGGACGTCAAGGACATGCTGCCGGAGGCGCTGATCGTCCTCGGCGGCAACATGGGCGCGAGCGCTAATGTCCTCTTACACCGCACGGGCGTCGATCTGGTCGTGCTCGGCGAAGGCGAAAACTCCCTGGTCAAGCTCTGCCGGCGAGCCGAAACGACCCGTCGCCCAAAAGACTTCGCAGACATTCCGGGACTCGCATTCCTCGATGAGGACGGCGTGTTGGTCAACACGGGCTACGAGACGGCGCTTCCCGGAGATCAGCTCTACGAGGTCGATTGGAACGACCTTGAGGGAAGTTCGAGCATCGACCTTTACTTCCCGAAAGCGCACGATCCGAAAACGGCGACAGACCATCTGGAGGATGATCCGCGGTTCTACGAACCCCATCGGATCGGCAAACGGATCGCTACCCTTTACACGTCGAAGGGCTGCGTCTCGCGGTGCACCTTCTGCCACCGATGGGACAAAAGTATCAGGTTCATTCCGGTACCGATCGTTATGCAGCGGCTGGACGAAGTCATCGAGCGGTTCGATGTCGGGATGCTGCACACGGCCGACGAGAACTTTGGCACCGACCGGCGCTGGCTGGCCGAGTTCTGCGCCGAGATCAAGAAGCGAGACATCATTTGGTATGTCGGCACCCGCGCTTCGGGAATGACCCCGGAAATCGTCGCCATGATGAAAGACGCCGGATGCACGGCGATTGTCTACGGCAACGAAACCGGCAGCGAGCGGATGCTCGAAGTTATGGAGAAGAAGGTCTCCATCGAACAGAACTACAACGCGGTCAAGTGGACCATCGAGGCTGGGCTAGGCTCGACGGTGCAACTGGTCCTCGGCATGCCCGGCGAAAGTCCCGAGACCGTGAACGAGACGATCCGCTTCTGCAAATTCACCAACACCATCAGCACGAGCCAGAACCCCAACGATCTCAGCATCAACTACGCTCAGGCGCTGCCCGGCACGCCGCTGTATGAATACGCCCGCAGTAAAGGCTTGATCGGTCGAGATCTCGACGGCGAGGAGGACTACTTGCTGGCGATCTCCGACCGCGACGCACACGATGAATACACGACCCTCAACTTCACCGATTTCCCGAAGCTGATCTGTGAGACCTGGCGACCCCAGATTACGGTGGAGGTCAATTACGCGTACGCCGAAAAATTCGGCATCGAAGCTTACAGGCAAGCCGTTATGCGGGACACGGAGGGGTTTCGGGCCGCCGAATCCGATACGGGATACTATGCCAATCCCCGAAGGCTGATCGAGAACAGCGCGTCGGCCATGCCCTCGACGGAGGCATCGGATCCGTATCCGAGCCTGTGGCGACTTGTCGCGAGCGGGCAATGGGGTATGGCGCTGATCACATATCCCGTGATTGCCTACCGCTTGCGCGGACTCCTTCTGCTCCTCGTGCTCGCCAAGAACGTCAAAGGCCGTGGCATGAACTACACGTGGATGCTGGTGAAGGAGTATCTCGCCTTCAAGCTCAAACCGGGCACCCGCTCGGGCAATTTCAGCCACGCGTACAAATCGCTGCGGAAGATCGTCGACCGTGACATCGGCGTGCTCCCCGGCGACGAAACCGCGATGGTACCGCTGCGCAAGGGCCGGTAAACCGACCACGGATTCGGATCGCCGTCTGGCATGTGCCTGGGAGCGTCAAATTGACTCCTGGGCGGGCTGATCGGTGACGATCGGCGGACTTCAAAACACAGCAAGAGATATCAGTCGTGATGACTTCGCTACCCGGCGACGATTTCCTGTCGCCCGCGCCCGATCTTGACGGCGCATCGCTGTTGATCACCGGTGGAACCGGATCATTCGGCAAGCAGTTCGTCGGCGCCGTCCTGGAGAGGTTCCGGCCGAGGCGTCTCGTCATCTATTCGCGCGACGAGATGAAGCAATACCAGATGCAGGAGGATCCGGCATTCAACGGCCATCCGGCGCTCCGGTACTTCATCGGCGATGTCCGCGACAGCAGTCGTCTGGACATGGCCATGCGCGAGATTGACTACGTCATTCACACCGCCGCGCTGAAGCAAGTGCCAACCGCCGAGTACAATCCCTTCGAATGCATCAACACAAACGTCATTGGCGCGGAGAACGTCGTCCAGGCGGCCATTCGCTCCGGCGTCCGCAAGGTGATCGCTCTTTCGACGGACAAAGCGGCCAATCCGGTCAATCTCTATGGCGCAAGCAAGTTGGCCGCGGAGAAGATATTTATCGCGGCCAACAACTTGAGCAGTCAGACGGGCCCTCGGTTCGGAGTCGTCCGCTACGGAAATGTCGTCGGGTCCCGTGGCAGCGTCATCCCGCTGTTTTGCAAGCTTGTCTCCGAAAACGCCAACAGCCTTCCGATCACGGACCCGCGAATGACCCGGTTCTGGATCACGCTTCAGCAGGGCGTGAACTTCGTGCTCTCGTGCCTCACGTTGTTGCAGGGTGGCGAGACCTTCGTGCCGAGAATTCCGAGCATGAAGATCACCGATCTGGCGCACGCGATAGCCCCACATATGGCCCATCGCGTGATCGGTATTCGACCGGGGGAAAAGCTTCATGAGGTCTTGATCACCGCGGACGATTGCCGGTTCACCTTCGAACTCGATGATCGCTACGTGATTGCGCCGGCCTTCCGGTTTTGGACCGATGAACCGTACCGGATCGAAGGCGCCAGGCCGGTCGCCGACGGGTTCAGCTACACCAGCGATATCAACGACCGGTGGCTCGACGGCAAAGCATTGCGCCATTGGTGCGATCTTCCGCCGGCCTGAAACCGATGACCGGACGTTCGCCGTTCCTTGCATACGGCCGGCACGTCGTTGACGAGGACGACATCGAAGCCGTGATCGGCGTGTTGCGTAGCGACTACCTGACGTGCGGGCCGCAAGTGGAAACGTTCGAGCAGGCGCTTGCTGACAACACTGGCAGCCGCCATGCCGTTGTCTGCTCCAGCGGTACCGCGGCGCTGCATCTCGCCATTCTTGGACTCGGGTTGGGTCCCGGCGATCGCGTGATCGTTCCGACGATCACATTTCTCGCCACCGCCAACGCCGCGCGATTCGTGGGCGCCGAGGTAATCTTCGCCGACGTGGACCCGGCAACCGGCCTGATGCGCCCGGACGACTTTGAACGTGCCCTCGACGCCGCCGGTGGCCATGCGGCAGCCGTGGTCCCCGTCCACCTGGCCGGACAGAGCCCGGATCTTCCCCGTATTTCGCAGATAGCACGCGGACGGGGAACCGCGGTGGTCGAGGATGCCTGTCATGCATTGGGCTCCACGTATAGCGACGGAACGGACGACGAGATCCCCGTCGGCAGCTGTCGGCACGGCGACATGGCCACGTTCTCCTTTCACCCGGTGAAGACGATCGCCATGGGCGAGGGCGGAGCGGTGACGATGAATGACCGAAGGCTGTACCTTCATCTTCGCCAATTGTGCAGCCATGGCATGACCCGAGACGCCGAGGCGCTGCAAAACCGCGACCTGGCCTTCACCGGCGAGCGGGCCAACCCCTGGTATTACGAGATGCTTGAACTGGGGTTCAACTATAGGGCCAGCGATCTTCATTGTGCGTTGGGGTTGAGCCAGCTCCGCAAGCTGCCGCAGTTCGCCGCACGCCGGCGTGAACTCGCCGAACGCTATGATGCTGCGCTGGCAGACCTTGCCCCGACCGTACGGCCGATCGGTCGGGCCGCCGCCTGCCGGCCCGTGTGGCACCTTTATGGGGTAAGGATCGATTTCGAGGCGGCGGATACGTCCCGGGCCGAGTTGATGGACCGCCTGAGAGCGCGGGGGATCGGTAGCCAAGTGCACTACATTCCGGTCCACATGCAGCCGTATTATCGTGAACGATATGGCGCAGCGGATCTGCCGGGCGCGATGACATACTATCGGCACTGCCTGTCGCTGCCGCTTTCGGCCGGGATGTCCGAGGCCGATGTCGACCGGGTGGTCGAAACGCTCGCCGAAACGTTGGCAGTGGCATAGCCATTCCATGACGTGTACCGCCGCCATCATTCAGGCGCGCATGGGTTCCACCCGATTGCCGGGCAAGATCCTGATGGACCTGGCAGGGAAGACCGTGCTTGCCCGCGTGTTGGAGCGATGCAAAGCGATAGCCGGTGTCGACGTCGTGTGCTGCGCCGTGCCGACATCGTCCGACAACGATGGCGTCGTCGTGGAGGCCAAGCGATGTGGCGTAGAGGTATTTCGGGGTTCAGAAACCGACGTTCTCGACCGCTACTACCAGGCCGGCCTGGAACTCAAAGCCGGCGTCGTCCTGAGGGTAACCAGCGATTGTCCGTTGATCGATCCGGCCGTGTGCGCCGAGGTGCTCCAACTTCGGTCGAGGGAGAACGCGGCTTATGCATGCAACAACATGCCGCCCTCATGGCCGCATGGTCTTGATTGCGAGGCCATCGCGTTCGATTGGCTCGAGCGCGCGGCGCGCGAAGCCAGTGATGCGCACGACCGGGAACATGTCACGCCGTACCTGCGTCACCATCCCGACGCCACGCGGGCAAACCTAGCCGGCCCCGGGGGCGTTGCCGCGCAGCAGCGGTGGACATTGGACTATCCGCAAGACCTGGCATTTCTGAAAGAGCTGTTCGCGCTTCTTCCGCCGTCACCCGTTCCACTGGGCTATCGGGACGTGTTGGCGATCATTGACGCGAACCCTTGGCTGTCCGGAATAAATGACAGTCATGTCGGTGAAAGCCGCGAGATGGTCGCGGACACCTCCGATCGTGCAGCGCGGCCGATGGCAACCGGCGACAGTTGATCTTTGAATGGCTGGTGCAAACGTCTCGATCCGTGCCGATTGCAGCCCCCAAGTGGGTTACGGCCACGTCATGCGGACCTTGGCAATCGCGGATGCGATTGTGCGCAATGGATGTGGCCGCCCACGTTTTCTCATGGCGTCGGACAGCGACTCGAAGCCGGTCGAACGCTTGGGGTTCGACGTCCTGCGGCTCACCGAAGACGGCGCCGGCAGCCGCGAAATCATGTCCCGAATCGACCCCGCGGAGGGTCCGTTCCTCCTCGACACCTACGAGGCCCAAGCCGAGGACCTGGAACGGCTGTCAGCGGCCGGCTTCTGCCTCGCCGTGCTCGACGACGGCAAGCGCCTCGACACCTATGCCAGCGACGTGGTCATCGACTCTGCGCCTTCAGCAAGTCGCTTGCCCTATCGCGGGAAATCGGGGGTCCGCCTTTGCCTGGGATCGGACTATTTCCCGTTGCGCCGGGAGTTCCTTCGGGTGCGCAGAGACCGACGCATTGACCAGACAGGCGACCGATTGGTTGTCACGTTCGGTGGAGCCGACACGGGTGATCAGACGGCCCGCGTCCTTGACCTCCTCCAGATCCTTGACCATCCGCCAGAAACCACGGCGATTCTGGGACCTGGCTACCATGGTCGGGCCGCCGCCAACGGACTCCACACGATCGAACGAGACGTCTCGAACATGGCAACCGTTCTTGCCAGGGCGACGATTTCCG
>Ga0209458_1000451_pt1 | contig 14531 bp, 12 predicted proteins | sample WorMetLIZAISLAND_FD_187411 | JGI IMG/M metagenome (GOLD analysis project Ga0209458, IMG submission 187411) | Marine gutless worms symbiont microbial communities from Max Planck institute for Marine Microbiology, Germany - Inanidrilus manae... ...
CCTACAAGATGTTGATCAAACCGGAACCATGTGCATAAGCGGTCTCCCGGAAATCCGGGTCGTAGTGCATGAGCAGGTAGTAGAGCTGCGGCTCGCCGAGCAGGACGACCTTGACCGACAGCGGGATGGGCTCCGGTTCCAGTGTCGTCGTCGCCCAGCCGAGGGATTCGGCGGGCGATTCGATGCGGATGCGTTCCGACCGCAGGGCGCGCTTCAGCGTCTCCTAGGCGAACGGCTGGGTCAGCAGCTTGTGGGCATCGACGATCAGCCAGCCGCCGTTGGCGCGGTGCAGGGCGCCGCCCTTGATCAGGTTGAAGTCGGTGATCAGGGTGCCGAACTGCGAGATGTGTTCGGTGCGACCGATGAGGTTCGGCTGCGTGGGGTGGTCTTCGTATACGACCGGTGCGCCTTCGGCCGGTTTGGCCGTGCGCCCGCTTTCACGGCGGTTCTGATCGACGATGACGTTGACCTGATACCGGCGGACGACGGCCGAGCCACTCGGGGCACGGCCGCCGACCAGAAGGTGCGGCCCTTCGGCCTCTTGCGGCAGGAACGCCTCGGCATTGTCGATGACGTCGTTGCTGACCGCGTCCAGATGGGCGATGACCGCCGGCTCGTCCTGCCAGTTCCGCTTCAGCTCGTCGATGAGGTGACCGACCGCAAACATCGTCGTCTCGCGGTCGAGATCCCGAAGCTCCTGGCGTTGCTCGCGCTCCCAGCCTGGGATCTGGTGCAGCAGCGTTTCGAGCTCCCTCTGCAATTCCTCCGACACGGTCCGCCGGTGTTGCTTTTCGTCCTCGGGCAGGGCCTCGAATTCCTTCGGATTCAGCACCTCGCCATCGCGGATCGGCGCCAGGGCCAGACCGACCGGCGTGCGGATCAGGGCGATGTCGTGCTCCTTGGCGCGTGTCTGGAGCGTGCCGAAGGCCTCCTCCTGGCGTTCCTTGAACTGTTCCTGGATCGCCGACTTGCGGTTGCGGTGCTCATCGCTCTCGAACGCCGCCGGGATCGCCAGCTTCAACTCGTCGACGAGCTGCGCCATGTCGTCGCGGAACGGGCAGGCCCGACCCGCCGGAAGTTCGAGGGCCCTTGGCCGGTGTGGTTCGTCGAAGTTGTTGACGTAGCACCAGTCGGGCGGCAGCGGCGCCTCGGCCGCGGCCCGCTCCAGGTAGCGCCGGATGAAGCTGTACTTGCCGGTTCCCTCGGGACCGAAGGCGAACGGGTTGTAGCCGTCATGGGTCATGCCGACGGCAAAGCGGACCGCCTCGGCGGCGCGGCGCTGCCCGCCGATCTCCTCCAGCGATTCCAGCTCGGCCGTCGTTTCGAACGGCAGCGTCGCAGGCTCGCAGCGGGTGTAGAGCGCCTCCGCCGGCACCGCAGCAGCCGCCCGATCCGGTTTTTCGCTCATGCCTCGGCCTCGATACGGTCCATGTCCTCGTCCGAAAAACCGAAATGGTGGCCGATCTCATGGATCAGCACGTGGCGGACCACGTGGGCGAGGTCGTCGCCGCTCTCGCACCAGTAGTCGAGGATCGGCCGCCGGTAGAGGAAGATCATGTCCACGTCCTCGGGCGTGTCGGAGACGCTGCGGCGGTCGATGGAGACGCCGTGATAGAGGCCGAGGAGGTCGAACGGACTTTCCAGCTCCAGCTCGGCCTCGGTTTCGGCGTCGGGAAACTCGTCGACCCGGATGACCACGCCCTCGACCGGATTGCGCAGTTCGGCCGGCAGCGACGCCAGCGCCTTGCGGGCTATCGCTTCGATGTCGTCGGCACCCGGCGGCTCGGAGAACGGGGACGCCATGGCGAGACGTTACTTCGGGTTGATCACCGGGCCAAGCGCCCCCATGTCCCCGTGCACGGCACTCGGGGAGAGCGACAGATGGCGGAGAAGCTGACGGGTGAGGCGCGGCGGAACGCGCTTTCGGACCTGGAGGGTAGGGCCGAGGTCGATGGCCGCGACGCGATCAGCCGATCGTTCCGGTTTTCGGACTTCAACGCGGCGTTCGGTTTCATGGCGCGGGTGGCGCTGAAGGCCGAGGCCATGGATCACCATCCGGAATGGTTCAATGTCTACAACCGCGTCGAGGTGACGCTGGCGACCCACGACGCCAGCGGCGTGACGGAAAAGGACATCACCCTCGCCCGCTTCATCAACGCCGCCGCCGAGTGATCCCACAAACGGAGAAGGCCGCCGATGCGCCGGCGGCCTTCGGTGTCGAACGGCACGACGTGCCGCGCTATTCCATCAGCTGGCCGCCGTTGATCGACAGCGTCTCGCCGGTGATCCAGGCGGCATCCTCGGAGGCCAGGAAGGATACGCCGGCGGCGATATCGTCGGGCTGGCCGATACGGCCCATGGGGATCTTCTTGACCTCGCCTTCGAGAATCTCGGCAGGCATGGCGCCGGTCATCTCGGTGAGGATGAATCCCGGGCAGAGGGTGTTGGCGGTCACACCGCCGCGCGCCAGCTCCAGGGCGATCGAGCGGGTGAAGCCGATAATGCCGGCCTTGGTCGCGGAGTAGTTGGACTGCCCGAATTGGCCCCGCTGGCCGTTCATCGAGCTGATGTTGACGATGCGGCCCCAGCCTCGCTCGGCCATGCCCCCGGCGACGACGTTGCAGGTGTTGAAGGCGCCCGTGAGGTTGACCGCAATCACTGGATCCCAGTTCTTCTCCGGCGTGAACTTGACCATCCGGCCGTCACGGGTGATGCCGGCGTTGTTGACCAGGATGTCGATGGGGCCGACCTCGGCCTCGATTTTCTGCACCCCGGCGGTCACCGAGGCATGGTTCGAGACGTCGATGTTGTATCCCTTGATGCCCATGTCCTTTTCGAACTCCGCGAGTTGCTCGTCGACGACGTCACAGACGACGACGGTGTGCCCGTCGGCCTTCAGCCGCTTGGCGATCGCCGCGCCGATGCCGCGGCTGCCGCCTGTAACCAATGCCACGCGTGCCATGATTTCCCTCCGTTTTATGTCTGACCCCCGCCGCCGCGATCGGCGACCGTCGCGCATCCGTCACCGGATTCCTCCCCACGACGGGGAGCCACTCGGTGTCGCGATCGGACAGGCTGGGATGCTGTGCTCGGCCCCTGACTGGCGGAGTGTCGTTTAGCCCCGCGGTCGGCGGTTTGTCAAGGAAACCGGCCCACCGGGGTTGATCGCCGCTTCCGGTTACGCCACCTTCGGACCATGGACAGCGGCGAGATCTTCGACGCCCTGGCGCCGGCACCCGATCATGAACGGGTCGTGCGCGATGGGTTCTGGGCCAAGGTGCGCGCCACGGCCGGCCGCGTGCCCTTCCTCGACCGGGCGGTGGCCGCCTACTACGCGGCGCTGGACCCGGCGACGCCCGCCCGCGTCAAGGCGGTGCTGCTGGCGGCGCTGGCCTATTTCGTGCTGTCGATCGACGTGATCCCCGACTTCATCGTCGCGCTGGGCTATACCGATGATGCCACCGTCCTGGCGGCGGCGATCCGCATGCTGGCGCCCCACATCACCGATGCCCACCGCGCCCGCGCGCGCCACGCCCTCGACAAAGGCTGACGGGGTGATCTACTGCACCGGCGCCGGCGTCTCCTTGCCGAGCCGGGCCTCGCGCCGCGCGATGTAGACCGATGACGCGAGGATCACTCCGGCGCCAACCCATGTCCACACGTCGAGACCCTCGCCGAACAGCGTGAACCCGAGCGCCGCGGTGAACATCAGGCGGAAGAAATCGAACGGCATCACCGCCGAGGCATCGGCGGCGGCAAAGGCGCGGGCGACAGCCAGTTGCCCAAGCGTCGCCACGGCACCGATCGCGGCAAGCCACGCCCAGGCCTCGAGGGTTGGCCAGGTCCATACGAACAGGGCCGGCACCAGGCTCATCGGCGTCATCAGCAGCCCCATGTAGACAACGATGACGTTGGGGGATTCGGTCGCCGACAGGGACTTGATCGACAGCATCGACGTGGCGATGAAGGCCGCCGCCAGGAGCACCAACAGGGCCGCCGGCGTGAGCGTCTCGGCTCCCGGACGCAGGATGATCAGGGTGCCGGCGAACCCGATGAGGGTCGCGGTCCAGCGCCGCGCCTGGACGGTCTCGCCCAGCACCAGCGCGGCACCGGCGGTGGCGAACAGCGGCGAGGTGAAGGTCAGCGCCGTGACCTCGGCGAGCGGCATCAGGCTGATCGCCATGAACAGCGCGCACATGGCGATGACGCCGCTGAGCGCGCGGAACCCGTGGGCTCCCAGACGCCGCGTCCTGAGCCCGCCGGGGCCGACCCGCGCGAACCACGGCAGCATGACCACCAGCCCGAAGAAGTTGCGGAAGAAGGCGGTCTCGAAGGGGTGAATTTCGGCCGAGACGTGACGGACCATGGCCATCAGCACGGCGAAGGTGACGGTGAAACCGACCATCCACAATCCGCCCGCGAGCGACCCGGTCATGGTGGTCGGCAGGGAAAAAACAGGCGGACGGTCGGGCATGACGCCTCGCTCAGGGACACGTGGGGAAATCGCACGGAGCCGACTTGCACCCGTGCCGGCGCCCTCGCATACTTCGCTTAATCAGCGAAAAAGGCAACGGGGAGACGGGCGTGAGCCAACCGCTCTGGCAGCCATCCGGGGACAGAATCCTGACAGCCAACCTGTGCCGCTTCATGGAAGAAGTGGAAGCGGATTGGAACGTCACCATCGACAGGTTCCCGGCGCTCTACCGGTTCTCGGTCGAACAACCGGAGAAGTTCTGGCAGAGCTTCAAGGATTTCGCCGGCATCATCGCCGAGACCTGGGGAACCGTGGTCCTGGAAAACCCGGACGCCATGCCCGGCGCACGATTCTTCCCGGGTGCACGACTGAACTACGCCGAGAATCTTCTCCGCCGGCGCGACGACGCCGACGCCATCGTCTTTCGCGGCGAGGACAAGGTCGAGCGCCGCCTAAGCTACGCCGGTCTCTACGATGTGGTCTCACGGCTGGCGCAGGCGATGAGGGACACGGGCGTGGTTGCCGGCGACCGGGTCGCCGGATACATGCCGAACATGCCCGAAACCATTGCGGCGATGCTGGCCGCGACCAGCCTCGGCGCGGTGTGGTCGTCGTGTTCGCCCGATTTCGGCGTGCAGGGCGTGCTCGACCGCTTCGGCCAGATCGAGCCCAAGGTGCTGTTCGCCACCGACGGCTATTTCTACGCAGGCAAGACCCTCGACGCGCTCGAGAAGCTTGCGCAGATCCTCGACGAGCTGCCGACCGTCGAACGCTGTGTCGTCGTCCCGTACACGAGCGCCGCACTGCCGATCGCCGACATCGCGCGGACGGTGGTTCTCGAAGAGTTCATCGAGGCTTATGAGCCGGCGGACATCGCTTTCGAGCGGCTGCCGTTCAACCATCCGCTCTACATCATGTACTCATCCGGGACGACCGGCGTGCCGAAGTGCATCGTTCACGGCGCCGGCGGAACGCTGATCCAGCACATGAAGGAGCACATACTCCACTGCGACATCCACGCCGGCGACCGGGTGTTCTATTTCACCACCTGCGGCTGGATGATGTGGAACTGGCTGGTCTCGGCCCTGGCCAGCCAGGCGACGCTGCTGCTCTATGACGGATCGCCGTTCCACCCCGACGGCAACGTGCTGTTCGACTACGCCGACGCGGAAGGAATGACCCTGTTCGGTACCTCCGCCAAGTACATCGACGCGCTGGCCAAGGAGGGCCTGAAGCCGCGGGAGACCCATTCGCTGGCGACGGTGAGGACGATGACCTCGACCGGCTCGCCGCTGGCGCCGGAATCCTTCGACTACGTCTATCGAGACGTCAAGGCGGACCTGCACCTCGCTTCCATCGCCGGCGGCACCGACCTGATCGCCTGTTTCATGTGCGGCAATCCCATCGCGCCCGTGTGGCGGGGCGAGATCCAGACCGCGGGACTGGGCATGGCCACCAACGTCTTCGACGATGACGGCAACCCGGTGCGCGGGGAAAAGGGTGAGCTGGTGTGCACCAAGCCGTTCCCGTCGATGCCCGTGGGCTTCTGGAACGACGACGGCGACGTGAAGTACCGCGCCGCCTATTTCGAACGCTATCCCGGCGTCTGGCACCACGGGGACTATGTTGAATGGACCGACCACGACGGAATCGTCATCTACGGCCGCTCCGACGCGACGCTGAATCCGGGCGGCGTGCGCATCGGTACCTCCGAGATCTACCGGCAGGTCGAGCTCCTGGACGAGGTCGTCGAATCCATCGTTGTCGGCCAGGAGTGGGACAGCGATACCCGCGTCGTGTTGTTCGTCGTGCTGCGAGCCGGCCTGGTGCTCGACGATGCGCTCACCACGCGCATCCGGTCCCACATCCGCGAGACCTGCAGCCCCCGCCACGTGCCGGCCAAGGTCATCCAGGTCGCCGACATCCCGCGCACCAAGTCGGGGAAGATCACCGAGATCGCGGTCCGCAATGTCATCCACGGCCGCGCGGTGAAGAACGTCGAGGCCCTGGCCAACCCCGAGGCTTTGGACCTCTACCGGGACCTGCCGGCACTCGCCACGTAACGAAGGGTCGAGGCGGCCCGGCGCAGCCCCCACGAGTCGATTCTGCGGCTGATCGGCGTCAGACGTCGAGATTGGCGACGAGCAGCGCGTTGTCCTGGATGAACTCTCGCCGCGTCTCGACGGTGTCGCCCATCAGTGTCGAGAACACCTCCTCGGCGGCGTCGCCGTGCTTGACCTCGACCCGCAGCAGCGAGCGGGCATCGGGATCGAGGGTGGTCTCCCAGAGCTGGCCGGGATTCATCTCGCCGAGGCCCTTGTAGCGCTGGATGGCGACGCCTTTGCGGCCGAGGTCCATGACCGTGTCCACCAGGGCCACGGGGCCGGTGATCTGCAGCTCCCGGTCCTTGACCACGAGTTTCCCGTGGCGGGCGTAGAGCTTCTGGAGCGTCCCCGCCTTGTCGTTGAGCCGGCGGGCCTCGGTCGAATCAATCAACGCCTTGTCGATGACGTGGGATTCGGGAACGCCGCGCAGCGCTCGGGAGAACGTCATCCCGCCGTCGGCACGTGGCGTGCCGCTCCAGCCGCGATCGGCCGGCGCCTCCAAGGCGTCGAGGCGCTTGGCCACGGCCTCGGCGGTAATGCGGGCACGTTCCTGGTCCGACAGCACCTCCGGGTCGAGGGCGGCGAGGATCGCCGCCTGCTCCAGCACCCGCACCGGCACGTGGCGGGCGAGCCGCTCGAGCCGGGTCTTGATGTCGCGGGCCTCCTCGACCAGCGTCCGCAGGTGTTCGCCCGCGGCCTGCGCGCCATCGTAGGCCTCGAACACGGCGCCTTCGTCGATGACCGCCTGGAACAGGTGTTTTTCGAGGCTGGGCTCATCCTTCAGGTAGACCTCGGAATTGCCCCGCTTGGCACGATAGAGCGGCGGCTGCGCGATAAACAGATAGCCGCGTTCGATGAGCGCCGGCATCTGGCGGAAGAAGAAGGTGAGCAGAAGGGTGCGGATGTGGCTGCCGTCGACGTCTGCGTCGGTCATGATGATGATCTTGTGATAGCGGCACTTCTCGACGTCGAAATCCTCGCGGCCGATGCCGGTGCCGAGGGCGGCGATCAGGGTGCCGATCTCGGCCGAGCTCAGCATCTTGTCGAACCGGGCCCGCTCGACGTTGAGGATCTTGCCCCGGAGCGGCAGGATCGCCTGGTTCGAGCGGTTGCGCGCCTGCTTGGCCGAGCCGCCAGCGGAATCGCCCTCGACGATGAACAGCTCGCTCAGGGCCGGATCGCGTTCCTGGCAGTCGGCGAGCTTGCCGGGAAGCGAGGTGATGTCGAGGGCGCCTTTCCGGCGGGTCAGCTCGCGGGCCTTGCGCGCCGCCTCCCGCGCCGCCGCCGCCTCGACGATCTTGCCGATCACCTTCTTGGCGTCGGTCGGATGCTCCTCGAACCAGCGGTCGAGGTTTTCGCCGACGATGCCTTCGACCACAGGCCGCACCTCCGATGACACCAGCTTGTCCTTGGTCTGCGACGAGAACTTGGGATCGGGCACCTTCACCGACAGCACGCAGGTCAGCCCTTCGCGGGCGTCGTCGCCGGTGATCGCCACCTTCTCTTTCTTGGCGATGCCGCTGTCGATGGCGTACTTGTTGATGGTGCGGGTCAGCGCACCGCGGAACCCCGCCAGATGGGTGCCGCCATCCCGCTGGGGGATGTTGTTGGTGAAGCACAGCGTCGTCTCGTGGTAGCTGTCGTTCCATTGCATGGCCAACTCGACAACGATGCCGTCGCGTTCGCCCGAGATCATCACGGCTTCGCCGGCAAGCGCATTCTTCGAGCGGTCGAGGTAGGCGACGAAGGCCTTGAGGCCGCCCTCGTAGTGCATGTCGATGATCTTGGGCTCGACGAGCCGGGCGTCGGTCAAGCGCAGGTGCACGCCCGAGTTCAGGAAGGCGAGTTCGCGCAGCCGATGCTCCAGGGTGGCGACGTCGAACTCGGTCATGGTGAACACTTCCGTGGACGGCAGGAACGTCAGTTCGGTGCCGGTACGCGGTTCACCATCCGCGTCCGCGGGTGCATCACCGACGACGGAAAGCGGTTCCACCGTCTCCCCGTCGCGGAAGGTGACGACGTGCTCCTTGCCGTCGCGCCAGATGCGCACCTCGAGCCGGTCCGAAAGGGCGTTGACCACCGAAATGCCGACCCCATGCAGGCCGCCTGAGACCTTGTAGGAGTTCTGGTCGAATTTCCCCCCGGCGTGGAGCTGGGTCATGATCACCTCGGCCGCCGAGACGCCCTCCTCGCGGTGGATGTCCACCGGGATGCCCCGCCCGTTGTCCGAGACCGTGACCGAACCGTCGGCGTTCAACTGGACGAGGACGGAGTCGCAGAACCCGGCCAGCGCCTCGTCGATGGCGTTGTCCACGGCCTCGTAGACCATGTGGTGCAGGCCGGAGCCATCGTCGGTATCGCCGATGTACATGCCGGGCCGCTTGCGCACGGCCTCGAGGCCCCGCAGGACCTTGATGGATTCGGCGTCGTAGGCCTCAGCGGCGGCGATGCCGTCGTTGGCGGTCGTTTCGGTCACGGCGCCGTCGCCGACGGCGTGACTGCCGCGGCCTCCACGTCGAAGAAGCGCGCCCGGCCGGCCAGCGGCGCGAACAGGGCGCGATCCGTGCCGGTGTACCAGATCTGGGCGCCCAAGGCCGCGACCTCGTCGAACAGCGCTTCGCGGTGACGGGCGTCGAGGTGCGCTGCCACCTCGTCGAGCAGCAACACCGAAGTCCTTTCCCGCTCCTCGGCCTGCAGGCGGGCGCTGGCGAGGATGGTGGCGATCAGCAGCGCCTTCTGCTCGCCGGTCGAGCACTCGGCCGCCGGCCGTCCCGTGGCGGCGTGCCGGACGGCGAGATCGCTGCGGTGCGGACCGGCGCCCACCCCCCCGGCGTCCGCATCGGCGTTCCTGGCTTCGGCCAGAGCCACACGCAGCCGGTCCTCCGCGTCCAGGGCCGGCCCTTCGTCGAGCCACCCCTCGACGTCGCCGGCGGCCTCGAGGATCGCACCGGGGAACGGCCCCGCGCCGGCGAGGCATGCGGAGGCGAGGCGGCCGACGAGTTCGCGTCGCGACGCCGCGACCGCGACGCCGCGTTCGGCCATGGTCTCTTCGAGAGCGGCGAGCCACGCTGGGTCGCCGCCGCCGTCCCGCAGCAGCCGGGCCCGCTCGCGCAAGGCATGGTCATAGGCCGCGACGCGTCCCGCGTGGGCCGGGTCGAAGCCATAGACGAGCCGATCCAGGAACCGGCGGCGAGCCGACGCGCCATCGACGAACAGACGGTCCATTTGCGGCGTCAACCAGACGGCGCTCATTACGTCCGCGAGGGCGGCCTGTCCCCGCGCCGGCTGCCCGTCGATGCGCACCCGTCTGCGGTCGCGGCCGTCGGCACTGTCCCGCCCCGTGCCGACCTCATGGGGGCCGTCGGGGGTTTCGATGCGCGCCGCCACGGCCCAGGCCTCGGCAGGGTTGCCGTCCACGGGCCGCCAGGCGATGTCCTCCGACCGGGCGCGGCGCAGCCCGCGACCGGGGACCAGGAACGAGATCGCTTCGAGGAGGTTCGTCTTGCCCGCCCCGTTGGGTCCGGCGAGCACGACGGAGTCCGCGCCGCACTCCAGTCTGAGGGCGCGGTAGCAGCGGAAATCGGTGAGCGTCAGCCGTGCCACCACCAGCCGCCGGCTGCCGGTCGCCGGCGCGGTGCCGGGGAGTTCGTCTGTGGCAGGCCCGTGATACGTCGCCAAGGCTAGTGAACCGGACAGCGGGCTCGCCCCCTCACACGCGCATGGGCATCAGCACGTAGAGCGCGCTGGCATCGCCCATCTCGCGCATCACGGTCGGCGAGGCGGCGTCGGCCATCGACAACCGGGCGCTGTCACCCTCGATCTGCTGGGTGATATCCAGCAGATAGCGCGAGTTGAACCCGATCTCGATGTTGTCGCCGTCGTAGTGGACCTCCAGTTCCTCGGTGGCGTTGCCGTGTTCGGGACTGGTCGCCGACAGCACCAGGGTGCCGTTGGCGAGGCTCAGCTTGACGGCGCGGGACTTCTCGCTGGAGATCGCCGAGACCCGATCGACGGCATCGGCGAACAGCTTGCGGTCAACGTCGAGTTCCTTGTCGTTCGCGGTCGGGATGACCCGCTCGTAGTCGGGGAACGTGCCATCGATCAGCTTCGACGTCAGCACGGCGTCATCGAAGGCGAAGCGGATCTTGGTTTCGGAGATCGCGACGTCGATGTCGGTCGCGGTCTCGTCGATGAGCTTGCGAACCTCGCCGACGGTCTTGCGCGGAACGATCACGCCCGGCATGCCGGCCGCGCCATCGGGCAGCGGGACCTCGACGCTGGCGAGCCGGTGTCCGTCCGTGGCCACGGCCCTGAGGACGTCGATGCCATCGCGTTCCGCCGCGTGCAAATAGATGCCGTTGAGGTAGTACCGGGTTTCCTCGGTGGAAATGGCGAAGCGGGTGCGGTCGATCAGTCCCCGCAACTCGCCCGCGGCAAGCCGGAACTGGTGTGGCATCTCGCCGCCCGCCATCACCGGGAAATCCTCGGTCGGCAGGCACGAGAGGGTGAACCGCGAGCGCCCCGAGCGCAACGTCAGGCGGTCGTCGCCGCCCGTCGCGTCCATCTCCACCTGGGCACCCTCGGGAAGCTTGCGGACGATATCGTAGAGGGTATGGGCCGGAGCGGTGATCGCCCCCGTCGCGCCGATGTCGGTGGCCACGGCCTCGGCAACCTCGAGATCCATGTCGGTGGCATTGAGGTGCAGGCGGCCGTCTTTCGCTTCCAGCTTGATATTGGACAGAATGGGGATGGTGTTGCGCCGTTCGACGACGCTCTGGACGTGCCCAAGCGCTTTCAGCAAGGCGGCCCGTTCAATCGTGAGTTTCATAGCGTCCTTAGAGATCCGTCCTGGATATCCGCCGCCTGCCGTGCGACAGGCGGCGAGCGGGTCGGTTCGCCGGCATTGGCGCCCCGTCCGCCCGGCCCGCACCGTGAAGTCGGCGGAATAGGTGCCGGAATCCGGCTCCCCGAGGGTCCGCCAGTATAGCAGAAGCCCCTTGAAGTCGAAGCGATAATCGCGCCGTCGCCGGGATCCGGACCGGGGCTTGTCAGGCCTCGAGCATGCGCCTCAGGAGCTCGACGTCCTCGGCGAAGTTGCTGTCGTGTTCACGCAGTTCCTCGACCCGGCGAAGCGCATGCATCACCGTCGTATGGTCGCGGCCGCCGAACTTGCGGCCGATCTCCGGCAGCGACCGAGAGGTCAACTGCTTGGCGAGATACATGGCCACTTGGCGCGGCCGCGCCACCGAGCGCGCACGCCGCGCCGAATGCATGTCCGAAACGCGGATATTGAAGTGCGCGGCGACCCGCTTCTGGATTTCCTCGATGGTCACCCGGCGGTCGTTGGCCCGCAGCAGGTCGTGCAGCACCTCCTGGGTGGTTTCCAGGGTGATGTCGCGGCCGATGAGCTGGGTGTGGGCGACGACCCGGTTCAGCGCGCCTTCGAGTTCGCGGACGTTGGCGGTGATCTTGTGGGCCAGGAACTCCATCACCTTACGCGGCACCAGGATGTTCATCTGTTTGGCCTTGGAATGCAGGATGCCGAGACGCAATTCATAGGTCGTGGCATGGATGTCGGCGACGAGCCCGCAGTTCAGGCGGGATTTCAGCCGCTCCTCCATCCCCTCCAGGTCGCTCGGCGACTTGTCGGCGCTGAGCACGATTTGTCGTCCCTGGTCGACCAGCGCGTTGAACGTGTGAAAGAATTCCTCCTGGGTCGAATCCTTGCCGCTGATGAACTGCACGTCGTCGATCATCAGCACGTCGACCGAGCGGAACTGCTCCTTGAAGTCCACCGTGTTCTGCTCGCGCAGCGCCCGGATGAACCGGTACATGAACTTCTCGGCCGACAGATAGATCACCGTACGGGCCGGCTGCTGGCGGCAGATCTGCCAAGCGATGGCGTGCATCAGGTGGGTCTTGCCGAGCCCCACGCCGCTGTAGAGGAACAACGGATTGAACGGGACCGTCTTCGCCTCGGCGACCCTGCAGGCCGCCGCATAGGCAAACTCGTTGGGCTTGCCGACGACGAAGTTGTCAAAGGTGAAGCGGGGGTCCAGGGGCGCGCTGATGTCGCCGGGGTCGCGGTCGGTGCCGTTGCTCCGCTGGCGCGCCAACTGAGGCGTCGCCCGGACCGTATTGGCGGTTGCCGGCTGGCGAAGCGTCGAGGCCCGCTGGTAGCCTTCGGTCTGGACGACGAAGTCGATGGCCCGGACCGCCGGGTTTTCGCTGCCCCACAGCACCCGCAGGCGATCGGCGTAGTGCGCCGCGACCCAGTCACGGATGAACCGCGTGGGCACGGCCATCCGAACGGACCCTTCCTGAATATCGCGCACCGCCAGTGGCTTCAGCCAGCTCTTGTAGGCCGCGTCGCCGATTTCCTCACGCAGAAGCCCACTGACCTTTTCCCACTGGGTTTGAACGGGTTGAGAAATCTCACCGATGGTCATACCGCCGTCGCCCCCTTTTGACTACAGTGTCCATCGCTTCGGTACGGTGGCCGCACCCCGGCCCCGTTACCCTCGGGTGGAGCAGCACGTCGGCGTCGGCGCAATCACGGGGAAAGCAACCCCCGGTTTACGCCCGATCGGATCGGCGGACCAGCCGCCGAACCCCATTTTCGCGCGAACAAGATGTCGCCAAGCCCCAAACGGTCACTCGCCAAAGGCCATCAGAGTGCCGCCCGAAACCAGACAGATCATTCTAAGAAAGCACGCCCCGACTGCCATTCCGCTCAGAAACCCCGACCCCTTCTGCGGCCGATCAGCACACGATTCTCGTGAGCGTTTTTCTATAATTTGATAGTAATTTCACTTTCGTGCGATGCACACCACACCCAAGAAGTCAAACTATTACAGTAACAACTATGCCGGTCCCGGGATGGATACTCGAACACAGCCCCTGTTTCACTGTGGCCCGCCCCTCCGGTGGCTAGACTCTACTGACCGGGAACACGCGATTCAAGCCGACCGAATAGAGAACGTTTTGAAAAAATAACTTGACATCCGGTTGTTGCGCGCACTGCGTGCATTGACCGGACGGGGTGTCCCAGCCGGGATCGAACGTCAGGGAGGGAGAAAGGCGGAGCCCGTCGGCCGGATCAGGCCGACATCGCTTTGATTCTGGCCGACAACCGGGACAGGCGTCGGGACACGGTGTTGCGATGGAGGACGCCCTTGCCGGCGCCCCGCATCAGTTCCGGCTGGGCGTCCTTGAAGGCCGCGCGGGCCTTTTCCTGGTCGCCGCTGGAAATCGCGTCCTCAACCTTACGTAGATAGGTGCGGATTCGGCTGATTCGCGCGCGATTCACGCGCGTCCGCTTCGCGGTTTGGCGAATGCGCTTCTTCGCCGACTTGTGGTGAGCCATTGCTGTCCCGTTGGCTGTTGCGGTCACGACCGGAACGGAGGCTTATATCGCCGCCGTTCCGGTCCGTCAACTCAAGCGCCGAAGCTACTTGTGCTTGAAGGTGGGCTTGCACTTCTCGGCGAACGCCGCCATCCCCTCTTTCTGGTCCTCGGTCCCGAAGCTGGCGTGGAACATACGCCGTTCGAAGAGCACGCCCTCGGCGAGGGTGCTTTCGAAGGCCCGGTTGACGCACTCCTTGGCCATGTAAAGGATCGGCTTCGACAGGGCGGCGATCTTCGATGCCGCCTTGACTGCCTCGTCAACGAGATCGGCGGCCGGCACGATTCGGCTGACCAGCCCGCTGCGCTCGGCCTCCTCGGCGTCCATCATGCGCCCGGTCAGGCACATGTCCATGGCTTTGGACTTCCCGACGGCACGGGTCAGGCGCTGGGTGCCGCCGGCGCCGGGGATGGTGCCGATAGTGATCTCGGGCTGGCCGAACTTGGCGGTATCGGCGGCAATGATGAAGTCGCACATCATCGCCACCTCGCAGCCGCCGCCGAGGGCGAAGCCCGCGACCGCGGCGATCACCGGCTTGCGGGTGGTG
>Ga0209458_1000452_pt1 | contig 14516 bp, 11 predicted proteins | sample WorMetLIZAISLAND_FD_187411 | JGI IMG/M metagenome (GOLD analysis project Ga0209458, IMG submission 187411) | Marine gutless worms symbiont microbial communities from Max Planck institute for Marine Microbiology, Germany - Inanidrilus manae... ...
CACTACATCTTTCCCGGTCAGCCGAAACCGGCAATCGCTATCGAGCTATTTCAATGATTTCGCCGAACCGCCCAGCCGCAAAACGCACGCTTACTGTTGAAGTTGGGCATGATTTCCTCCCCGCTGTTCGGCGGCACACGCAACCATCCGGTCTTCGCCCTCTTCCGGAGCCCTCGGCGATTGTTGCGCGGCCCATGGGCCTACCGCTCGTTCGCCACACATGTTCTTACCGACGGCACCGTTTTGCCGTCGATCCTGTGTTTGCGGCTGCGGACAGCCGGGCATCGCCCCGCTATCCCCTCGCGCGTTGGCGCACGTTCATTGACGGCGAGTACCCGCTGTTGCGCCGCCGAACAAGCGTGCGCCGTGACTCGGCGCACCTGAGATCGAATTTGATTATTATTTTCAACGCATTGTAAGGTCGAGCCGGGCGGCGCCAAGGATGGGTCCGGTGGTGCCGGCCTGCACGAAGACCGCGCAGAGGTCGCCGGTGTTCCCGTCGTCCGGCATCGGCACGGGGATCGTCATCGCCTTGCCGTCCCAAGTGCCAATCCGTTTGAGCTTGCGGACGACATTGTAGTTGTTCATTTCGGTGCCGCGGTTTTCGCCGCTGAGCACCTGCGTGACGTGGCTGCGATCGACCATCACCAGCCACACGGCGGCGGCGGTACCCCGTCCTTCGCCGACGGTGACGACGATGGCGTCGGCCCCGTCCCGGCGCATGTCCACGTCGATCTGGTCCCTCGCCGGTGCGCGGGCGATGTGGTCCAGCACCTGGGTGCGGTCGGAGCCGGTCACCTGGGTCGTGCCGTGGACGATCATTTGGGGCGTGTAGACGTAGCGCAGGCCGAACTGGCGGGCGTAGTCGCGCTGGCGTCCGGTGGTCTCCGGGCTGGCGAAGGGGTCCTTCCAGCCGATGTAGTCCCAGTAGTCGACGTGCATGGAGAGCGCCAGAACGTCTTCGCGTTCGGCGAGTTCACCTAGCAGTTCGTCGGCCGGCGGACACGACGAACAGCCTTGCGAGGTAAACAGTTCGACGACGGTCAGGGGCTCGTCGCTGGCCGCCCCGGCGCGCCCGGCGACGGCGAGCATGACAGCGACGACGGCGACGACGCCGCATCGCCCACACATAGCCCGCCCGCGATCACCGAACCAATCAAATGGCGGTGAAGCCGACGTGATGCGGCGCGGAGCGGTTCGCTGCGCTCAGGTTATGCCAGCCGTCCGAGCACGTACTGCAGGATGCCGCCGCTCTTGAAGTATTCGATCTCGTCCAGGGTATCGATGCGGCAGAGCAGCGGCACCTCCTCCGTGGACCCGTCGCCCCGGTGGAAGGTCAGGGTCACCGTCATCCGCGGCTCGATGGCACCGTCCAGCCCCGTGAGGTCGAAGGTCTCGCTGCCGTCAAGACCGAGGGTCTTGCGGTTGACTCCATCGGGGAACTGCAGCGGCAGGATGCCCATGCCGACCAGGTTGGAGCGGTGGATGCGCTCGAAGCTCTCGACGATCACCGCCGAGACGCCAAGCAGCCGCGTGCCCTTCGCCGCCCAGTCCCGCGACGACCCCGAGCCGTACTCGGTGCCGGCGATGACCACCAGCGGGACACCGTCCGCCTGGTACTTCATCGACGCGTCGTAGATGGACATCACCTCGCCGTCCGGCAGGTGGCGGGTGACGCCGCCTTCGGTCCCGGGGGCGATCTCGTTGCGGATGCGGATGTTGGCAAAGGTGCCGCGCATCATCACCTCGTGATTGCCGCGCCGCGACCCGTACGAATTGAAATCCCCGGGCTCCACCCCGTGCGCGATCAGGTAGGCCCCGGCCGGACCGTCCGTCTTGATCGATCCGGCCGGCGAGATGTGGTCGGTGGTCACCGAGTCGCCCAGCATGGCCAGCGCCCGCGCGCCGGTGATGTTGGTGAACCCGGTGGCGGTGCCGCCCTCGAAGAAGGTGGGGTGGCGCACGTAGGTCGAGGCGTCCTGCCAGGCATAGGTCTGGCCCGTCGACGCCGCCATGCCCTGCCAAGCGGCGTCGCCGGCGAACACGTTGGCGTAGCGGGTGCGGAACATCTCCGGCGTCAGCACCGAGGTGATGACGTCTTGGATCTCCGCATTGCTCGGCCAGATGTCGCGGAGGTAGACGGGCTGGCCCTCCTCGCCGGTGCCGAGCGGATCGTTCAGCAGATCCACGTCCATCGACCCGGCAAGCGCATAGGCCACCACGAGCGGCGGCGAGGCCAGGTAGTTGGCGCGGGTCAGCGGGTGCACCCGGCCCTCGAAGTTGCGGTTGCCCGAGAGCACCGCGGCGACGGTGAGGTCGCCCGACTCGATGGCCTTGGTGATGCCGTCGGGCAGCGGGCCCGAGTTGCCGATGCAGGTGGTGCACCCGTAGCCCACCAGATTGAAGCCCAGGGCGTCGAGATCGCCCTGCAGTCCGCCGGCCTCCAGATAGTCGGTGACCACCTGCGAGCCGGGCGCGAACGAGGTCTTCACCCAGGGCTTGACCGTCAGTCCCTGGTGGCGGGCGTTCCGGGCGACCAGCCCGGCACCGATCAGCACCGCCGGGTTGGAGGTGTTGGTGCAGCTGGTGATCGCGGCGATTACCACCGCACCGTCCGCGAGCGCATAGTTGGCGCCCTCGACCGGGACCTCGCGCCGCTCGGCGCGGCCGGAGAGCTCGGCAAATCCGCCGGCGAACGACGAGGCCGCCTGCGACAGCGGCACCCGGTCCTGGGGCCGCTTCGGACCGGCGAGCGACGGTTCGACCGAGCCGAGGTCCAGTTCCAGCGTATCGGTGAACACCGGGTCCGGTGTGGATGCGTCGCGCCACATCCCTTGCGCCTTGGCATAGGCCTCGACCAGGGCCACGCGATCGGGGTCGCGGCCGCTGAAGGTCAGGTAGTCGATGGTCGCGCGGCTGATGGGGAAGAAGCCGCAGGTGGCGCCGTATTCCGGGGCCATGTTGGCGATGGTCGTCTGGTCGGCGAGCGAGAGGTTGTCGAGGCCGTCGCCATAGAACTCGACGAACTTGCCGACCACGCCCTTCTGGCGCAGCATTTGAACGACCATCAGCACCAGGTCGGTGGCGGTCGTCCCTTCCTTCATCTCGCCGGTCAGCTTGAACCCGACCACCTCGGGGATGAGCATGGAGATGGGCTGGCCGAGCATGGCCGCTTCGGCCTCGATGCCGCCGACGCCCCAGCCGAGCACGGCGAGGCCATTGACCATGGTCGTGTGGCTGTCGGTGCCGACCAGGGTATCCGGGTAGGCAACGGTGGTGCCGTTGTCGGCGCCGGTCCACACCACTTGGGCGAGGTACTCCAGATTGACCTGGTGGCAGATGCCGGTGCCCGGGGGGACAACGCGGAAGCCGTCGAAGGCCTGCTGGCCCCAGCGCAGGAACTCGTAGCGTTCGCGGTTGCGCTCGTACTCCATCTCGACGTTAGTGGACAGCGCCCCGGCGGAGCCTGAGGCGTCAACCATCACCGAGTGGTCGATGACCAGATCGACGGGCACCAGGGGATTGATCTTCGCCGGATCACCGCCGCCGGCGACCATCGCGTCGCGCATGGCCGCCAGATCGACGACCGCGGGCACGCCGGTGAAGTCCTGCATCAACACCCGAGCCGGGCGATAGGCGATCTCGCGATCGGAGGGCCGCGAACCAAGCCACTCGGCGATGGCGCGCACGTCGTCGATGGTGACCGTGCGTCCGTCCTCCCAGCGCAGTAGGTTTTCCAACAGCACCTTGAGCGAGAACGGCAGGCGGCCGACGTCACCAAGGCCCGCCTCTGCGGCGGCCTCGAGGCTGAAATAATCGTACTGACGCTCGCCGACCGAAAGGGTGCGGCGCGTCTTCAGGGTGTCATGACCGAAAGCGGACACGGTATCTCTCCTCCCGGGCGGGCGATCACACGATCCACACAGCACACTTGGCCGGACCTGTCCAGCCATTCAATCCCGAACACTGGCAGGGGCATGGAAAACATGCACCGCCGGAGAGAAGGTTCTCGCGGCCCGACCTGCGCTCCATTTACAATTCGTTACAACTTTCGACTTGCCGCATGGGGTGCATCGGTGGTTTGACAGATCGGAAAATCATATCTTGCTTCGCTCGGTGGTCTGTGCCTTATAGAGCGAAACAAGTTTAACCGGATGAGCATATCCGGTTGCGACGAGCGGGTCGAAGCCCGCCGATAAAAAAAGCCGGGGAGGCATCGTCAACGTCATGGCTGCGAAACGATCTGTGCGTTCTGGCGCCAGCATCGTCGCCGAATCTATTGATACCTTTCCCAAGCTCCTGTTGGAAAACGCCCGCGTCCGAGGCAATCGGCCGGCGATCCGCGAGAAGGACCTCGGCATCTGGCAGGCTTGGACGTGGAGCCAGGTGGCCGACGAGGTCCGGGCGCTTGCGTGCGGGCTGGAGGTCATGGGGTTCCAGCGGGGCGACCGCCTCGCCATCATCGGCGACAACCGGCCGCAGCTCTACTGGGCGATGGTTGCGGCGCAGGCGGCGGGTGGCACGCCAGTGCCGTTGTACCAGGATTCGGTCGCCCAAGAGATAATGTACGTCCTCGATCATGCCGAATGCCGGTTCGCCATCGTCGAGGACCAGGAGCAGGTCGACAAACTGTTCGAGATCAAGGACAACTGCTCGCATCTGGAGACGATCATCTACAAGGATCCGAGGGGCCTGCGGCACTACAACCAGCCCTTCCTTCACGCCTACACGGACGTGCAGGAAAAAGGGCGCGCCTTTGACGCCGAGAACCCGGATTTCTACGAATCCCGAATCGCCGAAAGCTCCGGCGGTGACCTCGCGATCATGCTTTACACATCGGGGACGACGGGCCGTCCAAAGGGCGTGATGCTCAGCTTCGACAACATGGTCGTCACGGCGCGCAACGGCATCATTCGCGAAGGGCTGCGTGAGGACGAAGAGGTCGTCGCCTATCTGCCGATGGCATGGGTTGGCGACCATCTGTTTTCGTTCGCCCAGTGCTACGTCGCCGGGTTCTGTGTCAGCTGCCCGGAGAGCACCGAGACCGTGCTTCACGATATGCGCGAGATCGGTCCGACCTACTTCTTCGCGCCGCCCAGCATCTTCGAAAACATCCTGACCACCGTGATGATCCGGATGGAGGATGCCGGCTGGCTGAAGCAGAAGATGTTCCATTACTTCATGGGCGTCGCCAAACGGGTTGGCAGCGCGATCCTCGACGGAAGACCGGTTTCGTTGGGAGACCGCCTGTCCTATGCGCTCGGCCGCGTGCTGATTTACGGACCGCTGAAGGACACCCTGGGCATGAGGCGCATCCGCCTCGCCTACACCGCCGGCGAAGCCATCGGCCCGGATATCTTCGAGTTCTTCCGCTCCCTCGGAATCAACGTCAAACAGCTCTACGGCCAGACCGAGGCGGCGGTGTTCGTCACCATTCAGCCGGACGGCGAGGTCAAGCCCGATACAGTGGGGACGCCGGCGATCGGCGTCGAGGTCGAAATCACCGAGGGCGGCGAGGTGATGTACCGCAGCCCCGGTGTGTTCCTGCAGTACTACAAGAACGACGAAGCGACCAAGGAAACCAAGACCGAGGACGGCTGGGTCCACACCGGCGACGCCGGATTTTTCGACGCCGAGGGCCACCTGCGGATCATCGACCGGGCCAAGGATGTGGGCAAGCTGAACAGCGGTTCGATGTTTGCGCCTAAGTATATAGAAAACAAGCTGAAATTCTTCCCGTTCATCAAGGAGGCCGTGGCTTTCGGCCATGAAAAGGACTATGCCGCCGTGTTCATCAACATCGATCTCGAGGCGGTAGGCAACTGGGCCGAACGGCGTCATCTGGCGTATTCGGGGTACACGGATCTGGCCGGACAAACGCCAGTCTATGATCTGATCCAGGACTGCGTCGAAAAGGTCAACGCTGATCTCGCCGACGACCAGCATCTCGCGGGCTCGCAGATCTCGCGGTTCCTGATCCTTCACAAGGAGCTCGACGCGGACGACGGCGAACTGACCCGCACCCGCAAGGTCCGCCGTGGGTTCATCGCCGAGCGCTACGACGAACTTGTCGAAGCGCTGTACTCTGACCGCAACCGGTGTGCGATCGAAACCGAGGTGAAATTCGAGGACGGGCGCACGGGGACCTTGAGGGCAGATCTGGAAATCCGTGACACCAAGCTGTTCGAGACGGAACCGATGAAGGCGGCAAGCTAACGCCAGGCGGGACAACGGCGAAAAGGGACACGGGAACTGGGACCCAATATGCAAGAGCCGGCAGCGCGCGACATCTCCATGGACGACCGCTTGTCGTTCAACGACGAGTACGAGACCTTCGAGGTCGACTTCTCCGGAATCGCCTTCGACAGCAAGGGGCAGATCGATACGATCTACGACGAGATCGACCGCCGGCTCGCCGCGTCCGGACGGCGCTGGTATTTCCTCGTCAATTATATCGATTGCACCATCGCGCCCGACGTATGGGACGCGTACGCGGCCCGCGGCAAGAAGTCGAACATCGAGTTCGGACTCGGCTCGTTCCGCATTGGCGCGGCGAACAAAACCCGCGAGGAAATTCGCGCACGGTCCCAGGCCGACAAGTTCAGGGCCAACCTGTTTGCCACCCGCGAAGAGGCGCTCGCGGCCATCGCCGACAAACAGCGCCGCCGTGCTGGCCAGGCCGAAATGCCGCGGGACGACTACATCATGGTCGAGAACATCAACCTGCAATTCGGCGGCATCCGGGCGATCAGCGGTGTCGGGTTCAGCGTGCCGAGGGGCGAGATCTATTCGATCATCGGCCCCAACGGCGCCGGCAAGACGTCGATGTTGAACGTGATCAGCGGTTTCTATCGGCCGTCGGAAGGCCGGATCGTGTTCGACGGCAAGGACCGCACCAAGCTCGGGCCGGCGGACGTCGCGCGCTTGGGATTTGCCCGCACGTTCCAGAACATCGCGCTGTTCAAGGGCATGACGACCCTCGACAACATCATGACCGGGCGGCTGATCAAGGATAAGGGCAACTTGCTCCTGGACGCGCTCTACTGGGGGCCGTCGCGGCGGCAGGAGCTGGAGAACCGCGAGTACGTCGAACGCATCATCGACTTCCTCGAAATCGAAGCCATCCGCAAGACACCGGTCGGGCGGTTGCCCTATGGCCTCCAAAAGCGGGTCGAGCTTGCCCGTGCATTGGCGATGGAGCCGAAGGTGCTGCTGCTCGACGAGCCGATGGCGGGGATGAACCTCGAGGAAAAGCAGGACATGGTCCGTTTCATCCTCGACGTCAACGACCAGTGGAACACGACGATGATCCTCATCGAGCACGACATGAGCGTGGTCATGGATATCTCGGACTACGTCGTTGTCCTCGATCATGGCGAGAAGATCGCCGAAGGCACGCCCGACGACGTACGGACCGACCCGGTGGTGATCCGCGCGTATCTCGGCGAAAGCTGACGGACCGGCGGCAGGGACAGAGGGGGCAGGCGGACCAGCATGTTGTTTTTTGCGGAAACCGTGATCAGCGGCCTCATGGCGGGCGTCATGTATGCGCTCGTCGCGCTCGGGTTCGTGCTGATCTTCAAAGCGTCGGGCATCTTCAACTTCGCCCAGGGCGTGCTCTGCCTGTTCGCCGCGCTGGCGCTTTACGATTTCATCGGCCCCGGCGGATGGGTCGAACGGTGGTTCGGGTTTACGCTGCCTGTGTGGCTGGGGATCATCCTCACCGCCGGCGTGATGATCGTCGTTGCGTGGCTCATCGAGCGATGCGTGTTGCGGTACCTCGTCAACCAGCACCCGATCATCCTGTTCATGGCGACCATCGGCCTCGCCTACTTCCTCGAAGGAACCGGCGACATCCTGTTTGGATCGGACGTCAAGCCGCTCGATGTCGGCCTGCCCCAGGGGGCGTTGGACTGGCTCCTCGACTCCTACGGCCTCTATGTCGAGAAGCTCGAGGTGGTGGCGGCGGTGGTCGCGGCCGTTCTGGTCACCGTACTTGCCGTGTTCTTCCAGAAAACGCGGATTGGCCGAGCTCTGCGGGCCGTCGCCGACGATCACCAGGCGGCGCTGAGCGTCGGCATCTCGCTGCACACCATCTGGGTCGTCGTGTGGTCGGTCGCCGGCATCGTTGCGCTGGTTGCTGGGATCATGTGGGGAACGAAATCGGGTGTGCAGTTCTCGCTGTCGCTGATCGCCCTGAAGGCGCTGCCCGTGCTCATCCTCGGCGGCTTCACATCGGTGCCGGGGGCCATCGTCGGGGGGCTGATCATCGGCGTCGGCGAAAAGGTCGCCGAGGTCTACGTCGGCGTCTTTGTCGGCGGCGCGGTGGAGAACTGGTTCGCCTACATGCTTGCGCTCGCCTTCCTGCTGGTCCGGCCGCAGGGCTTGTTCGGCGAGAAGATCATCGAAAGGGTCTGACGGAATGATCTATCGCGAAACCGGGCAGTTCAAAACGAGCTATCAGGCCGACCAGGCGATCTTCCCGATCGACCAGGACCGCTGGGTGATGACGGCCGCCGCCCTCATCGCACTCGTGGTCTTGCCGCTGATCATCAATGACTATTGGACCGAAGCCATCATCCTGCCGTTCCTCGTTTACGGAATGGCGGCCATCGGGCTGAATATCCTCACCGGTTATTGCGGCCAGGTGTCGCTCGGAACCGGTGGCTTCATGGCTGTCGGCGCATATTCGACCTACAAGCTGATGACCATGTTCCCGGAGCTCAGCTTCATCCTCGTGGTGCTGTTCTCCGGTGGCATCACCGCCGCCGTCGGCACGCTGTTCGGGCTGCCCAGCCTGCGGATCAAAGGGTTCTATTTGGCGGTTGCAACGCTGGCTGCGCAGTTCTTCCTGGTCTGGCTGTTCAACAAGGTCGGCTGGTTCTTCAACTACAATGCCACTGGCACGATCACCGTCACCCGGTCCGAGGTCTTTGGCGTCCTCGTCACCGGCCCCGAGGCCAGCAACGTTGCCCGCTACTATTTCTGCCTCATTTTCCTGCTGGTGTTCGCGTTGATCGCGAAGAATCTGGTCCGCGGTCGCGTGGGGCGGATGTGGATGGCGATCCGGGATATGGACATCGCTGCCGAACTCATCGGCATTCGGCCGCTGCATGCCAAGCTGTCGGCGTTCGCGGTGAGCTCGTTTTACGTCGGTATGGCCGGCTCGCTTTATTTCGCGATTTGGTTGGGCTCGGCTGAAGTCGGCGAAGCGTTTGGCATCGACCAGTCGTTCTTCGTTTTGTTCATCATCATCATCGGGGGCCTCGGCAGTATTCTGGGGAGCTTCTTGGGTACGGCGTTCATGGTGCTGCTGCCTGTCGGGCTCAAGAACATCCTGGTGGGTGGCCTGGCATTCGATGCCGGTACGGCCAAACACATCGAAATCATGATCCTGGGGGCGTTGATCATCTTCTTCCTGATCGTCGAGCCGCACGGTCTCGCGCGGCTGTGGCAGATCCTGAAGGAGAAACTGCGTCTATGGCCGTTCCCCTACTGAGTAGGGCAAAAAAAGAGAGACTCTGTCGAAAGTAATGACGGGTAAGATGAGAGCCATAACCTTGGATAGTGGGAGGTACGTATGAAGTTCACCAGACTTGCGACGTGCGCGGCGGCGGCAGCGCTCGCCTTGCCGCTTATGGCGTCGGCGGCCAAAGCCTACGAACTGGTCATTCCGACGCTGGACTACCGCACCGGTCCCTACGCGCCGAACGGGATTCCGTTCGCCAACGGGTTCACCGACTGGATGAACCTGCTCAACGAGCGCGACGGCGGGATCGAGGGTGTCCCGATCAAGCTCGTTCCCTGCGAGACAGCTTACAATACCAAGCAGGGCGTCGAGTGCTACGAGAACACCAAGAACGTCAAACCCTCGGGCGCGCTCGTCTACCAGCCGCTGTCCACGGGCATCACCTATCAGCTCATTCCAAAGACGGCGGTCGACAAGATCCCGGTCTTCTCGATGGGGTATGGCCGCACCTCGGCGGCCAACGGCAAGATCTTCCCGTGGATCTTCAACTTCCCGGCGACCTACTGGAGCCAGGCCACCGTGCTGGTCCAGTACATTGCCGACCAGGAAGGCGGTATGAGCAACCTGAAGGGCAAGAAGATCGCCCTCGTGCACCACAACTCGGCCTATGGGCGCGAGCCCATCCGCACGCTGGAAAGCATGTCGAAGAAGTTCGGCTACAACCTGATGGTCCTGCCGGTCGACCATCCCGGTCAGGAGCAAAAGGCGACGTGGCTGCAGATCCGCCGCGAGCGTCCGGACTGGGTTCTGATGTGGGGCTGGGGCGTGATGAACCAGGTGGCGATCAAGGAGGCCGCCTCCATCCGCTATCCCATGGATCGGTTCATCGGCGTCTGGTGGTCAGGCTCCGAGAACGACGTGCTGCCGGCCGGTGCCGCTGCCGACGGGTATCTGTCGGGCGCCTTCCACGCTCCCGGCGACAACTTCCCGGCCCACGACGACATCAAGAAGTACGTCTATGACAAGGGCAAGGGCGCCGGCGAACGCGATCGTATCGGTGAGGTGCTGTACAACCGCGGTCTCGTCGCCGCCATGTGGACCAGCGAGGCGATCCGCAACGCCATGAAGATCCACGGCACTAAGGAGATCCGTGGCGAGCACGTACGGGACGGCTTCGAGTCCCTGGAGGTGAGCGAAGCCCGGCTCAAGGAACTCGGCCTCGAAGGCTTCACCTATGGCGTGAAGATCACCTGCGAGAACCACGAAGGTCCGGGCAAGGTGGCGGTCCAGCGGTGGGACGCCAAGGCCAAGAAGTGGTCCATCGCCTCCAAGTTCTACGAGCCCCTGCGCGATGTCACCGGTCCGCTGATCGCCGAGGACTCCGCGCAGTTCGCGAAGGAAAACAACGTCACGCCGAGGGACTGCAAGTAAGTTTCGGCGGGACAAACGTTAGGATCAGGAGGCGCCTTTGAACGCTTCGGCACCGGCGACGGCAGAGGCTGCAGCCACGGAGGCGGCCAACGCTCTGCTGAGCGTCAACAACATCGAGGTGATTTACGACCACGTCATCTTGGTGCTCAAGGGCGTTTCCCTCGAGGTACCCGAGGGGGGCATCTGCGCCCTCCTCGGGGCCAACGGCGCCGGCAAGTCGACGACGATCAAAGCGATCTCGAACCTGCTTGGGGCCGAACGGGGCGACGTCACCAAGGGCGAGATCCTCTTCCAGGGAAAGCGCGTCGACAAGCTGACACCCAATGATCTGGTCCGCCGTGGCGTCATCCAGGTGATGGAGGGGCGCCACTGCTTCGAGCACCTCACCATCGAGGAAAACCTGCTGACCGGCGCCTATACGCGCAAGGACGGCGCCCAGGGGATCCAGGAGTCGCTCGAAAAGGTCTATCACTACTTTCCGCGCCTCAAGGAGCGGTACGCCACCCAGGCCGGATACACCTCGGGTGGCGAACAGCAGATGTGCGCCATCGGCAGGGCGCTGATGTCCAATCCCCGGATGATGCTGCTCGACGAACCGTCGATGGGCTTGGCGCCGCAGCTCGTCGAGGAAATCTTCGAAATCGTCCGCGACCTGAACCAGAAGGAGCGGGTGAGCATTCTCCTCGCCGAACAGAACACCATGGTGGCGCTGAGGTACGCCGACTACGGCTACATCCTCGAGAACGGCCGTGTCGTCATGGATGGCGACGCCAAGAAGCTGGGCGAGAACGAGGACGTCATGGAGTTCTACCTCGGTTTCGGCAGTGATGGCCGCAAGAGTTTTCGCGACGTGAAGCATTACCGTCGCCGTAAGCGCTGGCTCTAGTCGTCGACCGGTCGCGGGGGGATACTTTGATGAGCGACTACTATGACGACCTGGAAACCCGCGACGCTGCAGCGCGCGAGGCCGCCCAGTTCGCCGACCTCAGGAGCCAGATCGTCAATGCCCGCGAGAACGTGCCGTACTTCGCCGAGACGCTGGCTTCGGTCGACGTCGAGGCGATCACGGACCGGGCGGCGCTCGCCGCGTTGCCGTTGGTCCGGAAATCCGATCTCCTCGACCTGCAGGCCGGCGATCCGCCGTTCGGCGGCCTGACGACCGAGGCGCCGGGCAATCTTGCCCGGATCTTCCAGTCGCCGGGACCCATTTATGACGCCGAGGGTCATGGCCGCGATCCCTGGCGCACGGCGCGAGCCTTTTATGCCGCGGGCTTTCGTGCCAGCGAGGTCGTTCACAACACCTTCGCCTACCATCTGACTCCGGCCGGCGTGATGGTCGAAACGGGCGCGCATGCCATCGGCTGCGCCGTCGTCCCGGCCGGCACAGGGAACACGGAGCTGCAGGTCCGTGCGATCGCTGACATCCGTCCCGCCGGATACGCGGGAACGCCCTCGTTCCTGAAGGCGTTGCTGGAAAAAGGCGCCGAACTCGGCGCCGATCTCTCGAGCCTTTCCAAAGCGGCAGTCGCCGGCGAAGCGCTGCTACCATCACTCCGCGCCGAGATTGCCGGACTGGGGATTACAGTCGTGCAGTGGTATGGCACCGCCGATCTGGGTTTGATCGCTTATGAGTCGACCGGCGGCGAGGGGCTGATCGTCGACGAAGGCGTGATCGTCGAGATCGTTCGGCCGGGCACCGGCGATCCGGTCGCCGAGGGCGAGGTCGGCGAGGTCGTCGTCACCACCTCGAACCGGACCTATCCGCTCATCCGATTCGGCACCGGCGACCTTTCGGCCGCAGTGGCGGGGACAAGCCCCTGCGGCCGCACCAACCTGCGGCTCAAGGGGTGGATGGGCCGCGCCGACCAGACGACCAAGGTCAAGGGGATGTTCGTTCATCCGAGCCAGGTTGCCGACGTCGTCAAACGCCATCCCGAGGTTGCCCGCGCTCGTCTCGTCGTCGACCAGGAGGACGGCAAGGACATCATGACCCTGATGTGCGAGACGGCCGGCACCGACACCCAAGCCATCGCCGACACCCTTCAGGCCGTGACCAAGATGCGCGGGCGCGTCGAAGTCACCACGCCGGGCTCCCTGCCCAACGACGGCAAGGTCATCGATGACGTTCGGTCACTCACCTGATTGTTAGAAGACCGCCGGGAAAAAAAGCGTCGACGGCAAAATCGGGCATAAAGTTGCCACATTTGGGGTGTGTGATCGCGCTTACACAGACCTCCTAATAGACAGAACCAGAGATTCCCCCGTCTCTGGTTTCCCCGATGGGCACGCAAGCCGAACCTCCGGGCGGCCAGTTCCCTCACTGGCCGCCCGTTTCCTTTTTGGCGTCGTCTACGGCGCCGTGTAGGTGATCCGATAGAGGGCGTCGGCACGGTCATCGGAGACCAGCAGGGAACCATCGGGAAGTTCCGTCACGTCCACGGGCCGACCCCAGGCGCGGCGTCCGGAGAGGAACCCATCGGCGAACACCTCATGGGAGAGCGCCCGCGTCCCGTCGAACCGCACCCGCATGACCCGGTAGCCGTCGGGGATCGAGCGGTTCCACGAACCGTGCTGGGCGACGAAGGCATCTCCCCGCATCTCGGCCGGAAACATTGTTCCGCGATAGAAGTGGATGCCGAGCGCGGCGACGTGAGCGTTGAAGGCCACGATCGGCGGCGTTGCCTTCCGGAGCATGGGTCGGCTGCGGAACTGGCGGGTCCGGTCCGTCCCGCCGCCGTACCACGGATAGCCGAAATGCAGTCCCGGGTGGGGCGCGTGGTTGAGTTCGTCCGGCGGGTTGTCGTCGCCCATCCAGTCGGCGCCGTTGTCGGTGAAGTACAACTCGCCCGTCTCGGGGTGGAAATCGAAGCCGACGGAGTTCCGGACGCCCCGTGCGTAGACCTCGGGCTCCGCGCCCGGTTCGGGACGCAACCGGATGATGGTGCCTTCGAACCCCTCCACGCGGCAGACGTTGCAGGGCGCACCGACGGCAACCCGGGCAAGACCGTGGCGGCGCTGTTCCGCTGGCTGCTGAAGGAGCGGGTGCACCTGCCGCTCGAGATCGCCAAGATGAGCTCGTGCACGTTCCAGAACCACATCGGCGACGACGGAACCCTGCCGGTGCAGTTGTTCGGCAAGGACCTCAACGTCAAGGCCCTCGCCGACATGAACGTGCCCTGGTACCAGAACTACGCGATCAAGGACGACCTGGTGACGCCGCAGTGCGCGACCGCCGCCAACAAGCACCTGGAAGGCACCGAGATCATCGAATCGGTGGCCTTCTACGGCGGGCACGTCGCCATCCTGACCAGCCCTTACGCCAAGAAGGCGCCGGTCAATGGCGAGTTCGTCGATGCCACCGGCAAGCAGAGCCGCGGACCGGTGAAGTTCGCGCTCGATCTCTCGGCCGAACAGGCCAAGAAGGCCGCCTAGAGCGGTCCTGACTTAGGCGGAAGCGTATCCGGCGTTTTTGAGGTAAGCGGCGCATTTGTCTGGTTTGAAACGATCGAGGATTCGTCCGATTGCCGTGTTGACCTGGTCGATTGACCGGGCTTGGGCGCGGCGGAGCCAGTGCTTGAGTTTTGCGAAGACCTGCTCGATGGGATTGAGGTCGGGG
>Ga0209458_1000453_pt1 | contig 14490 bp, 10 predicted proteins | sample WorMetLIZAISLAND_FD_187411 | JGI IMG/M metagenome (GOLD analysis project Ga0209458, IMG submission 187411) | Marine gutless worms symbiont microbial communities from Max Planck institute for Marine Microbiology, Germany - Inanidrilus manae... ...
TCTTCGGCAAGCTCAAGGAGTTCAAGCGCATCGCCATGCGAAGCGATAAGACCGATCAAAGCTTCGAAGCGATGATCTACGCCTGTTCCGCCGTCATCAATTCACGCTGAATCTCAACAGGCCCTAGTCGCGAAACCGCCATTGAGACCAGTCCGAGAAAACGGCCTTTGATCCCAGAAGGAGACGTTTAGCATCGTTCGCTGCAAGGTCCGGCATTAACCAAGAACTGAAATAGCGGCGGCCTGGCGCCTGATGTCCCAATCGCGTTCTGAGTTCGCCATATTCTGGTGTCGGTGTACCATGCAGCGCTGGAATACGATGCCGACGACTCCCGGGAGGACGCCATGTCGAACCTCATGAAGAAATGGTACAAAGACAGCAACAAGTGGCCTGGCGCCGTCATTCCCTACGAGATCGAGGACGACCTCCTTCAGGATGCCGAGAGGATTGCAGCCATCGAAGGTGGCATGCGCCACTGGGAGGAAAACACAGCAGTTCGTTTTGTCGAGCGCCGCGCGAGCGATGTGTTCTATGTCGTATTCAGGCTACGCGACCTACAAAATGCCCTCTGCAGTTCCGGGGTCGGGCGCAAGAGCGCCTCCAAACAGCCGCAGTACGTCACCATCGCCGAGAACCGCTTCTGCTCCGAAGGTTCAGTCATTCATGAGATCGGCCACGCGTTGGGGTTAAAGCACGAGCACCAGCGCACCGACCGCGACCGTTTCATCCAGTTGTTGATGGGGAACATGGGCGAGGACGGTCCGAACTTCAAACAGGTGTTGGATCTGAGCGGCATGCCTTTCGGTGCCTACGACTTCCGTTCTGCGATGCATTACCAAGGCACGCTGAGTACCCACGTGGAACGATTCTCGTTTCAGCCCGCCTTCGCCAACGCAACGTTCCTGGAGATCGGCGGCATCACGCGGTTCCTCATGTATCGCCCCACCCTGTCGCAACTTGAATTCTACGACATCGACGATACGGGCGCGATCGTCCTCGAGGACGCCGACCCTTTCCAGGGTCCGCGCCAGGCGGTCATCGACGGCTCGGGATGGGACCACCTGGCCTACGCGATCAACGACCAGACCGACCCGGTACTGATCGGTCTCAATGGGACCGACCGGCGGCTCGCGGCGTGGCAGGTCGGCGAAGACGGCCGCCCGGCCGTCATGCCAGTGGCGGAAACCGTACTGCCGGCCGACGATTACGTCGGGTTTGCTGTTGGCGGCCACATCCACAATCCAATCTTCTGTCTGCGCCGCCCGAGTCTGGGAGCGCTCGATCAGACCCTCGACGCGTTCCGACTCGTCGAGACCGCGGGTGTACTGGCGTTCGATACCGTCTGGCCGACCTTCCGCCTTTTTCGCACTTGGGACGCCGTCGCACCGGGGCCGGGCGCGGTTCCAGACCTGTTGGTCGATCGCTCGCGCCGGGTCGTCGCGCGCGCCCATGTGCCGAGCGCGGTCGGCAGCATGGACGCGGAGATCCTCTACGAATGGCGGGCCGCGGACTATGACGGCGCTCAGTGAGACGACACCGTCATGTGGCCGGCGGACGACAATCCTGCACTCATCGGCCTGCTCGCCTATGACGAGCGGGATGGCATCTTGACGCGCTACGAGCTTATCGAGGACACCTCCTTCCTGCCGGCGCCGATCGGCGATCCGGGAGCCACTCCGAGCGTCCGAACGCGGAACGTGGCGCGCGCGGTCAACCGGCGCGACGGGGTCGGTCGCGGCTACGACGCCATGCACCTTCTCGAAGCCGGCGGCCGCCGGCTGGTGATGTTACTCAAAGGTGGGCGCGGCGGCGGCGGGGAGCTGTGGGCGATCGACGGCGAAACCAACATCGATCCGGTTGGCCCCGGGCGCTTCCGCTTCGAACGCCTAAATCCCGCTCGCGAAGACTTGCGCCATGTCTTCGGCCGCGAATCGTTGAGTGCTCTGGACCGGACAGGTGCGGAGAACCTGATCGGTGGCAATCTGGAAATCAGGGAAACCGCTGCGCCGGACCTTGGGCGGCGGCGCGGCGTCGGATTCCATGAAGAGGACGTCACCGACGTCGCCGCCTGGACCATCGGCGGGGAGACGTTCCTGTGGACTGGCAACGGCAAGGACGGCACGGTCATGGGCATTCCTCTCGATGAGCGGGGCAAGCCTATGGAGCGCTGGACGCCCGGCCAGGAACTCGACAAATGGCGGGTCATGTGCGTCTACCAAGCGCCGCCAACGACGATCGCGGTGTGGGGTGATCCGACGAACCCTGCCGCCCTGCCTGGAGTCAGGTCGTTCGACGGCGGCCATTTCGCGCTGCTCCGCAACCGCTCATCGCGGACCGTCCGCCGCCATGCGGTGACACCAACGGGCATCGACCCGACCGCCTTGGAGACCTGGCCGGACTTCCGCGCCTGGGACGCAATGCGCGTCCTTCCGTACTCCGACCACTCAACCTTCATCGCATTCATCAATCGCCGCTCGACAACGGAAATCCTGCTTCGGCGCGTTGCGCGTAACGGCACGCTGGCCGACCTCAACGCTGGCTGGACGCTCCGTTTCGGCAAGTTCCGTGACATCGTCGCCCTGGAATCGGATGGCATCCGCTACGTGCTCTTGATCGGTGCCATACCGGCGGTGCTTTTCCGGCTCGAGGACGACAGCACCGGCGATCCCGTCCTGATTCCCGAATCGATCGACATTCCGGCCAGTTTCACGGAACCGGACGACGAGACGGATGATGACGAAGACGAGGAGGCGTACGTCCCGGCCGACTATCACCCCTTCATGGCGTTGCAGCCCTGGACGGCGGCCGTTCGCCTGACACCAGAGCGCATAGGCCTCTATGGCCGCCCGCGCGGCCGGCTCGCCATCACGACGCTGAACGGCCTACGCAACCACACGACAATCGGCGTCATCGACGTCGGTAAAGGCTGGCGGGCCTTCGGTTCGTTCGAAAGCCGCGACGGTACACCGCTGTTCATAATGGGAAAGAACGGCTGGAATTGGGTTTGATATCAAGCCCGTTTCTGCTCGCCAACTGGAACTGAAAACGCGAAGCGCGTTGCTGGAACGTCCGCAACGAACTTAGGCTGTTCAAGAACTCGCCACGCCTTTCATGCCTTGGAATTATCAATCTTAGCTTTGCGGACCCTTACGAGAGGACGCGGTTTCGTCTGCTTTGGGTCAGAAGCGGCTGTTTCTGATCAAGAGCTAGAATGTCATCTTCGAGGGGTGGGAGAAGAAGGCCGGGTCTTCAAACCCCTTCCGCTCGCGATATCAAGGCAGGCAACGATAGCGCCGGCGGGCATTCGGGCGGTAAAGGGGCGGCAGTGTCAGGTGATTACCCTACCTGTACAAACTTACCTCTCTTAATCAAAAACTCTCGTCACAACCAACCAAAGCCGAAATCAGAATTTCTCCCCAGGATCGGTCCGATTGCTTGATGTCGGTCATTCTCATCACGAACAAGACCGGCGACTTGGGAAACGGCTTCCTGCCCTTTCGCTTTGGCGATTTCCCTGTTTGTCAAAAGAGGTTTAGCCAGCGGCAATTGCTGCGGGCTTATGGAATTCGAGTACGTTGCCATCGGGGTCGCGCACAAAGAAAAAACAGGCTCCTTCAATCTCCACGGTCTCCGTGATTTCGATTTCCAATTCATGCAGCCGTTGCCGGACTTTTTCCGGGTCGGTGATTTCGAGAGCGATGTGCGTATATCCCGTGTTTTTCGTACTGACATCCATCAAGACGTTTCCCGGCGACGCGTCGTCGGATGCATTGATGATCAGATTGATGTTGACGCCCGACGGGTGCTCCATAATCGCCACCGGCTCGGGTCCAATTGGCCCGACAATGAATATGAACCCAAGCTTCTCGTAAAAATCACGGGAAACGTTGAGATCCCTTATGCGCAATCCGACATGATTAATCCGGGTGATTTCGTCCATAGTTTCCTCGTTTCTTTCTTTTCGCTTGCACCAATGGATCCGTGTTTGTGGCTGAACTTCGCTGAGATATATTCGTCGCCAACCATTCTGCGAATGGCGTGAATGGAGCCGAGGTGATGTCGTTTGCGTCATCCAACCTCTGGCTGGCATTGGGACCCATATAGGTATGATCTTCGAAATAACCCAGCATCTGTCCGATTTCGCCGGCGCCGGGATAGAAGCCGGCGTAAGCCTCTTGGGATACCTGTAATACGGTGTGTTTTTCACTTGTTGAGTTATAGGCCTCTGCGATATCGGCGAAGCTGTATAGGCCTGCAGCCATTGATAGTGTTTTACCGTTACTCTTGTCAGGATTTGAGAACGCGCCGTCGACCAGGCTGCCAAACTCGGCGATTGCCGCCATATGAATGACACGGGCATTTGGATTGATGGGGTCGATACGGGCCTTATTGGTAAAGTGTGGCACCTCCCATTTCCCGTTTGATATGGCTGCCACGTCTGGCAATGAGGACCAGACGAAGTGCTTTATGTCTGCACGCCGTGCAGCGCCGATCGCCGTTTTCGCTTGAGCTGTCTCGTCAGTTCCTTCCTGCCAGAAATTGGTCACCAGGAAGACGCCGTAAGCGCCCTTAAGCGCCTCCGACACCGAATGCGCGTCGTCCAGGTCCGCTGCCGCGGCCTCATCGGCCGGGCCATCATAATTCGAAAGGTTACGCGTCAACGCGCGCACTCGATAGCCGCCATTTTCTTTCAAGTAGCGTACGACAGAACCACCCTGTGCACCTGTGGCGCCGAAGACAGCTATTATTGGAGTCGACATCGTATTTACCTCTCAAGATGCGCGGCCTTGAAGGTAGCCAACCACGATGGTTTTGCGTAGAGTAAAAAATAACAAACAAGATTTGCGAATTTTGCAAAAATTCAAGCGTGAACATTAATTCAATCCGTACGGTTCTGCTGGCCCTAGAATTGGGAAGCCTCTCTGCGGCTGGAGCGTGGCTGGGGGTTCCCGCTTCGACAATCAGTCGGCGAATAAAAGACGTCGAAACGGGTTTAGGCAGACGGCTCGTCGTCCGTGGGGGCCGCGGCATTTCCGCCGCCGACGAAGCCAAAGATGTGTTGTTGAAATTGAGAGACGTCTTACTGACCATCGACGACTGTTACACGGCCGCTTCGGCGACGACCAAGCTTCGGGTTACCGCGCCACTGGAGATGACAATTTCACTTCTGCCTGACCTAATCCCGGACTTTCAAAACAAGTTCCCGAACGTAGTCGTTGAACTTAAAGGGGACGACCAGATTGTTGGTCTGATCGAAGCCGACTTCGACATTGCCATCCGAACCGGCCCGTTGACCGACTCCAGTCTTATCGCCAAAAAATTGCCCAAGGGCGGATTCGTGTTGGTTGCCGCCCCCTCGATGGCGAAGACGATCAAAGAGGTTGGCGACTTAGCGTCCACGTTTTTTTTACAAGTCTCGGGACCACCGTCGGGTCTTTCCGGCCTCTGGAAAGGAGCGCGATTTAGTGTTTCTCCTCCCGTACTCGCGAGGCTAAATACGTTCACGGCAGCATTGCCGAACTTATTGGCTGGTTTGGCCTATGCGCAGATGCCGCCTCATCTCGTAAAAAAATACTTAGAGGCCGGCCTTCTCGTAGAACTTGTGCAAGCGCAACTCAGCGAAATCCCGATACATGCGCTTTATCCGAAGCGCCATCGAAATCAGCATGCAATTGCCGCGTTTATTGATCAGGTTGATGCAGCGCTTAGAATCTAGCACCGAACAGCTCACAACTGAGAACGCTGAGAGCATTTGCTTACGTTAGTCGCGTTGTCTCGCCAATTCACGATCGTTGGCACACCGCGTCGTCTCGATGAGAACGTGTCCCATTTGGTTTCGATCGAACAGGCCCGACCGTTCACGACGCCTCGTCGGACCATAATTGCGCCGACGACCATGCGGGCGGTTCGGATCTCGCGAGTATCCGAGTATGGGCCGCGTGATTGGCGGCGCCTAAAAGAGCCATCTCCAGACAATTGGCAACAATACGGCGGTCGCCAAGGCATTGAGGCCCATTGCGAGACCGGAAAACGCACCGGCAACTTCATTGACCTGGACCGCACGCGCGGTGCCAATGCCATGACTTGCCGTGCCGATTGCCAGCCCTCGGGCGGCCCAGTTCTTGATACGAAGAATATTCAAGACGTAGGGCCCGAGGGCCGCGCCCAATATGCCTGTCGCAATCACCAGTGCCGCCGTCAACGATGGCAACCCCCCAGTTGCTCGGAAATGCCCATAGCAACCGGCGCGGTTGCTGATTTTGGTGCTAACGAAATAAGTGTTTCCAACGACCCGCCGAGGGCCCATGCAATGGCAACGGCTGAGCCCGCCGCTGTCACGGACCCGCAAAGAATGCTCACGCCGACGGCGAGCGCCGATCGGCGCACTCTGTCGAACTGCCGGTAAAGCGGTATGGCGAGCGCGACGGTCGCCGGTCCCAATAGGAAATGCACGAACTGGGCGCCATCGAAATACGTCTGATACGTCGTGTTCGTCGCCCAAAGCATGGAAACCAAAATGACGACGGCGATCAAGACCGGATTCAACAAGGGGCTGAACCGGCCCTTGCGATAGAGAAGCATGCTGATTTGGTAGGCGACCAGTGTCATCGTCAGATGCAGGAAGGGATTGGCGCTAAGGTAAACCCAAATGTCTTTGAACTCAGTCATTGGTCGTCCCACTCCCCACGTCGCCCGACCTGTCGTCGGTTTGTGACGACCGGTCCATCCAGGCCATCATGCTCCCCGTGACCGCGATCGTCAGAAGCGTACTACCAATCAACGAGATCGTGATCGGAACAACGTCCGTCCCGATCAGCTGGGCGTGTAGGAGCACGCCGACTCCTGCCGGGATGAACAGCAACGATAGATTCGTAATCAAAATGTCGGCCGCCTTGCCGAGATCGATGGGCAGCGATCCATGGACCAATAGGCCAACGAACAGAATAGCCAGCCCGATGACGGGGCCAGGTATCGGCAACCCGCTGACGGATACGAAAAACTCGCCAACGAGCTGACAAACAAAGATCAAAGTCAAAAAGGCCAGCATTTTCACCCCCATCCAAAGACTCTTCTAAGGTTCTATAGGATGGCTCGATCAAGCGTAAGTGCTGTCTCGTGCGGCGGATGACCGAAGAATTCAGGGCCTTCAAGACCCGTCCGGTTCTCTGGGTATGTGCCAGAACCGCCTGTTGAGGAGCCCGGTTCCAGAGAAGAGGAACAGCGCCGTTGACCCGTCACGATCGTTGCAGCGAGAACAGTTCCGTACTCTCGTCGCGGCCACGGAGCTCCAGTGAGCCGACGCGGGTCAAGGTGTAGCCGGGATCGAGACGCACCCAATCGGTCAATCCCTTCGAGACCAGAAGGTCGACACCATAGGGTTTACAGGCCTGCTCGATGCGCGCCGCGGTGTTTACCGTGTCGCCGAAATAGGAGATCTCTCGCCGCCGTTCACCGCATTCGCTGATGATCACGGGACCGCCGTGCAACCCGATGCGATAACTCGGAACGACGCCGAACTCTTGCTGGTATTCGTTCGCAAGGTCTTCCATTCGGGCTTGGATCGCAAAACAGCAGCGGATCGGGTCCATATTGTCTCCGCGCTCGGACAGCCGCCAGGTCACCACCACCTGGTCGCCGACATAACGGTGAACCTCACCTCGGTGTTCGGCGATCGGCTCGTCGATATCGCGGAAAAACCGTGTGATCATCCGCTGCACCCCAAGATCGCCCATCCACCGCGCCAGCGATGTCGAACCGGCGAGGTCGAGAAACATGAACACTTTTCTCTCCTCCACCGGCCGATGGTAGCGGCCGAGGAGGAAGTAGAGGTACTGGCGTTCGCCGACGATGCTGGTCGACTGGATGAAAACCTGGATCGCGACGACGGCGATGCTGACCGCGGCGAATTCCCGGTAGAACGCGCCATCCTCGAAAAGCAATCTCTCGGCTTGGTCGAAGACGGATTGACCGATGACGTAGACGGCGAGGAAGATCGTCACCACCAACACGGACTTGATGGCAATCACTGCCAGGAAGTTGGTCTGCCGCAGCGGCGCCGCGAAACGGCTTGGCACAAAAAGGATCTCGAAACCCCAGACGAGCACGGCGCCGATGCCCCATAGGACGGCGCTCTCGACCATCGAGGTGATGCGGTCGAGATCGTCAATGTCGGCCTCGAAAGCCTCGCTCGCGGCGCCGACCAGGGCGGTGGCGATGACCAAAAATATGAAGGCGCGGAGGCGAAGCTTGAACAGTCGGGTCATGGGTATCATCCAGGCCAGGTTGGTACGGGGTTGCCGGCGCTAATCTTAAACTCGTCGGCAGGCAACCCGGCGGTCCGGGTCTCGGCAATGACTTTGTCGCGCAAGGCGGGTTGGTCGCATCACCAACTGATCCAAAGATGAGTGAACGCCGTACGATTGTATAGAGGCCGGTTTCGCGAGCTTTTGTGACAGGAAATACCCAATACTATTCAACGGTGAACCTGAACAGCGAGATTTCGGATACGCAGGACAAGTCCTCGTCGCGCCAAGCAATTGCGAACTCAGTTCGACTCGGTAAAAACGACGTTTTGGATGTCTGTGGCATTGGCGTGAGGCCTGATATTGGCTCGAATGCTGGCGAGCTTGAAATTTTGACGGAATACTACCTAAAGGCAGGTCGTTTGTTATGAACGTTTTAGATGCGACGAGCTGCCTATGCCGGGATAACCTTCTTGAGGCGGTGGTGTCGTGCGTTCCGAATGGAGATGATTACGTAGTTCTAGTCGAAACCTGCTACGCCCGGTTTGACTTCAAACACGCTCTTTGGGATTTTCGCCAGTCTTCGCTGTCGGGGCTGAGCGTCGAATCATTCCCGCTTTTGGCGAAAACGGACGCAAAGTTCGCGCGCAAGCGTGGCGAGGGCGCGAAGACGGCGTTGCTGGCGAGTAGTCAGGCTGATCTTCTTCTTTTCCAGGCCTTTTCCGAGAGCGTCCAAGGGCTTTCACCAATTCAGGGCATTCCTGAGCGAGCAGGAAGCGCGGCTCTGGTTACAGGACTAGATTTCCTTCATTCGGGTGTCGCGACGAAAACGGCTCGCCGCAAAAGCCTAATTCACCGGGTTGGTTGTCCAAAATCGGACCCTCGAAACACTTCCGCCCGCATTGCCGGGACGGATCATGGTCTCGCCGGCGAGCCTACCGGCGCGCCTGGCGCCCCGAGGACGCGCCGGTAGGATCGCGGTGGTCGTGCCGTCCTTACGGTGGACGGTCAGCTCGGCCGATTTCAGGTCTTGGGCGAGGGTGACATCGAAGACCTCGCTGCCGTCGAGGGCGAGGATCTGGCGGTCGATGCCTTGCGGGAAGCAGAGCGGCGCGATGCCCATGTTGACCAGGTTCGAGCGGTGGATACGCTCGAAGCTCTCGACGATGACGGCGCGCACGCCGGCAAGCCACGGCGCTTTGGCCGCCGTGTCGCGGGACGAACCGCAGCCGTATTCGCGGCCGCCGATAACGACGAGATCCTGGCCCCGTGCCCGGTAGGCCTCGATGGCCTCGAATATCGTTGCGGCCCGGCCTTCGGGTTCGATCCGCGTCCACGGCCCCTCGCGGCCGGGCGCCATCTCGTTTCTCAGCCGGACGTTGGCGAAGGTCGAACGGATGACGATGTCCGAGCAGCCGCGCCGGGTGCCATAGGAATTGAAGTCCCGCGGCTCGACGCCGCGCCCAATCAGGAACTTGCCGGCGTCCGATTCCGGCTGGATCGCGCCCGAGGGCGAGATGTGATCGGTGGTGATCGAGTCGCCCAGGATGGCGAGGGGGCGCAACCCCTTCATTTCGGGTACGGATGCCGGGTCGGCGGTGATGGATTTGATGAACGGCGGAAAGGTGACATAGGTGGAAGGCGGCCACTGGTAAGTATCGGCGCTTACGTCCAACTGGTTCCAGTGCGGATTGACGGTTGAGATCCCGTCGTAGTTGGCGCGGTAGTCCTCGGGCGCACCATGGGCCGTCATCAGGGCCTCGGCCTCGTCCGGCCACATGTCGGAGAGGGTGACCGCGTTTCCGGATGAGTCCTCGCCGAGGGAATCAGCGGTGACGTCCTGGAGGATGGTGCCCAAAAGCGCGTAGGCGACGACCAGGGGCGGCGAGGCGATCATGTTGCGAGATGCCAGGGGATGGATGCGTCCGGCGAAGTTGCGATTGCCGGAAAGGACGGCGACGCCCTTGACGTCGTTGGTCCGGATCGCCGTCTCAATCTCCGGGGTTAGCGGGCCCGACATGCCATTGCAGGTGGAACACGAGAAGGCAGCGACGTGAAAACCGAGCGCCTCCAGAGGGGCCATCAGGCCGGCCGCTTGCAGGTACCGGGCGACAACGCGCGAACCCGGCGCCAGCGACGTCTTGACGTGGGGCCTGGCGCTCAAACCCCTCGCCACGGCGTTGCGCGCGACCAGCCCTGCCAGAACCATGTTGCGGGCGTTGGCCGTGTTGGTACAGCTGGTGATGGCGGCGATGATGACATCACCGTCGCCGATGTCGTGAGGTCGGCCGACGACGGGAACCCGGCGCGGTGTTTCCCGTTCGCCGTCGAGCGCCAGCACCGGTGCCGCATCGGCGAGGTCGATACGCTGCTCCGGGCGGCTCGGCCCGGCGACCGACCGGCCGAGCTTGGATAGGTCGAGAGCGACCACATCGTCGTATTCGATGGCCTGGGTGTCCGACCCGTCGGCCTCATCAGCCCATAACCCCTGGGCCTGGCAATAGGCGGCGACGATGCGGACGTGCTCGCTACTGCGCCCGGTGCCTCTTAGGTAGGTGAGCGTATTGGCGTCGACCGGGCAGAACACGGATGTGGCGCCGTATTCGGGGGCCATGTTGGCGATGGTGCTGCGATCGCCGGCGGAGAGCCTGGGATAACCAGCGCCGAACAGTTCGACGAAACAATCGACGACGCCAAGCGCCCGCAGTTTTTCGGCGACGGCCAGGGCCATGTCCGTGGCGGTGATCTCATCGGACGGTGCGCCTGTTACCTCGAGGCCGACGACACGGGGCACGTTGACCGCCGTCCCCTCGCCGAAACAGATGGCTTCCGCCTCAAGCTCGCCGATGCCCCAGCCCAAGACGCCGAGTCCGTTGATCATCGGCGTGTGACTGTCCGTGCCGAGGCAGGTGTCGGGGGTCAGGAGATGGCCGTCGTCGTCCGCGCCGGTGACCACCCGGCCAAGATGCTCCAGGTTGATCTGGTGCATGATGCCGCCGCCGGGCGGAATCACCCTGAGGTTCGGAAAGCGCGCCTCGCAGGCCTTCAAAAAGGCGAAGCGCTCTCGGTTGATGTCGAACTCGCGGGCCTCGTTCTTCATGAAGGCGGCCGCCTCGGCCCAATGGAATACCGTCATGGCGTGATCGATGATCAGGACGACGGGCAGCGTCATGTCGATGCGTTTGGGGTCGCCGCCGGCCTCGGCGACGGCCGAACGCATGGCCATCATGTCGACCAGCAGCGGCAGGCCCAGCATGTCCTGCAGGATCAGGCGCGACGGCCGAAAGGCGACGGCGTCACCGACCCGGGCGGCGACCCGGCGGGCAGCGACCCCGCCATTGCCTTCGCCCTGGCGAAAGGCATTCTCGGCGAGCACCCGCAAGGCGAAGGGAAGTGTCCGATATGGCTTGCCGAGAGGTCCGGCGACGTCGGTGGCCCGGTAGGTCCGTCCTGAGATATCGATGCTCTTCAAAGTGGCGTCCTCTCATGCCGTCGCCGCCGGCCTCTTCCATCGGCGCGATAGGCCCATATTCGCCGATCATCCTTTCATTAAGCCTTCAGCCGACATCGCCATCGGGCCAGGCCGCACCTTGAAACGCGCGCTTTGGCGGATGGTACGCGGTTACGACGGCAAGATGCCCGCGCTGATGGGGGCCTGTTGAAACAATGCCGTTTGGATTTTCTCAATTGTTCGAAATTACGAACAATATTGTTACGATTCACCCGATTGTTGATCGCCGTCATGATCCACATATTGGCGTGGACACGTTACACCACTTGAGGAGAAGACCGAATGGACGCCCCCACCATCGCCGCCCGCAAACCGAAAGCCGTCACCCTTGAGAAGGGGAAGGACTACCACTGGTGTCGTTGTGGCTTGTCCAGCAACCAACCCTTCTGCGACGGCTCGCACCGCGGCACCGGATTCAAACCGCTCAACTTCACCGCCGAAGCGGACGGCGAGGCCTATCTCTGTCAGTGCAAACGGACCAATAAGGCGCCCTATTGCGACGGCAGCCATCGCAATATCAGCGATGCGGAGGCGGAAACCCACGCACCACCGGTCGCCAGCGACGGCATGCCGGAGCCCCGCAATACGCCCGAAGAACCCTTCGTCGAGCAGATCCACGCCCTGGCCCAGGATGGGTTGGAGATGGTCGGCCACCACGGCGAGATGGGGGCCATGGGTGTGCCGCGCCAGCAGCTGCCGACCTGGGACGACATCCAGATTTTGACCGCCCAGTTTGCCCGCAAACCCCTGCTCGACGACGTGCCAGTGAAGAGCGAGCTGGTGATCGGGCCGCGCGCCAAGAAGCCGCTGGTGCTCGACATGCCGCTTTTCGTGTCCGACATGAGTTTCGGGGCGTTATCGGCCGAGGCCAAGATTGCGCTCGCCGCCGGCGCCGAATTGGCCGGCACCGGTATCTGTTCCGGCGAGGGCGGCATGCTGCCCGAGGAGCAGGCGGCCAACAGCCGCTATTTCTACGAACTCGCCTCGGCCCAGTTTGGTTATGACGAGACGCTCCTCGACAAGGTCCAGGCCTTCCATTTCAAGGGTGGCCAGGGCGCCAAGACGGGCACCGGCGGCCACCTGCCGGGCGCCAAGGTGACGGGCAAGATCGCCGAGGTGCGCAAAATCCCGGAAGGCACGCCTGCCGTGTCACCGGCGACATTCGAGGATCTTTCCACGGTCGAAGATTTCTCCCGCTTTGCCGATCGCGTACGCGCTGTTTCAGGCGGCATCCCTATCGGCATGAAACTGTCGGCCAATCACATCGAGGACGATATCCGCTTCGCGCTCGATGCCGGCGTCGACTACATTATCTTGGATGGGCGCGGCGGCGGCACCGGAGCGGCACCCCTGATCTTCCGGGATCACATCTCGGTACCGACCATGCCCGCCCTGGCCCGGTCCCGTCACATCCTGGACAAGACCGGCAATGGGGACGTCACCCTGATCGTCACCGGCGGGCTCCGAACGGCACCCGATTTCGTCAAGGCGCTCTCCTTGGGTGCCGATGGCGTGGCGCTGGCAAACTCGGCCATGCAGGCGGTTGGCTGTGTCGGCGCGCGCATGTGCAACACCAACAACTGCCCGGCCGGCGTGGCGACGCAGAAACCGGAACTGCGCGCCCGGCTCAAGGTCGACGAGGGGGCCGAACGGTTGGACCGCTTCCTGCGTGCCTCCGTTGAATTGATGAAGGTGATGGCTCGGGCCTGCGGCCATGACAGCCTCGCCGATTTCGAGAAATCCGACATCACCACTTGGAGCGGCGACACGGCGGCGCTGACCGGCATTGAATACGCCGGATACGACTCGCGCCGTTGAGGTGACCGCCGACGGCTCGGGGATTGAGTCAACGGCCCTTGCGTCGACGTTCTAAGGCGTTCATATGGATACCAGCGGAAGGGACTGGCGCCCATTTGACAGGGAAACCAATGACCGATCCGGACTTGCCGACGATCAACGCCGAGCGACTGTGGCAACGGCATCTCGACTTGGCCGCCATTGGCGCCACCGCGGCCGGCGGCCTCAACCGCTTGGCGCTATCCGCGGAAGACATCGCGGCGCATGCCCTGATCGCCGGCTGGGCCCAGGAACGCGGCTTCGTGGTCGAGATCGACGCCATCGGCAACCTGTTCGTCCGGCGACCGGGAACGGATGCAACGCTTGCCGCCGTGGGCAGCGGATCACATACGGACAGCCAGCCCATGGGCGGGGCGTTTGACGGCAGCCTCGGCGTGCTCTGCGCATTCGAGACCCTGGAAGCCCTGGAAGACGCCGGCATCGCCACCCGTCACCCGGTCGAGGCGGTGATCTGGAACAACGAGGAAGGGGCGCGATTCACGCCGGGCCTCACCGGCTCCGGGGCTCATGCCGGCGCTTATGGTTTGGAAGCCATGTTGGCTTTGAAGGATCCGGCCGGAATCACGATGGGTGACTGCGTCGCCCAACTGAAGGCCGCCGTTCCAGCCGCCGCCAACCGCGAGCTCGGTCATCCCTTCGCCGCTTTCATTGAGGCTCATATCGAACAGGCCACCGTTCTCGAAGAGAACGACGACACCATCGGTGTCGTTACGGGCATGCAAGGCAACCGGCGTTTCGAAGTCACCGTCATCGGCGAAAACGCACACTCCGGGACAACACCCCGGCGCCGTAGGAAGGACGCCTTCGTCGCCGCCACCGACATGACGACGGCCCTTCGGGACGTCTTTTGGGACGCAGACGACGTGGCGCGCTTCACCG
>Ga0209458_1000454_pt1 | contig 14482 bp, 15 predicted proteins | sample WorMetLIZAISLAND_FD_187411 | JGI IMG/M metagenome (GOLD analysis project Ga0209458, IMG submission 187411) | Marine gutless worms symbiont microbial communities from Max Planck institute for Marine Microbiology, Germany - Inanidrilus manae... ...
TCGCCGCCATCCAGGCGTGACGGCTTCCTTCGTCTCAATTCCAGGACCGCAAAATCGCCGAAAAAAAGCGCACAACAGCAACCGCAGATCAAATCCGACAACCTGACACCGCGTTTTTACACGGCCACGGGATGGATCGGATCGGGGGATACGGCAACCCAGGTCCGGCTCAAGTTTGAAAACAAACCGGCTCAAGTTTGAAAACAAAGAAGACGCGATTGAATTCGCCAAGAAGAAGGGCCTCATATACCGCGTTCAGGAAACTCAACGGCGTCTGATCCAATCGAAGAATTATTCGGATAATTTCAGTTCCCGTTTTCGATTTCCGTGAGTGTTCTACCGAGTTCCGGCGACTTAGGTACGGGAACGGACTCCGACGCCTGATAATTTGCCGGACTCCGGTTTTACCCTCTAGGATACCCTTCTAATCAGGCGCCCGTAGCTCAACCGGATAGAGCACGTGCCTTCTAAGCTCGGGGTTGCAGGTTCGAGTCCTGCCGGGCGCGCCACCTCACTCCATTTTCTGTATACAATTAATCTGCGGGAAATGCCGCCCAAGGCGGCGCCGAAACAGAGCTTCCTCGGCCGACAAGACTTCGCTAAAATCCAGTATGTCTTGGCGCATTTGTCTTGTTGTGGCGGTTGGATCCGTCCTGTGTTTCGGTTCTGTCGTGACCGTTGGTCAGGCCCAGTCTGGCGTGCGCGACCAATACGCAACAAGCCAACAACCCTACTGGCGGGTCGGCAGGTATAACCGCACTCTTTCGATCGCCTGTCAGAAAGGCGAGTTTATGCAGAAGGAATATCTACGTTGGAGCATTGGTTTCAACGGACGCCAGGGCCGGGGTGTAACGGGAGTCGCCTTCAAGGGATGGAACCTGATCGACAAATTCGGCCGCGCCCAGGACGGCATGACCTATCATTTTCACAATCAGGGATACTCAAATTGTAAGGTCTATGAATCCCAAACGCCAAGGCGCTGACAACCATCTGGCGTATGCGGCGGTGCATAGGCATGCCACCTTGAGAACATTTGTTTCCTGCACTAGCTTTCCCCGAGAGTCATTTCCCCCACTGTCGGCACTGGGAGAACACGATGGATCCTAATGAAAGCCAACTCCGCCGCCGTTTCCTGTTGGAGATCGAGCAGGGCATTCGGCTGTCCAACCGCGAAGTCATCCACGAACGAATTCCAGCGATCTCAAGCAAGAACGTCCTGCCGTTCGCGGTCGCCGTCGCCAAAACACGTGCGCGCTATCTGGAAGCCGCGTTCAAGTTCGCCAACGCCGGCCATTCGGACAATGCCGATGCGAGCGCCGTGGACGATCTAAAACGTCATCGCGAGATCTATGAGGAGGCCCGTCTGGCTTTCGAGGCGCTACAGCGCGCTATCGAACAGGGGTATGTCGACTTAGAATATTAACTAATAATAGGTTATCTGCCTGAAAAATCGCGCCTGACGAGTGTGATTCTGTGTTTGTTATCTATTTTCGGCGTGGGCGCGTACCGACCAAACCCATGCTATGCCGATCGATTGCTGCGGCCTTGATCATCGCGAATATGCGTTTCCCCGGCGCCAACTGCAGCGAGGCAATGGATTTTCGTGTCACTCGAGCAATCAACGGCACTCCGACGTCAACCAGAACTTCGGTCTGAGGGCCGTCTTCGCCAAGAATTTCGGAAATCACTCCCTCGAATATGTTGAGCACACTCGTGTTCACTGGTTTGTCTAGGGATAGCGATACGTCCCTGGCGCGAACGCGAAGGCGAAAACTGCTGCCGACCGGCGCATTCAGTTCCGGTACGGTCAATGTGCCGGCCGGACAGGTGAGGACCGTCAATCCAAATTCCGGTTCACTGCCGACAACGGTTACCGGCAGCACAGCACCTGCTTCGTAGCGTCCAGTCAATGGTCTGAGATCGAGCCGGCTCATAATGTCTTCTACGCTGCCCGAGGCCCGGCTCTTCCCCTGATCGAGGAGAACCATTGTGTCGGCCAATCGGATAACTTCGTCCAGCGAATGGCTGACATACACGATCGGAATCCGGAACTCGTCGCGTAGCCTTTCAATGTAAGGCAGGATTTCACCTTTGTGACCGGCATCGAGTGACGCCAAGGGCTCGTCCATTAATAAAAGGCGCGGGTCGGTAAGCAGTGCGCGTCCAATGGCAACCCGTTGCTTCTCACCGCCCGACAACGACCCGGGCTGGCGGCCGAGAAACCGATCGAGTGCCAAAATGTCGACCACGTGTTTGAAGTCCTGACGCTTCTCAGCGCTCGGCACAAATCTCAATCCGTATCTAAGATTTTGGCGGACGGTCATGTGGGGGAACAGGCGGCCTTCCTGAAATACGTACCCGACCCGCCGCTTCTGTGGAGTCAAGTTGACGCCGGTCCCTGAATTGAACAACTCGCGTCCGGCAACGGATATGCGGCCCCAATCGGGTGTGCTCAAACCAGCAAGGAGATTGACCAGCGAAGTCTTTCCGGAACCGGAACGCCCGAAAAAAGCGGTGATGCCTTGTTCACTGCCGAATCGGACGTCCAGTTCGAAAGTGCCGATGCATTTCTTGACGCTGATATCGATAACCGCGGAAGGGATATCGGTCATCGCGAAACCCTTCTATCGACGCGCCTCGCCAAGGCCTCTGAGGCAATAAGCGCGGCGAACGCCAGAACCACCGACAAGACGACGAGACGGAAGGCTCCCGCATCACCACCCGGTGTTTGCGTCAAACTGAACAGAGCAAGGGGCAGCGTCTGGGTTTCACCGGGAATGTTGGAGACAAATGTTATGGTCGCGCCGAATTCCCCGAGGCTCCGCGCGAAAGCCAATACGATTCCCGTTAGTACGCCGGGAAGGATTAGCGGAAAGGTTACGGTGAGCAAACACCACCATCGCGGCGCCCCAAGCGTCCATGCGGCCATTTCAAGCCCGCGATCGACGCTCTCGATCGACAATTGAATGGCACGGACCATCAATGGGAATGCCATTACAGCGGCAGCGACAGCCGCGCCTTTCCAGGTAAATGCGATCGAAACGCCGAGGTTCTCCCACAACCAAGCACCGAGGACACCGCGACGGCCAAACATGACCAACAACACGTAACCGACGACGACAGGAGGTACGACCAGCGGCAGATGGACGATCGCATTGATTAACGACTTCCCCGGGAATTCGTAGCGTGCCAATATCCAGGCGGTTACGAATCCGACCGGCAGGCATCCGGCGACGGCGGCCAACGCGACACGCAGGCTCAGAGAGAGCGCTTCCGTTTCCAGTGGCGTTAGCGAGACCACGTCGCCATCCCCCTCTCGGTTAGGGTCACTATTGCGTCGAAAAACCGTAGCGCTCGAAAATGGCGCGCACCGTTTCGGTTTGCAAGAAGGTCAGGAACGCTCTTGCGCGATCAGCATCGGCACCCTTTACGACGGCAGCCGGATAGGTGATGGCAGGATGGGAGTGCCTTGGGAAGGTCGCCACCCGCCTGATGCCTGGTCGCCCCGTAAGGTCGCTCGCGTATACGATGCCAAGCGGCGCCTCGCCGCGGTCCACAAGAACCAGCGCTGCGCGGACATCCGCTGAACGCGAGATCCGGTCTTTCACGGTTGGCCAAAGCCCGGTATTCGTCAACGCTGACTTGGCATAGATTCCAGCCGGTACATGGGCCGGGTCTCCAAGCGCGAGGGGGCCATCCGTGAGTGCGGTCGCCAGTTCCTCATCGCGACCGAAATTGAAGGAAAACCAAGAGTCAGCCGGAGCAATCAGGACCAATTCGTTACCGAGGAGTTCGGTACGCGAATCGGCGACTATCAGGCCGGCTTCTGCGACGGTATCCATCCATTGGGGATGTGCCGAAATGTAAACCCCCGCCGGCGCACCGTGTATGATTTGACGGGCCAGCGTCGAACTCGCTCCAAAGACGGGTACACAACGGGAATCGGAGGCCGTGTTGTATTTGCTCGCAATCTCCGAGATAGCACCAGCCAGGCTGGCCGCCGCGAATACCCGTAACGGTTCGCTGGCCGAAGCCGGACGATCAGCGGGAGACAAAAGGAATACGATGGCCGAGAGGATAACGAGGCGCGCAAGAAATCGGCACCCGGGAAAACAGCGGTGACGGTCAATCGTTCCGCAGGATTTACCCTTCATGCGTTAGCCATAAAGTTCTTCGGGATCGATCTCCGGCTCCGCGATCACTTTGACTTCACCGTCTCGAATGGCGTTGAAAAAGCAGTTCCGGCGACCAGTGTGGCAGGCAACTCCTTTTTGGTCGACGAGCAGGAGCAAGGTGTCACCATCGCAGTCCCAACGAAAGTCGATCAGACTCTGGACTTGGCCGGAGCTCTCACCTTTACGCCAGAGCTTACTGCGCGAGCGCGACCAATAGCACACACGGTTGCTGGCAAGGGTTTCACTGATCGATTCCCGGTTCATCCAAGCCATCATCAAGACCTCGCTAGTATCATGCTGTTGCGCGATGGCGGGAACCAGTCCGTCGGCGTTATACTTGATCGAATCGAGGATCGGTTGATGCGCCTCAAACGGAACGGCACGAATAACTGATTCGCTCATGGTATCTCCTGAGTGGTGAGAGACATAAACTATAGGTTTTGAAACCGTCGCCGACAATAATGCGGGGAACGAATTCTGACGGCCGGCGCGATACCAGCGGCGGCTGTGTCACGATGCGCGCGAATACCGATCCAACCCCGCATTTAAATCGGCAATTAAGTCGTCCGGGTCCTCCAATCCGATATGCAGTCGAATAGACGGTCCTTCGTGGGACCAAGTCGTCGCCGTACGTAAAGGGCCCGGATGGGTGGGAATGGCCAGGCTCTCATAGCCGCCCCAACTTGCGCCGATACCGAATAGTTCGAGATCGTCCAACATCGCCGCCACAGCGCTTTCCGCCGCTGGTTTCATAACGACGCCAAACAGTCCGGACGCGCCCGAGTGATCGCGTGCCCAAATGGCGTGTCCCGGATCCTCAGGCAGAGCCGGATAAAGAACCCGTTCGATCTGCGATTGCTCTTGCAACCACGTCGCGACCTTCATCGCGTTTTCCTGGTGGCGCTGTAGCCTGACTGAGAGTGTGCGCAATCCCCGTGTACCGAGATAGCAATCGTCGGGTGCAGCCGAATATCCGAGGGAATTGGCTGTCGACTTGATGCCCCTGTAGAGGCTTTCGTCAGCGACAGTGGCGGTTCCCAACATGGCATCCGAATGGCCAACGACGTATTTCGTAGCCGCTTCGACAACGATATCAACCCCGAGTTCCAGCGGCTGGAACAAATAGGGAGAGGACCAGGTGTTGTCGATAATGGTGACTATTCGCTTGTCCCGGCAGACTTCTGCAATAGCGGGGACATCTTGCATCTCGAAAGTCAACGATCCCGGCGATTCCATGAACACGGCCCGAGTTTCGGCGCCAAGGAATTCGGAGATCCTGCCACCGACAAGCGGATCGTAGTACCGAGTTTGAACACCGAGTCTGGCGAGGACGTCATCGCAGACGCGCTTTCGGCTCGGTGCGTAGACGCTGTCGACCATGAGCACCTCGTCCCCGGCATTGAGAACACTGATCAATGCACCGGCAATCGCGGCGAGACCGGACGGATAGGCGACCGTCTTGACCCCTTTGTGCACGGCCGAAATCGCTTCTTCGAAGGCCATGGTCGTGGGCGTCCCCGTGCGTCCGTATTGAACACCTTCAAATGGATTGTGTCCGCGTTCCTCAAATTCCTTGACCGTCGGAAAGACGATGGTGGATGCATGATAGACCGGCGGATTGACGACGCCGTGGTTGGCACCGGGGTGGTTTCCGGCATGAGTAACAATAGTGTCCTTCTTTTTGTTCATTTCGACTCCGAACCCCCGACGCGATTTTCCTTCGACCAATTAGAAGGATTTCAACGTGGGCGTCAAAGCAATATCGGGAAACTGGCATATACCGCCGGTGCCGGCGGGTATTTGCAGACGACCACAACAGGTATGCGAACCCGCAAACCAGCGCGGCACGAGGCCTGATGTCGGGGCGTGACCCAATGGAGGCCGAGAAAACCAACGGCCCCAGCGTCAAGAAACGGGTATGTTGTCAAAACCCTTTGAAATACTGAATGTTTTAATATCCATTCTTAACACTTGAGCCCCTTTCCTCTAATGTGTTACGGATTCGCTTCGTGGGACCTGGAGGCTCCACGCCAAAAGGTACCGATAAACCTTAAGTGTGATACAGCAGGGAGCTTGATCTAATGAAGAAAACCCTTTCGTTTGCCGCCGTCACGGCGGCCGCGGCTCTGGTGACCGGTGCTATTTCCACCGATGTCCAAGCCGGTGCCGTTCTCGATAAAGTCAAATCCAAAGGCTTTATCCAATGCGGTGTCAGCCAGGGGCTACCTGGATTTTCGAACCCGGACGCGTCGGGCAACTGGACCGGTATCGACGTCGACGTTTGCATTGCGACGGCGGCTGCCGTCTTCGGTGATGCGACCAAGGTGAAATACACGCCGCTCTCCGCCAAGGAGCGTTTCACGGCGTTGCAATCCGGTGAAGTCGACATGCTGTCGCGTAACACCACCTGGACCTTGGTTCGTGACACAGCGCTCGGACTCAACTTCGCCGGCGTCAACTACTATGACGGCCAGGGCTTCATGGTTCGCAAGGACCTCGGTGTTAAGAGCGCCCACGAACTCGACGGCGCTTCGGTCTGCACGAACCTTGGCACCACCACAGAACTGAACTTGTCGGACTTCTTCCGCGCCAACAAGATGAAGTTCAAAGGCGTGTTCTTCGAAAAGGCCGACGAAGTTGTTACCGCCTATGATGCCGGCCGTTGCGACGTCTACACGACGGACCAATCCGGTCTCGCCGCGCAGCGCATCAAACTCAATGAGCCGGACGCCCACATGGTGCTGCCGGAAGTTATCTCGAAAGAGCCGCTCGGTCCGGTTGTCGCGCATGGCGACGATCAATGGTTGGACATCGTCAAGTGGACTCTCTACGCGTTGATCGAGGCGGAAGAGCTTGGCGTCAATAAGACGAACGTTCACAACTTGAAGGCCAACAGCACGAACCCGAACATCAAGCGCCTGCTTGGTGCCGAAGGCGACACGGGTAAGAACCTGGGCCTCAGCAAGAGCTGGGCCTACGACGCCATCAAGTCGGTCGGAAACTACGGCGAGATGTTTGAACGGCATCTCGGCATGAACACGGCACTGAAACTGCCGCGTGGTGTTAATGCCTCGTGGAAGAACGGCGGCCTCATGTACGCCATGCCGGTCCGTTAAGGACAGGTTAAGTACGAGTCGGGCGAGGGTGTGTCTGGTTGATCCAGGCACACCCTTCCGGCTACCTCGGCCCGCTCAACGAAATTAATCAGGGGGAGGAGAACCGTGGCCGCGGATAACGCTGTAGGCGTGGCATCGGACGCGCCGCCAGAAGAAAAAATCGCCCTATGGAACGATCCGAAGTTCCGCGCGATTTTCTTTCAAATTTTGGTTATGGGGGGCGTCCTCGCGGTCGGCCTCATCCTCATCAACAACACCATGGCCAACCTTGAGCGCCAGGGTATTGCTTCAGGGTTTGGGTTTCTCAACACGACAGCCGGCTTTGCCATCGGCTACAGTCCGTTTATCGAGTATTCCGAAGAACATACCTATGGCCGGGCTTTTGTCGTCGGGTTCCTGAACACCATTCTGGTTTCGGTTGTCGGGATATTCTTCGCGACAATTCTCGGCTTTGTCATCGGCATTGCGCGCCTGTCGAACAACTGGCTGATCGCCAAGATGGCCACGGTTTACATCGAAGTGCTGCGCAACATTCCGCTGCTTTTGCAGATATTCTTCTGGTATTTCGGAGTTCTCCGGCAACTAAGTGGCCCCCGCCAGAGCGTAAGTTTCTTTGACTCCATGTACCTCAACAATCGCGGGCTTTTCACGCCTAAGCCAATTACCGAGCCCGGGTTCTGGTTGATTACCGTATCAATCATCGGCGCGATTGTCGGGATCGTTTTTCTAAAACGATGGGCCGCCACGCGTCAGGACGAAACTGGTGAGCAGTTCCCGGTGTTCTGGACCTCCATCGGGATTCTGATCTGGTTACCGCTAGCGGCCAGCATCATCATGGGCTTCCCCATGCACTGGGAAGCGACAGCACTGAAAGGTTTCAACTTCCGTGGCGGCATGGAAATCCCGCCAGAATTTGTTTCCCTACTGCTGGCGCTCGCGTTCTATACCGCAGCCTTTATCGCCGAGATCGTCCGAGCCGGCATCATGGCCGTAAACAAAGGGCAGACGGAGGCGGCCTTTTCGGTTGGCTTGCGACCGGGTCCGACCCTGCGGCTGGTGATCATTCCCCAGGCGCTGCGTGTCATTATTCCGCCGCTGACCAGCCAGTACCTCAACCTGACCAAGAACTCGTCGCTGGCGGCGGCGATCGCCTATCCGGATATCGTTCTGGTCTTTGCCGGAACGGTACTCATGCAAACGGGGCAGGCGGTTGAGATCATGGCGATCACCATGGGCATCTATTTGACCCTGAGCCTCGTGATCTCAGCGTTCATGAACTGGTACAACAAGAAAATGGCCCTGGTGGAGCGCTAGAGATGAGTGAACAAGTTCAACATTTCGCACCCGGGACCCATCCCGACCTGCCGCCACCACCAAGCACGGTTGGCGTTCAAGGATGGCTTCGCACCAACCTTTTCTCGTCTCCAACTAATACTGTTCTGACGATATTCGCCATTTACCTTCTCTACATCTCGGTTCCACCGGCGCTCGACTACCTCATTTTCAGCGCCCAGTGGACGGGATCTGATCGCTCGGTTTGCACATACGAAAGCGCCTGTTGGCCATTTATCGACGTCTGGATGAAACAGCTGATGTATGGGCGCTATCCGGACGATGAGTTGTGGCGGATCAATTTGGGCTACCTGATCTTTGGAGTCTCTCTGGTTTGGCTAATGGTGCCAAACCTGCCCTACAAAAAGTGGGTCGGTCTTTTCGTTCTCGTCATCTACCCCATTATCGCCTTCTATCTGTTCTACGGTGGTGGATTCGGGTTGAAAGTCATTGAGACGCCGCTCTGGGGCGGACTCTTTCTGACGCTGGTTATTGCCGTCGTCGGTATTGTCGCATCACTGCCCATTGGCGTCGTCTTGGCGCTTGGCCGCCGATCGAACATGCCGGTTATCCGGGCCGTCTGTGTCGTATTCATCGAATTCTGGCGTGGTGTCCCATTGATCACGGTACTGTTTATGGCATCGGTCATGTTCCCGTTGTTCATGCCCGAAGGGATAACCTTCGACAAACTGCTGAGAGCACTGATCGGCGTCATGCTGTTTTCGGCCGCCTATATGGCGGAAGTCGTGCGCGGCGGTTTGCAGGCGATCCCCAAAGGGCAATATGAAGGCGCCATGGCGTTGGGGCTCAGTTTCTGGAGAATGATGGCTTTGATCATCCTGCCACAGGCCTTGAAATTGGTCATCCCGGGGATCGTCAATACGTTCATCGGTCTCTTCAAGGATACGACGCTCGTCTACATCATCGGGTTGTTCGATTTCCTGGGAATGGTACAGCTGGCCGGCACCAACCCCGATTGGCTCGGCTTCCTGGTCACGGGATATGCGTTCGCAGCCATCGTTTTCTGGGTGTTCTGCTTCGGCATGTCCCGTTACAGCATCTACGTTGAGAAAAAACTGCATACAGGCCACTAAGCGTCTGATCGGCGAAGCCGAAAGGGAATACAGAGGAGGATAACATGTCGGAAGTCCACGTCGCGGAAGAAGACCTACACCATCCGACCAAGGAATTGACCGTCGGCGAAGAGGTGATGATCCAAATCACGGGGATGCATAAATGGTACGGGCAGTTCCACGTATTGAAGGACATCAACCTGACCGTCAACAAGGGCGAACGGATCGTCGTCTGCGGCCCGTCCGGTTCCGGCAAGTCAACGATGATCCGCTGCATCAATCGCTTGGAAGAACACCAGCAGGGCAGCATCGTCGTCGACGGCACCGAACTGACCAATGACCTCAAGAAGATCGACGAAGTGCGCCGTGAAGTCGGTATGGTTTTCCAGCACTTCAACCTGTTCCCGCATCTAACCATCCTCGAAAACCTGGCCCTGGCACCGATCTGGGTGCGCAAGGTACCGCGTGCGGAAGCCGAAGAAATCGCCATGAAGTACCTGGAGCGGGTCAAAATCCCTGAGCAGGCCATGAAATACCCCGGCCAACTCTCGGGCGGCCAGCAGCAACGTGTCGCTATCGCGCGCTCGCTTTGTATGAGCCCCAAGATCATGTTGTTCGACGAGCCGACTTCGGCGCTCGATCCGGAGATGATCAAGGAGGTGCTAGACGTCATGGTCGAATTGGCCGAAGAGGGGATGACGATGATCTGCGTGACCCACGAGATGGGTTTCGCAAAAACGGTCGCCAACCGCGTCATCTTCATGGACGGTGGCGAGATCATCGAGGAGAACGATCCGCACAACTTCTTCGACAATCCGGAACACGAACGGACGCAATTGTTCCTGAGCCAGATTCTCGCTCACTAAGTTCGGACGGATTATCTGTTGTGAATCGGCCCGCTCCGGCGGGCCGGTTTTCGTTTGATCATCTGTCGGCCAGAAAGGCGTCGACCGGTGTGAACAGGCGGTCTTGCAACCGACCGGTCTCCTCGAGGATCAGCGTGCCGTCTACGCAGGTCAGTCCCCGGGCAAGCCAGGGTCTTTGCCTGCACGCTTCAACGGCACCGATTTCGGCGATCAAGGAAACAAATGGATGGATGGCCTTGCTGTAGCCGGCCGATGCGGTCACCGGGACAGCGCCTGGGATATTGTCGACGCAGAAATGCCGGATTCCATCGACCTCGTATACGGGGTCAGCCCACGAGGTCGGCCGGCAGGTTTCGACTGCGCCGGCCGTATCACAGGAAATGTCGACGATGACAGCCGCCGGGTTCAGGTGCTTCAGCATGTCCCGCGTGATGAGATGATCCTCCCGGTGTTTCGGCCAAAGAACGCAGTTGACCACGAGATCGGCTCCTGATAGATGACCCGCCAGCCGTGAGACGCCTTCGGCCCGAAAATCCGACCCGTTCCACGCCAGTTCCGCGGCCGCGCGGGCGCGCGCAGAAACATCGAAACCGGTAACACTGGAGCCAAGACGCAGCAAGGTCCTCAACGCGCCACAACCAACCTGGCCGAGGCCGATGACCAGTGCTTTCAGGGGCGGCGCCCCGAAATGGCCCATGAAATGTCGTCCCGATCCGCCGTGCGGTGCCAAGCAAAGACGCACACCCTTGAATGCGCCGACCTCGCCCGCCAACGGGCAGTTTGGCGAGCCGTTTTCATGGGTCTCCTCGGCGGCGATCCCGGTCAAACCGACATCGAGTAGGATGTCGGTCAACTCCCGGTTCAAAGCCGAGCGGATGTTCGTAAACAGGATATGCTCACGCCGAAGCCATCCGTATTCGGGCGGAAGGACTTCCTTGACCTTGACGATCATTTCGCTCGCCGAGTAGACGGCTTCCGCCGTATCGACGATTTCCGCACCGGCCGACGCGTAGGCGGCGTCTGAAGCACCGGACAAAGCGCCTGCGCCCCTTTCTATGCGGAGACGATTGCCGCTTTCGACGAGGCTCGAGATCTCGTCCGGCATCAAAGCGACTCGCCCTTCCTGGGCCTTGATCTCCTTAGGAATTCCGATGTCCATGACAGTAATCTCCGAGAATTAGTCCATTAGACCGGAGGTACGCGGATCATCGAACTCGACCGTTTCCTGGTCATACGGAGAAAACCCATGGCGTTGGTAGGCGTGCAGGGCCGCCGGATGGTCTTCGGTGCAAGTGTGCACCCAAAGCCGCGTCGGTTCATAGCTCCATGCCTGGTCGATCAGCCAACGGAGCAGAAAGCCTCCGAACCCGCGCCCGATGAACTCCGGCAACAAACCGAAATAGGCAAGTTCGATTTCCGGGGATTTACGGCGGTCCAGTTCACCATATCCGGCCGGCACGCCTCCGACGTAAAGCACGTAGACCTCGACGTTTTCGGAACCGATGATATCCGCCAATTCGGCGTCGCCCATGACGCGGCGTTCGTACCAAAGCCACTTTTCACCAACGGTATTATAGAGGTATCTGTAGAACGAGACCGGTGGATCCTCCGCAAGCAACAAAGCAATGTTCGCCGCCGGCCGCGGCGGCGTTGGTGTGCGCGGACACTCCGTCATCTCCAAATAGGTGATCACCGAACGAATTTGGTCGGGGGCTTGGCTCATGAAAACGGCTCGTCGCGTTGACGGTCAAGTTGCGACCGGCGTGTCGTAATGTTCCCCCCATTCGGCCCAGGAACCGTCATAAATGGCGACATCCTCGTGACCGACCAAATAAAGCCCGAGCGCGATCACGCAGGCGGTTACGCCCGAACCGCACGTGGCGACCATCGGCTTTTTTGGGTTGATCCCGGCGGCGTCAACGGCGGCGCGGATTTCTTCGGCCGATCGCATGGTAAAATGATGGTCTTTGTTCATCATGTTGGCGTAATAGAGGTTAATGCTGCCCGGAATATGGCCCTTTTTCCGGCACGGTCTTGGCTCAGGACTCACACCCGCGAACCGGCCCGGGTTGCGTGCGTCGATCACCTGTTCCTTGCCGGTATCAATGTTCTTCATGAGTTGGTCGACATTGCGGACCAGAAACGTGTTAGTGCGCGCCGTAAAATGGCGTTCCTGCGGCCGCCGTTCCTCGAATTCACATTTGCTGCGCTGTTCGGACAACCATTTCGGCAATCCCCCGTCGAGGACGGCGACGTCTTTGTGACCGAACAGGCGAAACATCCACCAAACCCGTGCCGCCGCATTGAAGCCGCCATGGGCGTCATATACGACGATCTTGTATCCGTCGCCCAAGCCGAGTTTGCGGACCCGCGACGAGAACTTCTCCGCACTGGGAACCATATGGGGGAGGGGGTCGTCCGTATCGACGATATCGTTGATATCAAAAAAAACGGCGCCCGGTATGTGACAATCCTCGTATTCCTCCCGCGCGTCGCGGTTTTCATCGGGCAGGAACGCCGTACCGTCGACGATCTTGACGGCCGGTGCCTCGAGATGGTCGGCCAGCCAGTCCGTGCTGACCAAAGCGTCCGGATTGGCGTAGTCCATAGCTGTCACTCCATCCAATCCGGCGTCGGCAGACCTTTTTCCTTCAGGAAGGCCGTGTTGAATAGCTTGGCCTGATATCGAGTGCCGAAATCGCAAAGAATGGTGACGATGGTGTGACCAGGCCCCAGGTCGCGGGCCAGGCGAACGGCGCCGGCAACGTTGATGCCGCTGGAGCCGCCGACACAGAGGCCCTCGTACTTGAGGAGGTCGAAGGCCATCTGGACCGCCTCACTGTCCGGCACAAAATAGGGGTTATCGACCGTCAGTCCCTCCAAGTTTCCGGTGATCCGGCCCTGTCCGATGCCTTCGGTAATGGATCCACCGTCCGTCGGCTTCAACTCGCCGTTGGTAAAGTAATTGTACATACTGGCCCCGACCGGATCGGCCAATCCGATGAAAATGTCGGTTTTGACGCTTCGGAGATAGGTCGCGCAACCGGCCAACGTGCCACCTGTCCCGACGGCGCAGACAAAACCATCGACGGATCCATCCGTTTGCTGCCAGATCTCCGGTCCCGTTCCTTCGATATGGGCGCGCCGGTTGGCCGTATTGTCCCACTGGTTGGCGTAGAGAACGCCGTTCGGTTCGGTTTCGGCCAACTCCTGCGCTGTCCGTTCGGCGACGTGGACGTAGTTGTTGGGATCTTTGAAGGGCACGGCCGGAACCTCGACCAGCTCGGCGCCGCACAGCCGGAGCATGTCTTTCTTCTCCTGGCTTTGTGTATCTGGAATGATGATGCGCGTCCGGTAGCCCCGGGCATTGGCGCATAGCGCGAGGCCGATACCCGTATTTCCTGCCGTTCCCTCGACGATCAAACCGCCAGGTTTCAAAGCACCGCGTTCTTCCGCGTCCTTGATGATGAACAGCGCCGCCCGGTCCTTGACCGAACTTCCCGGATTCAGGAATTCCGCCTTACCGAGAATATCGCACCCGGTCTCGTCGGAAACCCGATTTAGCCTTATGAGTGGCGTATTGCCGACCGTTTCGACGAAACCGTTACGAACGTCCATGTCATTGCGTCCAGATCCAGTGAATGCCGTATTTGGGAACATATAACCACGCGCCGAAAAGCGATCAAGCGTCCTGCCCGCTAGAAGCAGGTCCACCTACACCGGGGAGCCGCCAGCAAGCCAATTCTGCCGGATCCGGTCCCGGTTATGGCGGAACCATTGCAGAGGGATCATGGTTGTCTAATTCCGGCTTTGAAGTCCAGCTCTACCGTTCCATTTTCCGATTGCCGGGGACAGGGTTGTCTCCGAAGTCATTTCCGGCGATTGACCGGATGCTTCATCATAGTGCCCTTGGGTTTCGG
>Ga0209458_1000455_pt1 | contig 14472 bp, 12 predicted proteins | sample WorMetLIZAISLAND_FD_187411 | JGI IMG/M metagenome (GOLD analysis project Ga0209458, IMG submission 187411) | Marine gutless worms symbiont microbial communities from Max Planck institute for Marine Microbiology, Germany - Inanidrilus manae... ...
CCGACGCAAAACCCGCCACGCCGCTTTCCGCTCGCTCTTCGGCCTCGCCGTCAAAGCAAACCCCCTCACCTACAAGATGTTGATCAAACCGGAACCATGTGCATAAGCGGTAACCCGGAATAACGCAGAAGCGGGAAAATATATGCCGGCCGGGGCGCCGAAGCAGGCGATCACACGCCACCTGCCACGCGGAGCCGGCATTCGCCCTGCCACGTACAGACCTGTATCCCCCAAGGACCGTCCTCTTCCGAACCGTCATCGCGGCGATTCGTCCGATGGTCGCGCCGGGTGCTGAATATCAGGTTAATACTGTGCGTTCTTGGGCGTGGGGCCGCAAAAAGGCCGGCCTACCTCGATTTACGCTTTCGGCGCCTTGTCGATGCTTGGCGAATACTGCACCAGCTTCTCTTCAGGATCGCAAGACGCCGCCCGTCGCCCGCGACACGGCCTCGACGACACGGCCCGCAATCGCCTCGATCTCGCTGTCCGTGAGGGTCCGTTCATCCGGCTGCAGGACCACCGTGATGGCGACGGACTTGGAGCCCGCGCCGAGGCTGCCACCCGAGAACACGTCGAACACGCGGACATCGTCGATTAGCGCCTTGTCGGCGCCTCGCGCGGCGCGGACGATGGCATCCGCCGCCACCCCCTCGTCGACGACGAAGGCGAAATCCCGCTCGACGGGGTGGAGGGTCGCGAGCTCGAGGTGCGCCCGCGCGGCCCCGGCGCGGGCCTTGCGTTTGGGCAGGGCGTCGAGCACGACCTCGAACGCCGCCACGGGTCCGCGGACATCCATGTTCCGAAGCACGCGGGGATGGATCTCGCCGAAGGCGGCGAGCGCGTTGGGGCCCAGGCGGAGCACGCCCGATCGTCCGGGGTGGTACCACGCTGGTGCGTCGGCCGTCACCGTAACTTGATCCGACGGCACCCCGGCTGCGTCGAGCACCGCCATCGCGTCTGCCTTGGCGTCGAACACGTCCACCGGGCGCGGCGGTGACGACCAATGGCGGTGTCCGCTCCGCCCCGAGCGGACACCCGCGGCGACCATGGCCTGGTCCTCGGGCCGATCACCCGCATACCGCGGCCCGACCTCGAACAGTGCGGCGTCGGCGATGCCGCGGTCGGCGTTGCGCCCGCAGGCGGCGATCAGATTGGGCAGCAAAGACGGCCGCATGACGTCGAGATCGGAACTGATCGGGTTAACCAGCCGTACCGCATCCGAGACGCCGCCGAACAACTCGGCATGGGCCGACGCCACGAACGAGAACGTCACCGCCTCGACCAGCCCCCGCCCGGCAAGGGACCGCCTGGCCGTGACCCGGCGCCGCTGCTCCGGGGTCAGTGCCGCGTGCGGTAAGGCCTCAACGCGTTCCAATGGCACGACCGGCACCTGATCGTAGCCGTGGATGCGCACCACCTCCTCGACGAGGCAGGCCTCGCCGACGATGTCGCTCCGCCACGACGGTGCGACGACCGAAAGCCGGCTGTCTCCGCCCGTGACCGAGAAGCCAAGCGCCGTGAGGATGCGCTCGATCTCGCCCTTTGCCACCTCGACGCCGCCGAGGTCGCGCACGCGCGCCGGGCGCAGCCCGATCGTCCGGTCCCTCTTGGGCGGGGCCCCGGCGACGACTAGGTCGGACGCTTCTCCGCCGCAGAATTCCAAGACCAGACGGGTCGCTATTTCCATGCCCGGTGCGAGGAACTCGGGGTCGATGCCGCGTTCGAACCGGTAGCGGGCGTCGGACGAAAGGTTCAGCTTTCGCCCGGTTGCCGCCGTGCGCACCGGATCGAACAACGCCGCTTCGAGGAACACGTTGACGGTCTCGGCGGTGCACGCCGTCACCTCGCCGCCCATGACCCCGCCCAAAGCTTCGGCGGATTCGTCGTCAGCGATGACGGTCATCTCGGGATCCAGCGTGTAGTCCCGCTCGTTGAGCGCCCGCAGTGTCTCGCCGTCTCGCGCCAGTCGGGCGTGGATGTCGCCATGGACCTTGTCGGCGTCGAAGGCGTGGAGCGGCCGGCAGAGGTCCAGGGTCAGGAGATTGGTGATATCGACCAGCGCCGAGATCGGCCGGAGCCCCACGGCAGCAAGACGCGCCTTGACCCACTCGGGGCTTTCGCCATTGCGCACGCCGCGAATGTAGCGCCCGACGAAGTACGGACAGGCATCGGCCGTGGCGTCATCGAAATCCAGATGCACGTCGATGGGGCTCGGAAAGGCTCCGGGCACCGGCACGGCGTTCAGTGGCTTCAGGGTGCCGACGCCGGCGGCGGCAAGGTCGCGGGCGATGCCACGCACGCCAAGGCAGTCGCCACGGTTCGGCGTCACGCCGACGTCGAAGACCGGGTCGGCCAAATCCATGACCTCGACGGCCGGTGCGCCGAGCGGCGCGTCCTCGGCAAGCTCGACGATGCCCTCGTGGTCGTCGGAAAGGCCCATCTCCCGCTCGGACAGCAACATGCCGTTGCTCTCGACGCCGCAGATCGAGGCCTTCTTCAGGGTGATCCCGGTTCCGGGAATGAACGCGCCCGTCGCCGCGAACACACCTTTCATCCCGGTGCGGGCGTTGGGCGCACCGCAGACCACATCCACTGTCGTGCCATCGCCGGCATCGACCGTGCAGACGCTCAGCTTGTCGGCGTTGGGGTGTGGCCGCGCTTCGACGACCCGGGCAACCACAAAGGAGTCGAGTCCCGCGGCGCGGTCGCTGACGCCTTCGACCTCCAGGCCGATCATGGTCAGCGTGTGGGCGATCTCGGCGACGGTCGCCTCGGTCTCGAGATGCTCCTTCAGCCACGAGAGAGTGAACTTCATTGGTTCAGCCCTCCGACCATGCTCGGCTGATCCAGGGCCGAGAAGCCGAAGTGGCGGAGCCAGCGCAGGTCCGACTCGAAGAACGTCCGCAGGTCCGGGATGCCGTATTTCAGCATGGCGATGCGCTCCAGCCCCATGCCGAAGGCGAAACCCTGGTAGCGCTCCGGATCGATGCCGCAGTTCTCCAGCACCTTGGGGTTGACCATGCCGGAGCCGAGAATCTCCAGCCAGTCGTCACCGTGGCCGATGCGGAACTGACCGCCGGCGCGGGTGCAGCCGATGTCGACCTCGGCCGAGGGCTCGGTGAACGGGAAGTAGCTCGGGCGGAACCGCACCGGCAGATCCTCGACGCCGAAATAGGCCCGGCAGAACTCGATCAGGCAGCCCTTCAGGTGGCCCATGTGGGTGGTCTCATCGACGACCAGCCCCTCGACCTGATGGAACATGGGCGAATGGGTCGCGTCGTAGTCGCAGCGATAGGTGCGCCCGGGGACGATGATGCGGATCGGCGGCTTCTGGCTGAGCATGGCGCGAATCTGAACCGGCGACGTGTGGGTGCGCAGCACCATGCGGTGGCCGTCCTCGGACTCGCCCGGCAGGTAGAAGGTGTCCATCTCCTGGCGGGCCGGGTGCTCGGGCGGGATGTTGAGGGCTGTGAAGTTGTACCAGTCGTCCTCGATATCCGGGCCTTCGGCGACGACGAACCCCATCTCGCCGAAGATGGCGACGACCTCGTCGATGGTCTGGCTGATGGGGTGCACGTATCCCCGCCGTTCCGAGCGGGGCGGCAAGGTGACATCGACGCGATCGGTGGCGAGGCGGGCGTCGAGTTCGACGTCGGCAAGGTCCTGCTTGCGTGTCTCGATGGCTGCGGCGATCTCGCCCTTCAGCATGTTGAACGCGGCGCCGGCGGCCTTGCGGGCCTCGGGTTCCATGGTGCCGAGGCTTTTCACCAACGCCGTCACCCGTCCCTTCTTGCCGAGCTCGGCGACGCGGACGGCTTCGAGGGCGTCGAGGTCAACAGCGGCGCTGATCGCGGCCATCACCTCGGCGCGAAGTGACTCCAGATCGTCCATGGGTTTCTCACCTCAGTACCCACTTTCACGGGTAGGAACCGCGTCCAAGCGATCATACGCGGTTCCTACCCGTGAAAGTGGGTACTTGTTCCGCGGCGCCCCTCCGGGTGCCCCGGCGGCGGACGCCGATCAGGTTGCCTTGGTATCGGACTGGGCGAGGGCGGCTTGGGCCTGCTCGACCAGGGCCTTGAATGCAGCGGGCTCGCGGACTGCGAGGTCGGCCAGCATCTTGCGATCGATCTCGATGCCGGCCTTTGCGAGCCCGCAGATAAACTGGGAGTAGGTCAGTCCGTGCTCGCGGGCGCCGGCGTTGATCCGCTGGATCCACAACCGCCGGAACGAGCGCTTGCGGGTCCGCCGGTCGCGATAGGCGTACTGCATCGCCTTCTCGGTCCGCTCGATGGCGACCCGGAAGGCGTTGCGGCCCCGGCCCTGGTAGCCACGGGCCCGATCGATGACCTTCTTGTGCCGGGCGTGTGTGGTCACGCCCCTCTTGACGCGCGCCATGTCAGGTCTCCTCAGGCGTAGGGCAGGTAGGACTTGATAATGCGGGCGTCGGCATCGGAAACGAGCATCGTGCCGCGCGCCTTGCGCTTCATCTTCTGCGGCCGCTTGCGCAGATTGTGCTGCTTGTAGCCGACGTTGGCGCGCATCTTGCCGGTGCCGGTCAGGCGGAAGCGCTTCTTGGCGCTCGCCTTAGTCTTCATCTTGGGCATTTTGACGACCTTTCTTGTTGGATTCTTGGTTCCCGAAACCAGCGTTCCGGGATCGGCACCGAAGGGCGGCTGGGCATGCCCGCGCCGGACCACCTCTGGCGGTGCCTCGGAAGGCGAGCGTTATATCGGGGCGGGCAGCCGATTGCAAGGCGGCGGCGGATCGGGCGCTTCCTGCGGGTCTCCAACGAGGGCACAATCGGAACGCCAATGGAAAACGGGGGACGGCGATGACCGGGAGCAACTACTACGTGCCGACCGAGGGCGGCGATACCGTGTACACCGTTGCCGCGGCGGGCATGAAGTTTGGCGCCGGGGCGCTCGGGGAAATCGGTGACGACGCCCGCGCCCTCGGCATGACCCGAGTGGCGCTGATGACGGATACCAACGTCGCCACCACCGAAGCCCTGACGATGGTCGAGCGATCGCTGCGCAGCGCCGGCCTCGACGTCGCGACCTACGACGGCGTCCGCTGCGAACCGACCAGTGAATCCCTGGCGGACGCAACCCGGTTCTGCCGCGACGCGGCCTGCGACGGCATCGTCTCGCTGGGTGGCGGGTCTGTGATGGACACCGCCAAGGCAGCCAACCTGTTCGCCACCTTTCCGGACGAGCCCCTGGCCTACGTCAATGCGCCCATCGGGCGTGGCCAGCCGGTGCCCGGGACATTGATGCCCCACATCGCTTGCCCGACCACCTGCGGCACCGGCGCGGAAACAACCGGCATCGTCGTCTTCGACGTCACCGAAATCGAAGTGAAGACAGCAATCTCGTCGGCGCGGCTGAAACCGACGTTGGCGGTCATCGATCCGATCACCACCGCGACGCTTCCGGCTGGTGTCGTCGCGTCGACGGGATTCGACGTGCTCACCCACGCCATCGAATCCTATACCGCGCGGCCGTTCACAACGCGGCCGCGCCCGCCGACTCCGGCCGAACGGCCGCCCTACCAGGGGGCCAACCCCTACGCCGACATCGGCGCGATGGCGGCCATTCGCATTGGCGGCACCTACCTGGAACGGGCCGTTGCCGATTCAAGCGATTCCGAGGCTCGCCATCAGCTTCTGTTCGCGGCGAGCCTTGCGGGTATGGCCTTCAACAGCGCCGGCGTGCACGCGCCCCATGCGATGTCTTACCCGGTCTCCCAGTTCAATCACGAATATGTTGCCGACGGATACGAGAACGCGCCGCCGATGGTGCCCCATGGCATCTCCGTCGTTCTCAACGCACCGGCGGCGTTCCGCTACCTGGGGCCGGCGGTGCCCCAACGCCACCTGGAAGCCGCAAAAGCATTGGGTGCGGATGTCCGCGACGCCGGTCCCGAAGACGGCGGCGGGCTGCTTGCCGAAACCATGATCGGACTGATGCGCCGAACCGGCATTCCCAGTGGCCTCGCCGCGCTCGGCTACACCGACGCCGACGTTCCGCGCATGGCCGCCAGCGCCTTCCAGCAGAAGCGGCCCCTGGGCCAAGCGGCCAAGGATCTGGACGAATCCGACCTCGCGGCGATCTACCGCGGCGCCATGCGCTACTGGTAGGACGCGGACATTTGGGTTGACACGCGCCGAACCCACACAATACTGAAGATCGGTCGCAACAACTGCGGACTTGATCCGGCAGCGTGACAGGACGGCGATGACCGACGCGCGTGCAGAATTGATGCAGATCTCGGCTCCCGAGCGGGTTGCCGACGCCGCCGCGCGCCTTCACCTCGCCCTCGACCTCCTCGCCCTTCGCGGGGGCCTTCGACTTAGGTGCCCCTGAACGATCCGGACCGCGCCGCGCGCGCGTGACCGCCGTTCAGGGGATGCGCTGATCCGACGCACCACCTAACGCAAACGAAGAACCTGACATCATGAGTACGAACACCGATCCCGAACGGGTCGTCATCTTCGACACCACCCTGCGCGACGGCGAGCAGTCGCCGGGCGCATCGATGAACCTGGAAGAAAAGCTGCGCATTGCCCAGGTGCTCGAGGAAATGGGTGTCGACATCATCGAGGCCGGCTTCCCGATCGCCTCCCAGGGCGATTTTGAGGCCGTCCAAGCGATCGCCCGCATGGTCACCAATTCGACCGTCTGCGGGCTGGCCCGCGCCGCGCGGGGCGACATCGAACGCGCCGCCGAGGCCATCAAACCGGCGAAGCGGGCGCGTATCCACACCTTCATCTCCACCAGCCCGCTGCACATGAAGTACAAGCTGCAGATGGAGCCCGAGGAGGTCTACGAGGCCGTTATCGACAGCGTCACGCGGGCGCGCGGCTTCGTCGATGACGTGGAGTGGTCGGCCGAGGATGGTTCGCGCACCGAGCACGATTTCCTCTGCCGCTGCGTCGAGGCGGCGATCGACGCCGGGGCGACGACGATCAACATCCCCGACACCGTGGGCTACGCCATCCCCGACGAGTTCGCGGCGCTGATCACCATGCTGCGCAACCGGGTGCCGAACATCGACAAGGCGGTGCTGTCGGTGCATTGCCACAACGACCTGGGACTGGCGGTGGCCAACTCGGTCGCCGCCGTCCAGGCCGGCGCCCGTCAGGTGGAATGCACCATCAACGGCCTGGGCGAACGGGCCGGCAATGCGTCGATGGAGGAGATCGTGATGGGCCTGCGGACCCGCCACGACCGCCTGCCGTTCACCACCGGCATCCACACCGAGAACATCATGCGGGCGTCGCGCCTGGTCTCGGCGATCACCGGCTTCGTCGTCCAGCCCAACAAGGCCATCGTCGGGGCGAACGCCTTCGCCCATGAGTCGGGCATCCACCAGGACGGCTTTCTCAAGCATGCCCAGACCTACGAGATCATGACCCCCGAATCGGTCGGCCTGAAGACCTCCAAGCTGGTGCTCGGCAAGCATTCCGGCCGCCACGCCTTCCGCGAGAAGCTGCGCGAGCTGGGCTACGAGCTGGGCGACAACGCCTTCGAGGACGCCTTCCGCCGCTTCAAGGACGTCGCCGACGCCAAGAAGGAAGTCTTCGAAGAGGATATCGTCGCCCTGGTGGACGACGAGGTGGTGCGGGCCAACGACCGCATCAAGCTGGTGTCCATGGAACTGGAATGCGGCACGCGCCAGCCGCGGGCCCGGCTGGAACTGGACATCGATGGCGAAATCCGGTCCAGCGAGGGCTCCGGGGCCGGTCCCGTCGATGCCGCGTTCAAATGTATCAAGGACAAGGAACTGTTCCCCACCCAGGCACGGCTACAGCTCTATCAGGTGCACGCAGTCACCGGCGGCACCGATGCCCAGGCGGGGGTCACCGTGCGCCTCGAAGAAGACGGAAGCACCGTCAACGGCCAGGGCGCCGATACCGACACTATGGTCGCCTCGGTTAAGGCCTACATCAACGCCTTGAACAAGCTTCTGGTGAAGCGGGAGAAAACCGCGCCCGCGGCGCTTTCCGCCTAGCGTATCCGCTGCGGAAACGATAAAAGAATCGCCGAGTGCCGGGGTGCGACCCCCGGCACTCGGTTCGCCCACGCCACAACCACCCGTCGATTACGGCACCACGACATGTTCTCAAGCCTCTTCGGATTCCTGTCCGCCGACATGGCGATCGACCTGGGAACCGCCAATACGCTGGTCTACGTCAAGGGTCGGGGGATCGTGCTGAACGAGCCTTCGGTCGTCGCCATTGCCGAGTTCAAAGGCCGCAAGCAGGTTCTGGCGGTCGGTGAAGAGGCGAAGCTGATGCTCGGGCGGACGCCCGGCAACATCCAGGCCATCCGGCCGCTTCGGGACGGTGTCATCGCCGACTTCGAAGTCGCCGAGGAAATGATCAAGTACTTCATCCGCAAGGTGCACAATCGGGGCAGCTTCGCCAGCCCCCTGGTCGTGGTCTGCGTACCGTCCGGATCGACGGCCGTCGAACGCCGGGCGATCCAGGAATCGGCGGAAAGCGCCGGCGCCCGGCGCGTCCTTCTGATCGAGGAACCCATGGCCGCGGCCATCGGCGCGGGCCTGCCGGTGACCGAGCCGACCGGCTCCATGGTCGTCGATATCGGCGGCGGCACGACCGAGGTCGCGGTGCTGTCGCTCGGCGGTATCGTCTATTCCCGCTCGGTCCGCGTCGGCGGAGACAAGATGGACGAGGCGATCATCGCCTATATCCGCCGCAACCATAACCTGCTCGTCGGCGAGGGCAGCGCCGAACGCATCAAGGAGGAGATCGGCTCCGCCTGTCCCCCCGAGAACGGCGACGGCGGCACCATCGAAATCAAGGGCCGCGACCTGATGAACGGCGTGCCCAAGGAGCTGGTGATCAGCGAGCGTCAGATCTCCGAGAGTCTGGCCGAGCCGGTCGGCGCCATCATCGAGGCGGTCAAGGTGGCGCTCGAGCACACCGCGCCCGAACTGGCCGCCGATATCGTCGACAAGGGCATCGTGCTCACCGGCGGCGGTGCCCTGCTCAGCAACATCGACTACGTTCTGCGCCACGCCACGGGGCTGCCGGTCTCGGTCGCCGATGACCCGCTGAGTTGCGTCGTGCTCGGTACTGGTCGCGCCCTTGAGGAAATGAAGAAAATGCGGAACGTCCTCACCTCCATGTATTGACGTGTGGTTGCCCGCGTTTTCCTCTATTCTATCTTAACCTTTGAAACGGATACTCCGGACTCGTCTCGGCCCGCTGGTTCGGCCGGGCGCAGACCCGTGAGTCGGATATCGGCGTGAGCGAAAGACCCCGGCCCGAACATCGCACCGTGGCGCCCGCCAAGGGCATCGCCCACCGATTCGTCTATCTCGGCTTGGTGCTGGCGGCGTTCGGCCTGATGCTGCTCGGCAAGGCCAACAATGTGCTGGTCGAGCGTTTCCGGGCCGCCGTCAGCGATGCCGTCGCCCCCGTGCTCGACGTGCTGTCCAGCCCCATCGACGCCACCGTGCGCGGTGTCGAAGAGGTCAAGAGCCTGGTTGCGCTGCACAGTGAAAACGACCGCCTGCGCGAAGAGCGCGAGCGGTTGCTGGCTTGGCAGACGGTTGCCCGCCAGTTGGAAGCGGAGAACGCCGCGCTGCGCTCGCTGCTGCGCTTCGAACCCGATCCGGAGACGCGATTCATCGCCGCGCGGGTCATCGCCGACACCGGCGGGGCCTTCGCGCACAGCCTTTTGGTCAACGCCGGCCGCGGGGCCGGTGTCGACAAGGGACAAGCCGTGGTCACGGGCGAGGGACTGGTTGGGAGGATCGCCAGCGCCGCCGAACGCTCGGCTCGGGTTTTGTTGATCACCGACCTCAACTCCCGCCTGCCCGTCGTCGCCGGTCCAGCGCGAACCCGCGCCATCCTTGCCGGCGACAACACCGAGCGTCCGAAGCTCATCCACCTGGTGCCCGAGGCCGTGCTCTCGCCCGGCGACCGCGTGGTGACGTCGGGCCATGCCGGGGCCTTCCCGCCGGGATTGCCGATCGGCATCGTCTCCTCCGTCGGCGAGGGATCGATCAGCGTCGAGCCCTTCGTCGACCGCAGCCGCATCGACTACATCCGTGTCATCGACTACGGCCTCAGCGGCATCCTCCGCCATCCGGCGCCGGTCGCACAGACGACGGAACCCCAGGCACCGTTGCCGGCCGCCGCCGGCTCGTCGGGAGGCGTCGAACCGTGAAGCCGGCGACGGGGCTGAGGCTCGATCTCGTCCTCCGCCGGTTGACGCCGTTCCTGATCACCGCCGGCCTGGTGCTCATCGGCGTGCTGCCCGTCCATATTCCCGCTTACGGAGCGGTGGCGCCGCTGCTGCCGCTCGTGGTCGTGTATCACTGGTCGCTCTATCGGCCGGAACTGATGCCGGCCTGGGCGGTCTTCCTTCTCGGCCTGTTGGTCGATGCACTGAGCGGCGCGCCCATCGGCGTCAATGCCGGCGTGTTCGTCGTCGTCCGTGGCGTGGTCGAGAGCCAGCAGCAGTTCTTTATCGGCAAGTCGTTCGTCATCGTCTGGTTCGGCTTCGCCCTAGTGCTCGCCGGCGCCTTGGCGGTGAGCTGGCTGCTGGTCTCGGCCTTTCACGTCGCGGTCATTGCGCCGGGCGCGCTGGTGTTCCAGTTCGCCTTGACCCTTGGCGGGTATCCCGTGCTGTCGTGGCTGTTGCTCCGCTGGCAGCAGGCGGTGCTGAAACAGGCCTGAGGGTCTCCGATGCATCGCGATCCCGATCGTCACAAGCTGTTCACCCGCCGCGCCATCGTGCTTGCCGGCGGCAAGGCGGCCCTGCTGTCGGCGCTGGTCGGGCGCATGTACTACCTGCAGGTCGTCGAGTCCGAGCGGCACGCGACCCTGGCCGAGGAGAACCGGATCAACCTGCGTCTGCTGCCGCCGCCGCGGGGCCGCATCGTCGACCGCTCCGGCCGCCCGCTGGCCATCAACAGCCAGAACTACCGGGTCGTCGTCGTCGCCGAGCAGACGGCCAGCGTCGAAGACACCCTGGACGCGCTCGACGCGATCATCGACATCAGCGACGGCGAGCGCCGCCGCGTGCTGCGCGAGATCGGCCGGCGGCGGTCGTTCGTTCCGGTGACGGTGCGCGACAACCTCGATTGGCAGGACGTCGCGCGCATCGAGGTCAACGCCCCCGACCTGCCCGGCATCGCCATCGACGTCGGACAAAGCCGCCACTATCTCTACGACGCCGAGTTCGCCCACGTGCTCGGCTACGTCGCCGCCGTTTCCGAGGACGAGATGACCGGCGATCCGTTGCTGGAGCTCCCCGGCTTCCGGATCGGCAAGGCCGGCATCGAGAAGGTTTACGACAACGCGCTCCGCGGAACGGGCGGCAGTTCCCAGGTCGAGGTCAACGCGCTCGGGCGGGTGATCCGCGAGCTCGACCGGCAGGAAGGCCAGCTCGGCGCCGAAGTCAAGCTGACCATCGATCTCGACCTTCAGCGCCTGGCGAGCCAGCGCCTGGAAGGCCAGAGCGGTGCGGCTGTCGTCATGGACGTCCGCACCGGCGACGTGGTGGCGCTGGCCTCGACGCCGGGATACGACCCCAACGCCTTCAACCGCGGGCTCAGCTCGAAGGAATGGCGGGCGTTGATCTCCAACCCCAAGGCCCCGCTGACCAACAAGGCCATCGCCGGTCAGTACGCCCCCGGTTCGACGTTCAAACTTGCCGTCGCCATGGCGGCGCTGGAGAAGGGCGCGATTACACCGGAAACCCGATTCACCTGCTACGGCCGGACCCGCCTCGGCAACGCCCAGTTCCACTGCTGGAAACGCGGTGGCCACGGCACCCTGGATCTCAACGGCGCCATCAGCCAGTCGTGCGACGTCTACTTCTACGAAACGGCCAAGCGAACGGGCGTCGACCGCATCACCGTCATGGCGCGCCGCTTCGGTCTCGGCCAGACGCTGGGACTCGACCTTCCCGGCGAGCGGGCCGGCTTGATGCCGACCCGGGATTGGAAACTGGCGACCATCAGCACGCCCTGGCAAATGGGCGAGACGCTGATCGCCAGCATCGGTCAGGGCTACATCCTGGCGACTCCGTTGCAGCTCGCGGTGATGACCGCGCGCATCGCCAACGGCGGCCGAGCGGTCACGCCGCGACTGACCCGCATGGTTCCGGAGGGCGGCACCGAAGCTGCGGACGAACTGCCGCCGGACCTCGGGCTGTCGCCGCCGCACCTGGAGGTCGTGCGCGCGGGGATGGACGCCGTGGTCAACGGCCCGCGCGGCACGGCCCGTGGTTCGGCGATCCGCGAAAAGGGCTTGGAAATGGCCGGCAAGACCGGCACCTCGCAGGTGCGCCGGATCACCAAGGCCGAACGCGAGGCCGGGGTGGTCAAGAACGAGGACCTGCCGTGGGAGCGACGCGACCACGCCCTGTTCGTCGGCTATGCGCCCGTGGATGCGCCCCGCTACGCGGTCGCCGTGGTCGTTGAGCACGGCGGCAGCGGTTCCAAGGCGGCGGCACCGGTGGCGCGCGACATCCTGCTCGCCGCCCAGAAGCTGGACGCCCCGCGGATCGCAGTGGCTCCCGAAGGGGCGGGCAAGGACGAAAGCGGCTGACCATGACGACCGGCACCCTCAACCGCCCCGATCTATCGCTCAAGCGCAAGCTCCTGCAGGTCCGCTGGCTGTTTGTGCTGCTGCTGTGCGCGACCGCAGGCGTCGGCGGTGCGATGCTGTATTCGGCCGCCAACGGCAATATCGACCCGTGGGCCAGCCGCCACCTGCTGCGGTTCGCCGTGGGGCTCCTCGTCATGATCGCCGCGGCGTTGACCGACATCCGGCTGTGGCTGCGCTACGCCTACGTTTTCTACGGGGGCGCGCTGGCGTTGCTGGGTACCGTCGAGATCGGCGGGACCACGGGCATGGGCGCCCAGCGGTGGATCGATCTCGGGATCATCAACCTGCAACCCTCGGAGGTGATGAAGATCGCCATCGTGCTGGCCCTCGCCCGGTACTTCCATAGTGCCAGCGTAGAGGATGTCGGCCGGCCGACCTTCCTCGTCATGCCGGTGATCCTGGTCGCGGCGCCGTCGGCGCTGATGCTGCGCCAGCCGGACCTGGGCACGGCGCTGATGCTGATCATGGCCGCCAGCGCGATCTTCTTCGCTGCCGGCGTGCGGCTGTGGAAGTTCGCAGCCGTCGGGCTGACGGCGGTGCTGGCGCTGCCGGTGGCGTGGCAGCTCATGCACGGCTATCAGCGCCAACGGGTGCTGACTTTCCTCGACCCCGAGAGCGACGCCCTCGGTGCGGGCTATCACATCATCCAGTCCAAGATCGCACTCGGCTCAGGCGGACTGTTCGGCCGCGGGTTCCTCCAGGGCAGCCAGAGCCATCTCAACTTCCTGCCCGAAAAGCAGACCGATTTCATCTTCACCATGCTCGCCGAGGAGTTCGGTCTCGTCGGCGGTGTGGCGCTGCTGGGCCTCTACGTGCTGATTCTGATCTACGGGTTCGCCATCGCGTTCTCGGCGCGCAACCAGTTCGGCCGGCTGGTCGCCCTCGGCGTGACCTCGACGTTTTTCCTCTATGTGTTCATCAACATCGCCATGGTCATGGGGCTGATCCCGGTCGTCGGCGTCCCGCTACCGCTGATCTCCTATGGCGGCACGGCGATGATGACCCTGCTGTTCGGCTTCGGCCTGATGATGTCGGTGCACGTGCACCGCGAAGTGACCGTCGGCCGCCACGGCGGAGAAGAGGCCTGAGGTGCCCCGCCCCTGGCCTGTCTTTCGTCAGAGCCGACATATCGACAAAGGCGCCGGGCTTTGCTAAGACACCGGCCTTCTCGCGGGGCGCATAGCTCAGTTGGTAGAGCAGCTGACTCTTAATCAGCGGGTCCAAGGTTCGAGTCCTTGTGCGCCCACCAATTAAATCAGGAGGTTAGTGGGAAGTAGTTAGTCCTTATGGTTTTCGGGTAAGCGTGAGGTAAGCATCAGCCCTCACATTTGGCGTTGTTTGCCCCTGTTTCGTGCGATAACCCCCATCAGAGGAGGAAGCCGAAATGGGCCACGTCAGGCTGGGCGTTCTGCCGAAAACTCGGAAGTGGGAGCAGGTCGTTGACGAGCTCCGCTACGGCGCCGATGTCGGTGCCGTAGCGGCTTCCGTCGCAGAGGCCGCCGAGACGGCTCTCCGGAAGGCTTCCCAGGATCCGGCGTTTCTCCATGTCTTCTGGCTGCTGACGCAGGTTCCGCTTGCGCCAATGGCTCATGCCCGAGCGCTCGTGAGGCAGGTCGTGCTGGAAGAACTCCTCACCGGTGAAGTACTGGAAATAAGGGTCATGCACCCAGCGCTCGCACACCCCCTCGTCCGACGTAAGCATCCGGTGAGCACCGCGAGCATTTAGAGGCGATGGGGTGGCACCGTGATTCAAGGAGATGTTGCTTCGCCGGGCGTCCACTTCCAGGGCAGCAGTTCGTGAAGGCGCGATTGCGGCGTAT
>Ga0209458_1000456_pt1 | contig 14454 bp, 14 predicted proteins | sample WorMetLIZAISLAND_FD_187411 | JGI IMG/M metagenome (GOLD analysis project Ga0209458, IMG submission 187411) | Marine gutless worms symbiont microbial communities from Max Planck institute for Marine Microbiology, Germany - Inanidrilus manae... ...
GATCAAGGCCGATGGTGGTAACTTGCATGGTGGATGGCTCCTCTTGCTCGTGGTTGATGACGACCACACTTTGGCACATTGCGATGCCGGGAGCGGGAGCCATCCACTCCATCTGCTTTGCAAGGCATCCAGTGCGAGGCGCAACCGGTCTTGGATTGTCGACGCCTTGCTCCGTTTAGACCGATCGCGGCGTCGGTCTTTTCTGGAACTCGTTCTGCGCGCGTGGCGATTCATCTAGGTCAGGAACCTTCGTGGCGGCAGAGTGGCAAATAGAATGCGTTCATCGATCGTATCCCTCCGATGCAAGCGGGAGTCTCGACGCCCAAAGGTCCGTACCCGGCCGCCCTGTCAAATACTGTTGTCCTTGGTTTTTTCCTGCGGGTCCGGCACCGGTGGCTTGTTGCCGTATTGCTCGATCAGATCGTCGAAGAAGCGTTTGGTCTTTTTGGCCTGATCCTCGAGCCACGGCTTGGCTTGGTCATAGGCGACGCCGGCGTCGCACGCCGCATACTTGCCGGAACAGGCGGCAACACAAGGAGCGCGCTTGGCGGCATCGTCCTTGAAATTCGTCTGACATTGGACAATGCATTGATCGAACGTATCGGCGCATTGGGCGGTGGTTTTTTCGTTTTCCGCTCTCGCCGAATTGGCGCTGAGGAGGGCGGCCGCGATAGCCGTGGCGACAACGGTTTTTGAAATAGTCATGCTTACTCCACGGTAACGCTTTTCGCCAGATTGCGCGGCTGATCGACATCCGTGCCCTTGATGACGGCCACGTGGTAGGCCAGCAGTTGAACCGGGATCGCATACAATATGGGCGAAACGAAGGCATCGACGCGGGGCAGGGACACCGTCTCGGCGTGGGGGTCGTTAACCCGGACCGTGCCGGCCTGGTCGGCCAACAGAATAAGACGCCCACCGCGGGCGACCACCTGTTCGACGTTCGAAATGGTCTTGTCGAGGAGATCATCAGAGGGCGCGATGACGATCACTGGAACGTCCTCGTCGATGAGCGCGATGGGGCCGTGTTTCATCTCGCCTGCCGCGTATCCCTCGGCGTGGATGTAGGAGATCTCCTTCAGTTTCAGGGCGCCCTCGAGGGCGATCGGGAAACTGGTGCCGCGGCCGAGGTAAAGCACGTCGCGGGCCTCGGCGACGCGATGCGCGATCTCTTCCAAACGTTCGTCGTGGTTTAGGATTTCGGCGGCGCGGGCCGGCACTTCGGTCAGGGCGCCAACCATATGCCCTTGTTCGTCGGCAGAGATCTCGCCGCGCGCCCGAGCGGTGGCGATCGCCAAACAGGCGAGAACGGTCAGCTGCGTGGTGAACGCCTTGGTCGAGGCAACACCGATCTCGGGACCGGCGTTGGTCTGCAGGACGGCGTCCGATTCGCGGGCGATGGCGCTCTCCGGTACGTTGACGATGGAAAGGACCTGTTGGCCTTGTTCGCGGGCATACCGAAGCGCCGCCAATGTGTCGATGGTCTCGCCCGATTGTGAGATGAACAGCGCCACCCCGCCTTCCGGCATCTTCGGCCGGCGGTAGCGGAACTCCGAGGCGATGTCGACTTCGACGGCGACCCCGGCCAGACGTTCGAGCCAGTACTTGGCGACGAGACACGCGTAATAGGACGTGCCGCAGGCGATCAGCGTGAACTTGGTCACCTGGGCTAGGTCGAAGCCGAGATCCGGCAGGGTCACCGTGCGATTGGCCGGGTTGATGAACGAATGCAGCGTATCACCGATAACCTGCGGCTGCTCGTAAATCTCCTTAAGCATGAAGTGCCGGTAGCCGCCTTTGCCGATGCCGGCGCCGGACAGCTCGCTGAGCTTCTCTTCCCGTTCGATCCGGTTGTCTTCGGCGTCGTATACCTCAACGGATCCACCCGTCAGCACGGCCCAATCACCGTCCTCGAGGTAGATGATACGCTGCGACAGCGGCGCCAGCGCAATCGCATCGGAGCCCAGATACATCTCGCCGTCGCCGAGGCCGACGGCAAGAGGGCTCCCCTGGCGGGCTCCGATCATCAGGTCGGAATGGCCGGCAAAAACGACACCCAGCGCGAAGGCGCCCTCGAGCCGCTTCAGCGCCTTCGACGTCGCCTGGACCGGATCGTCGCCGCCCTGCAGATTGCGGTCGATGAGATGGACCAGCACCTCCGTATCCGTATCCGAGGCCAGGTGACAACCAGCCGCCACCAGTTCGTCGCGGATCTCCTGGAAATTCTCAATGATGCCGTTGTGCACCAGTGCCACCCGTTCGGTCGCATGGGGATGGGCATTCTCCTCGTTGGGCACACCATGGGTCGCCCAGCGCGTGTGGCCGATACCGGTGGTGCCGGCGAGTGGTGCCTCGTCGACGCGGTTCTCGAGATTGCGGATTTTGCCCTCGGCGCGGCGCCGGTCGATGGAGCCGTTGACGACGGTGGCGATGCCGGCCGAGTCGTAGCCACGGTATTCGAGGCGCTTGAGGCCGTCGATCAAGTGTCCGGCGACGGGTTCCTTACCGATGATACCGATGATACCGCACATACGGTCAGCCTTTCTTCTTCCTTCCCGCCAGTGTGCGGAATTTTGCCGCCCAACCGGATCGTTGGTCCTGTGGTGCCCGGGTCACGGCCAGGGCGTCGACGTCGACGTCCTTGGCGATGGTACTGCCTGCGCCGACGATGGCGCCGTCGCCGATGGACACCGGCGCGACGAGAGCGGTGTTGGAACCGATGAAGGCACCGGCGCCGATTTCAGTACGCGACTTGTTGAAGCCGTCATAGTTGCAGGTGATGGTGCCAGCGCCGATGTTGGTCTTGGCACCGACCGTCGAATCTCCCAGGTAGGTCAGGTGGTTTGCTTTCGCACCTTCGCCGAGGGTCAAATTCTTGGTTTCGACGAAGTTGCCGACCCGGGCACCGGTTTCGATCCGAGTGCCCGGCCTGAGCCGCGCGAAGGGACCGATGACGGCACCGTCGGCGATTTCGGCGCCCTCGATATGGGAGAAGGCCTTGATTTGGGCGCCGCAGCCGACCCGGACGCCGGGTCCGAAAAGGACCTGCGGTCCGACAACGGTGTCGCGCCCGAGGCGCGTATCGAAGCTGAGGTAAACGCTGTCCGGATCGATCAAGGTGGCGCCGTTGGCCATGGCTTCGGCACGCAAGCGGCCCTGCAGGATGGCCTCCGCCCGGGCTAGGTCGGCTCGGTCGTCGATACCGATCAGTTCCTCAGCGTCGCCCTCAATGAAGGAACAAACGGCGCCGTCGCTGACGGCCAGCGCCACGATGTCAGTTAGATAGAACTCGCCCTGGGCGTTGTCATTGCCGATGCGCCCAATCAGGTTGGCCAACCGCTTACCGTCGATGGCCATGATGCCGGAATTGCAGAGCCCGATCCCCAGTTCCTCGGGCGTCGCGTCCTTGGCTTCGACGATAGCCGTGAGCCGGCCGTCCGTATCGATCACCAGGCGCCCGTAGGCGGCCGGGTCGTCGGGGCGGAACCCGAGGACGACGACGGCCGGGTCGTCATCGGCCCGCCGTCGCTCGATCATGCGTATGATCGTCTCTGGACGGATCAGCGGGTCGGCGCCGAACAACACCAGCACGTCGCCATCGAAACCGTCGAGGGCCGGAACCGCGGCCTTGACCGCGTCGCCGGTACCGAGCTGGCTTTGTTGTACCACTGCCTCATGCGGCGTCACCGCTTCCGCCACGCCATCCGCACTGGGGCTGACGACGACGATGGTGCGTTCAAGCCCGGCCGCCTCCAGGGATGCCAGCAAGTGCTGGATCATCGGCCGCCCGGCAAGTCCGTGCATGACCTTCGGCAAGTCGGACTTCATCCGGGTTCCAAGACCGGCGGCGAGGACGATGGCGGCGGATTTTTCCGATTTTTTCTTGGTCATCGGCGGCTGAGCGACTAAATAGGCCGGGACGGCCTCGGCACGGACATTGCCATAGGCCCCGAATCCCGCCAAGTCAAAGATTGTTTCCGTTTCTTGCAATGACAAAAAATCTACTTCCTCTCCCCCGCGCCGTCGTCTTCGACCTCGACGGCACCCTCGTTCACAGCGCCCCCGACCTGCACGCGGCGCTGAACCGTTTGATGGCCGACGAAGGCCGCCGCGCACTCGATCTCCAGGAAGTCGTTCTGATGATCGGCGACGGCGTCCCGAAATTGGTCGAGCGCGGCTTCAAGGCGACCGGCGACCTGCCCGGAGAAGATCACCTCTCGGGTGCCATCGAGCGTTTCCTTGCTGACTACGAGATCCACGCCACGGTGCTGACAAAGCTGTTCCCGGCCGTCGCCGATACCCTGACGGCGCTCAAAAATAGAGACTGCCGCCTCGGTGTTTGTACCAATAAGCCGGAAGCCGCGACCCTCGAAATCCTGACTGAACTCGGAATCCGCGACAGGATCGACGCCGTTGTCGGCGGCGACACCTTGGACGGCATCCGCAAGCCCGACGCCCGCCACCTGCAGGCTGTGCTCGAACGCTTGGGTGTAGCGCCTGAAGATGCCGTCATGGTCGGTGACAACCCCAACGACGTGGCTTCGGCCCGCAATGCCGGTGTGCGTGTCATCGCTGTCTCCTTCGGCTACAGCCGGGTAGCGCCTGAAAACCTCGGCGCAGACCGCCTGATCGACGGCTACGGCGAGCTATTGGATGCGCTCACCGACCTTGTCAGCCAACCGGCAGCTTGAGGGCCCGGCTTCCCAGGCATTGACAGGAAGCCGCCCGATGCTTAGATGATGCCGCCGGTCCGCTTGGGTTTTCGCTGGGCGGCAACATAGGGCGCGTAGCTCAGCGGGAGAGCACTGTCTTCACACGGCAGGGGTCGCTGGTTCAATCCCAGCCGCGCCCACCATATTTTTCAATGACTAAGGCTAATTTTTACGGAGGTTTCGGCGAAACCAGGCTTTCCCCTCGCCGACGCGCGGCCATCGAATGCACGGAATGTGGAAATGCGTTCTAGGGATTTCCTATTGTCCTTATTTTCTCAACCCTTGATCTCATATGCCCAACAAATCTAATATTCTTCAAGGATCCGTAGGAAGGCCGGCTCTAAAGGGGGGAGTTTCCTTTCGGGGCGCAGCAAACTTTCGGTCCTGGCCGACGGTATTACCTCGGCCACTGAACTGGTCATCAGGGACGGAATAAGGATGCCCGCCAATGAAACACTTTAGATTTCTATCGATTGCCGGTGCCGCACTTCTGTTGCTTTCGGGCTGCGCCGCCAATGTCGAGACCGCTTCCGTTGAGGGGATGAAGGCCGAGGGCAGTGCCTTTCAAAACGCCCTTCACAAAGAATACGTCGAACTCGCTCTCATGGAAAAGGATGAGGGCGACGATGAGGACACTGTTAATTTCATCGAAAAAGCCAAGAAATCCGGCATGGGTGAAGACGTTGGTCCGCAGCCGCTGACTGAACGCGAGATTCCGGCTGACGGCAAGCAGGATCTAGCCAACGCCCGCGTCAACCTCGTTAACAAACTGTGGCAGGGCGCGTCCGACATTACGCCAGGCGCCGCCGCCCGGGCCCAGGCCATGTTCGATTGCTGGATGCAGGAGAAGGAAGAAAATTTCCAGCCGAAGCACATTGCGCGGTGCCGGTCGGAGTTTGACAAAGCCTATGCCCAGTTGGCGATTCCGGTTGCCAAGAAACCGGAACCCAAGATGGAAAAGAAGATGCCGCCACCACTGCCGCTTCCCGGGCCTTATACGGTTTACTTCGACACGGATAGTGCCGATGTGGACGACGCTGGAATGGTTGTCATCAAACAGGCCTATGCGGACTACCGGTTGCACAAGCCGGGCAAAGTCTGGATTGCCGGCCATACGGACACGCGTGGCAGCAAGCAATACAACATGGGGCTGTCTCGTTACCGTTCGAACGAAGTCGGTAACCGCCTTATGGAACTCGGTGTTTCACGCAAGGTCGTCGAAAAGGCGCGCCATGGCGAAGACGCACCCGCCGTCAACTCCGGCGACAACAAAGACGAACGCATGAATCGTCGAGTGAGTATCGTCTTCATGCGCTGATCACACAGGTGTTTCGAAAGAAGCCGGGGGCGGAAAAGCCCCCGGCTTTTTCTTTGTTTGACCCGTCTATCAGAGAATGGGCGTATCGTTCAGCGGACCCAATTGGCGAGGAATTGGCGCAAGTTTCGAACCATTTCCCTATCGAAGTCTTTGACCAAGTCTTCCGTAGCATCCAACCAGCGCTTTTCCACTTCGTTCAAGGAAAGATCTTCGCGCACCGTCAATGTCCGGGTCGCCTTGGCAGAGGAATCGCCCTTTTTCCGGCCGTCCCGACCGGTGATTTCTATCGTCGCTCGCAACGCCATGTCATATCGATGCGATTGCTGTTTGGTAAACACGCCCTTGAAGCTGGAGTCCTTTTCAAGCGGGGTCTCGCGAACGGAGGCATCGGTAATTACCAGTTTAAGTGTACCGTCGGCGGCGGTTCCGACGGGTTTCAGGCGGTCCGTTGCCCACCGTTCTAGGGCCTGGGCCGGGGGCGTTGGAAACCGAGACTCGACGTAGGTCCCGGTCGTCGGTTGATGATACCGGTTGTCGACCACCACCGACCCGACGGCCAGATTGATTGGTGTCATGTGAGAAAACGTCAATTCCGGCAACGATTGCTGCGGCGCCGTCACTTCGCAGCCGGCAATGGCGAGGCTGGCGGCGACAAGCACGCTCGACAGTCGAATAGGATGGAGTGTCATCGGTTTCGGGCTCATTCTTCTTCGGTTGGTCGATATGGTGCCGGCGATGCGGCCCGGCAAGATAGTGACCTCAAGGAGCGCCCGGCTCAACCCCCTGATGGTTCTCGAACAGGTGATCGAACTCGGACAACGGGAACGGAAACCGCGTCCCGCAAAACTCACAGGTCACGACCACGGTGCCGTTTTCAGCCATGTCCTCGATTTCTTCGCGCGGAAAGGACACCAGTGTCATCGCGACTTTCTGACGCGAGCACCGGCAGGTATGGCGTAACGGCTTTGGTTTGAACACGCGCACCCCGTCTTCGTGGTACAGCCGAAACAGCAGTTCTGGCACATCGAGCTCGGTATCGAGCATTTCTTCGGCCGTGACGCTGCTCAAGAGCGTCACGGCACGCCGCCAATTGTCGTCGTCCATCTCCTGTTCGGTCATGTCTCCCATTTTCCCTGGAAGGCGATGGATCATTATTGCCGCGGCGCGCGGCGGGCCTTCAGCAGGTTCTGGTTCGGACGACACGACGATTGCCGTTTCCAACTGCTCCGATTGGCGGAAATAGGTTTGAACGCATTCGGAAAGGCTCGAGCCCTGCAACTCGACAATACCCTGGTAGCGATCCATGTCGTTGCCTGGGTCGACAGTCAATGCCATGTGCCCGGCACCCATCAATTTCGGCAATAGACTGCCGGGTTTTTCCAGAGCCGCTTCGATCTGTTGGGTTTGGCAGCGGGCATACGCCCGAATACCTCCGTTTGCTGTGACATCCGAGATCATCAAGCCGACCGGGCCGTCGCCTTGAACCTGCAGAGTAAAGACACCCTCGAACTTCAGTGACTTCGAAAGTCCCGCTGTGAGCACCATGGTCTCACTCAGCATGCCTTTCAATTGAGCCGGATAGTCGTGGTTTCGAAAGGCGTGATCGAGCGTTTGGCTGAGTCGGACTGTCCGGCCATTGACGCCGAGCGTCTCGACTTGGAAACGCCGGACGAAATCTCCGAAACCGGGGGACAAACCGTCGTCAATCTCGGCGGTTTCAACGACCATATCAATCTCCAGGCGTTTTCGAACGATACCTGTAGCCGTACCGTGTCACGAACCCCGCCCTTTCGTAGAACCGCTGGGCATTGGGGTTGTCGCGCTCGACCTGTAGGTACATGTGTGCGGCGCCGTTTATCTCGCTCCAGCGCGCGAGTGCGCTGAGTACGGCCCGTCCATATCCGCATTGTCGTTTCTCTTTCAAGGTATGCATACAGAAGGCGCCCGTCCACCCGTCGTCGAAAACGCCAAGCCCAACGGAAACGGTTTTGCCACCCGCTTGCAAACAGACCAGTGCTCGCCGACAGGCGATCCTCTCGATCAAACGCTTTTTGTCGGCGATTGCCTTCCGGTCAGTTTCTTCATCCATGTATACGGACATCCATTCGTCGGACGGGGAATCGAGGATCGTCAGTCCGTCTCCAGCAATTTCGATCGACGCGATGTCGCTGGCTTTTGCCCACTGCACGTCGGTTGGCGCTTCGATCCAATAACCCAAGTCCGCGAGGCGCTGGTCCAGGTCGCCCGGATCGGCAGCGGGTGAAATCATGAACCGAGATGGCAGGGACCGCTCCGCATAGAACATCTCGGCACCATCGATGGCCGCATCGAGTTCATCCGACGGCACGCCACCGTTAGGTAGGACGGAATTGGCTCTGCGATTGGGAACACCCGGCGAGTGCCTTAGCTGCCAGCCGTGACAATTGTGAACGAAAGTCGCCGGCCAAGCCCGTGCGGCACGGCGTTCGACCGCGCGAATCTGTTTCAGGGGGATATCGATTTCTCTCGCCGTGACCGGCCCGGGAACGGTCACTCCAGGCACCAAGCCAGAATACCTTTCTGGATATAAAGACGATTTTCCGCCTCATCCCAGATCACGGAATGCGGGCCGTCGAGAACGTCGTCGGTGACTTCCTCGCCGCGATGTGCCGGTAGACAGTGCATGAAAAGGGCGTCCGCCTTCGCCTGCGCCATCAGGGCGGCGTTGACCTGAAACGGAAACAAAATCTGGCGCCGCTTGTCAGCGTCCTCATCGCCCATTGACACCCAGGTGTCGGCGACGACCAGGTCGGCGCCCTTGACCGCTTCTTCCGCCGTGTCGACGATGGCCACGTCGCCGTTGACCTCCGCCACCCAGGCCATGGCATCGGTCGACGGCTGTAGGCTGGCGGGACAGGCGATCTTGAGGGAAAAACCGAACCGGCCGGCGGCGTGGATCCAACTGTTGGCCATATTGTTGCCGTCACCGCTCCAGGCCACCGTTCTTCCATCGATGGAGCCGCGATGCTCCTCGAAGGTCATGACGTCGGCCATAACTTGACAAGGGTGCGACATGTCGGTGAGACCATTGATAACCGGCACTGACGAGTACTCCGCCAATTCGTCCAGTTTTGCCGGATCGTCAGTGCGGATCATAATCACATCGGCGTAGCGTGAAAGCACGCGGGCCGTATCGGCGATGGTTTCGCCTCGCCCCATTTGCGATTCCCTGTCGCTCATAACGACGACCATGCCGCCCAGTTGCTGCATCCCGACCTGAAACGAAACACGAGTTCGCGTCGACGGTTTATCGAAGATCATCACCAAGGTCTTGCCGACCAACGGTTGGTCGGCATCGCCGGCCTTGAGAGCGGCCTTCATCTCGCGTGAACGTTCAATTAGATGGCGCAATGTCTCAGCGTCATGGTCATGGACATCGAGAAAATGACGGGTCGCGGTCATCGCTCGCGAGCCTCGGATTCGATTTCCCGACAAGCTTTTTCAATGATTCCGATGGCTTGACCGATGTGTGTCTCGTCGATGATGAGCGGTGGGATTAGCCGCACCACATTATCGCCCGCGGGCACCGTCAAAAGGCCCTTTTCCATTAGTTTGCTGACCATGGACCCATTGGCACCCGCTTCGCCGGCGCATTGGATTCCCAGCATCAGCCCCATGCCCCTGACCGCCAGAAGCACTTCAGGGTGCCGGTCCCTGAGGTCTTCGAGTTGGTCGCGGAAGAAGTCGGAGATCCGCCGCACTTCGGTCAGGAAACCGTCAGCCAAGATGACGTCGAGAACCGCGTTGCTGACGGCCATGGCCAGAGGATTGCCGCCGAACGTCGAACCGTGGCTACCGGCCGTCATCGGGGCAGCGATTTCCTCGGTGGCAACGCAAGCGCCAATCGGAAAACCGCCTCCCAGGCCTTTGGCAAGTGCCATCACATCCGGCTCGACTCCGGACCATTCATGGGCGAACAACTTGCCCGTGCGGGCGATACCGCACTGCACTTCGTCATATGCCAGAACCAAGCCGAACTCCTCGGCGATCGATCGAAGGCCGCGCAGGTAGGCGGCGTCCATGGGCCGGATTCCGCCCTCGCCTTGTACAGGCTCGACCAGAATTCCGCCTGTTTCCGGCGTGATTGCGGCGCACATTTCATTGAGATTACCGAAGGCGACTTGGTCGAAACCGTCGACCAATGGGCCAAAACCGCTGGTGTGCTTCTCTTGACGGCCAGCCGAAATCATGGCCAGCGACCGGCCGTGGAAGGCACCCTCGACGCTGATCACCCGAAACCGTTCCGGGCGTCCTGTGGCGGAATGGTATTTGCGGATCATCTTGACCGCGAGTTCCACGGCCTCGCCGCCCGAGTTATTGAAAAATACGGCGTTGCCGAAGCTGTTGGCGACCAGCCGTTCGGCCAGCTTTTGCTGACCCGGGATGTCGTAGAGGTTGGAGCAGTGCCACAGGGTTTCGGCCTGGGTCTTCAGGGTCTCGATCAGATGGGGATGACAATGGCCCAATGACGCCACCGCAATTCCGGCACCGAAATCGAGCAACTTCCGTCCATCGGTCGTATAAAGGTAGACACCTTCGCCGCGCTCGATCGCCTCGTCGTAGCGGGCATAGGTCGGCATTACGGCAGATATCACGGTCGCTCTCATCGTCGTCGTTTGAAAACGCCGATAACGGCGGTTACCAGTCGGGAAAGCGGCGAAGTATGTTGTGCCATTCGACCAATGTCAACGGCACCCGGGCGCTCATTTGGCTAAAGCGAAAAACCCCGGAATATTGGTTTTGGACGTTCCCGAGGAGTTTCCATATTCAGCTGCTGAGATGTCATAAGGCGGTGCGGTTCCGGTCCGCCGGTTGGGAAACCAGGCGCCTGTGTGGGGGCGCGTTGACGCGAAGGCCGAATTGGAGTTTGGCGGGCCGCCGTCAGCCTGCCCGCCGACGCCGTGCCGTGGCGGAGGGAACACCTGTGTTTTTTAGGATCGCCTGGCCAACGTGTTCGGCCAAGAATTCGGACAACGACTTGACGGTCAACGAAACAGCCGCACCAGCCGTATAAAGGGAAAGTTCCGTCGGCGGCAGATCTGGGAAACCGTCATCAGGCCCAAGAACACGCTGGCCCTCGCAAACGGCGCCAGCGGGCAAGACAGAAACACCGAGACCGGAGTTCAAGGCCACGCGGACGGCGGCGACACTGGTTGACGTGAACACCTCCTCCCACGCGCGCCCGATCGCGGCGAGTGCGTCCGCGGCAACTTGGCGATAGGGGCAGGGCGGAACGAAGAGGACAAGGGAAACCGGATCCAGGTGGTCCGGTACGTAGTGGTTTGTCGTGACCCAATAGAGAGGTTCCCGCCAAATCCGCGGCGGCGGATCCGCGTCCGGGTCACGGATCGCCAGGGCGAGGTCAAGCTGGCCATCGGTCAACATGGCTCGCAGGGTTGCGCTGTCTCCGACGTGCATGGCCATTTTGACCCGCGGATGGGAGAGCTTGAATCGGCACAACATCGCCTGCAAGGCATCGGTAGCAAACCATTCGGGAATTCCGACCCGCACAATACCGGTGAGTTCTGGCATGCTGAGGGTCTGTTGGGCCTCTGCCGACAAATCGAGAATGCGCCTGGCGTAGGTGAGGAGGATCTTACCGTCCTCGGTGAGTTCCGCTTGACGGGGTCCGCGGACCACAAGCGTCTTGTCAAGCTTGTCCTCGAGCCTTGAAATCTGCATGGAAATGTTCGGTTGGGTTCGATTCAGAACCTCGGCGGCCCGGGTATAGTTCCCCGTGTCGGCGAGGGCCACGAATGATTCCAGTTGTTTGAAGTCGAGACGATTGCGCACGATTGTTTCCCCGTCAAATATTTATCTTTAAAGTTGTCTTAGTATAAAGAATTTTGATGGCCGATCACAACTCTAGATTTTGCAAGGTTTGCTTAGACGGCTACCGTGGAGCGGTGTTCCCCTCGATTCCATTCGGAGACAGAATTCACCATGCAGACTCATAGCCATTCGCCGACCGCTGCTGAGGAGCAAATCTCCCTTGGCGGCCGAATTCGCCGGGCTCTGACCCACCATATCGGTTTCGCCGGTTCCGATATCGACATTCAGGAGAACAAGGTCAAATATTTCAATCCGGCGAACCCCTTGTCACCCGATTCAAATCTGGTAGAAGTGTTCGGACTCATGCGCGGCCTTAATCAGGCGGCACTCGCAGATCCGTATCTGTGCCGGAACGGGGGCGCGGGGCACAGCTTTTCCGAAGCCCTGTCCGATTCGGCGAACGCGGCGGCACGCCGTTTCGCAGGCCGCGAGATCCACTATGTGTAACTCGGCCCCGAACCGACGAAGACAGCGTTCATATTACGACGCCTCATCGAACACGGTGTGCACATCGTTTCGTACGTCGGTGTCGACATTAATCCTGCTTCGGTCGCGGCTATGCGTAAGGACCTCTGCGCGATCCTCGATCCGGAAAAAATCCGTTACCGTGTAACGCCGTTTGACCGGTTCCGCGTCGATGACATCCGTGACGGATCGACGCCGGCCTTAGTCACAATGCTCGGCTTCCAGGAAGGAAACGAAGACCCGATGACGGCGTCCGCTTGGCTGCAGCGTATCGCCGACCCTGGAGATATCGTCCTTGCGGAAATGCAGATTATGCCGGAAACGGGCAGTGAAGCTGTGATGACGTTCTACCGCCATCCCTTGATGACTCGTTTCTCGCGGCTGGCGTTTGAGCGGGCAGAGGGATTGACGCCATCGTCGGGCCGGGTTTTTGTATTGCCCGTAACGGTATCTGACGGTCAGACGATCGACGCAGCAATCATGTGCGAAGAGTATACGGTCGGTGAAAAACGCCGGCTGTTCGTCAGCAATTACTGCCTCAAATACAGCCTCGAACAATACCGGCGCCACCGTGAAAGAGAAGGTCAGTTCGGAGTATGCCATGAAGCCCTCACGGATGACAGATCGGTCCTCTTTCAGTTGGCGTGCCGGGCCTGAGAGCGCTTCGCGGGAACTGGCTCCGGCCGGTATTGCGATCGTCGCGACCACATATGGGTTGGCGCGTTACGCCTATGGATTGTTCCTATCGGATATTCAGGCCGATCTGGCCTTGACGACGGCTACCATGGGTCTAATCGCCGCGTCTTCCTACGTTGGATACTTGGTCGCAACCTTGATTGCTAGTTGGTTCTCGGCGCTCACGGGGCCCCGCTTGCCGGTCGTCCTTGGCGGCATTGCCGCGGCTTCGGGAATGGCGGTGATTTCAATCGCCAGTGGCCCATGGGTCTTGGCGGCGGGTGTGTTTCTTGCTGGGATGAGCCCCGGTCTCGCTTATCCGCCGCTCTCCGACGCCGTCGTTCGGCTGATGCCAGACCGCCGCCAAGAGCGTGTGTATGCTTGGATCAATTCGGGCACCGGTTTCGGAGTCCTGATTGCCGGCCCTCTGGCTGTTTTCGCTGGTGCTGACTGGCGGTACGCCTGGGCCTTGTTTGCCGTTTTCGCCACGGCGGCGACCGTTTGGAATGCGCGCCTGATGCCGTCTGGGCCTTTCGCACCGGCGAACGCCGCCGTGCCAACCTTGCGCTGGCGCTGGTTTGCCCGGCCGGGCGCCGGGGCGCTTTTTGCGGGAGCCGCGATATTCGGCGTTTCAACTTCCGTCTATTGGACTTTCGCCGTAGATCTCTTGGTGACAGCGGGCTCCTTGAACCAGGGTCAAGCGGCGATGTTCTGGGCGTCGATTGGAGCCGCCGGCATTCTCGGGGCGACAGCAGGCCGCCTAGTTCACCGGTTCGGCCTTCGTGCGGTCTTTGTGATCAGTGTATCGGCTACGGCGGCGGCGATTGCCACTGTTGCCTGGTTTCCGCAAAACCTACTGATATCCATCGCTTCGGGTGGCGCATTCGGGACCGCATTCATCGTCGTCACAGCGTTATTCGGAATCTGGAGCATTCGCCTCTTCTATGATCGCCCGTCGGCCGGATTCGGAGCGACTTTCTTTTTAATTTCCCTCGGCCAAATGACAGGACCGGCCGCTGCTGGATATTTGGTTGGCGCCATTCCGATGGCTGGTGTGTTCTTTCTCGCATCAGCGCTAACCGCTGCCTTGCTTCTGTTGCCGCCGGCGGGAATCGATCGCTCGACAGTACCAGCATGAGTACTATTACGATTATTTATTAAGTTATATCTCGCTTTAACAGAAATGAATTGGACGGATTGCCGAGACCCAGGCATAGTCACGCCAATCCGTAATGTGTCGTCCGTTAAGAAGCCCTAATTTCGCGGGGTCTTGGGCTGATTGACGTCCAGAAGGTTTCCATGATTTCACGCAACAGATCCGCCAGCCATTTGAGGATGAGGCGCAGGTTGTGGCCGATGGCGGTGAGCACGGCATTGGCGTGGTCGCCGTAGCGTCCCTTGAGGAAGTTGCGT
>Ga0209458_1000457_pt1 | contig 14379 bp, 10 predicted proteins | sample WorMetLIZAISLAND_FD_187411 | JGI IMG/M metagenome (GOLD analysis project Ga0209458, IMG submission 187411) | Marine gutless worms symbiont microbial communities from Max Planck institute for Marine Microbiology, Germany - Inanidrilus manae... ...
AGGCCCTGATCTTCGGCGTGGTGGTCGCATTGGCGTGCAGTTTTACGTGCATGATCCGAGGCGCTCCCTGAGAAACGAGATACCTCTGACTACGCCAGCTCCGTCAAAACAATCCCGCGCAACCCGACACGAAAGCCGGGGTCAACGGCTGGCGATTCTACCTGAACCGAACATGCCCTAGACCGCGCAATGGACGCCGAGCCTGACGATCAGATCCCGGAGGCCAGGGGGCCGCGGCGGCAGCCATCAGGGCCGGACAGGACGGCATCGGTGAGCACGCCGCGGGCGAGCTGCGCCGGGGACAGGGTGTCGTCCGCGTGGTCGAAGATGGCCTGCCTGAGCTCCTGCGCACGCAGGCCGGGCCGGGCGTGCAGCAGGCAGGCAGCCAGTGCGGTCACCCGCACCGCCGCGTAGCTGCTGCCGGAGACCCGCCGGCGCTGGCCGACGGCGTCGATCACCGACAGCTCTTCCGCCGGCGCGGCGACGTCTACGCTGCGGGCGCCCCAGTTGGCATCCGCGGCCAGCCGCCCGTCGCGGCCCACGGCCGTCACCGTGATGATGTTGTCGAGGGGGAAGGTGGCCGGATAAGCCCCGGCCCGGTCGATGTCCCGGCCGTCGTTGGCGGCGGCGACGATGAACAGGATCTCCGGGTGGCGCCGCGCCGCCTCGCTGAAGGCCTGCCATTCGGCCCGGTCGTCGCTGACCAGTGAGATGTTGACCAGCCGGATGCCATGGCCGGCGAGATCCTCCACCAGTTCCGCCATGCGCTGCATCCGCGGCCGCGGATAGCGGTAAGGCACCAGCTTCACTACGGGCGCCTCATGCAGCAGCAGGGTTGCCGTCTGCGTGCCGTGCCGTCCGGGGAAGAATGCCGAGCGCACCGGGTGGGCGTCGAACGGCCGGGTGTCCATGTCCCAATAGTCGTAACCCAGCGGCTGGTCTTCCGCGTCCCGGGCGAGACGCCGGGCGATCTGCGGCAGAAGGTAGTTCACCCCGGTATCGATCAGCGCCACCGGGACGCCGCCCGGATCGCGCTCGGCAGGTATCGGCGGGTTGAGTGGCAGCCGTCGCTGCGCCACGCGCAACTCACGGTCGAGGTCCTCGAGCCAGATTGGACGGCCAGCGCGGTCATAGCGGATGCGCCGCGCCGTGCGGATGGTGCAGTCGCCGTCCGCCATCGCCAGCAGCACCGGTCGCAACGCCCGGGTCTCCTCGTACTGCACGGTGACCCGGCGTAGCCCTCCGCGTGGCGCCAGCCGTTCCACCGTCAGGCGCCCGTCGCCGACCACGAAGCTGTGGCGCCAGCCCATGACGCTCATGCGCAGGTGGCGCTTGTCCAGGTGTCCGGACAACTTGCGGCCCATGGCCACGACTGCGGACTGGGTGGTGGCCTTGCAGGCAAGCGAGACTGCCTGGCGCGTCAGCTCGCCCGGCTTGATCGTGGCTTGGGCCGCAGGCGCGACGGCCAACAGCCCCACCACCAGGCAGCCACGCGCGAGCCGTGACCGACATTGCCGGAGCGGCAACAACGGCCACCCGGTAAGACAGGGCTGATTCCGGTCCATGCCCTGATGGTGCGAGCGGATGGTTACCAATTCCTTTCCAGGGCACCATCCTGCATGCGCGCGCGGCGCCACTGCTGGCGAACGGCTTCCAGCGACCTGGCACGGTTGCGCAGCACCGTGACCAGCTCTTCGGCCTGTTCGGGCGACAGCTCGCGCGGGCTCGCCGCGTCCTGGACCTGGCTTGAGTCGTCACGGCTCGGGCTGCCCTGAGGCGCCTGCTGGGCTTCGGCGCCCTGCGGTTTCCTGTCTTTCTCGGAACCGGCCTCCTGCCGGTCGCGCCGCGAGGCCTGGCCGGTGCTCGTCGACTGCTGGCCCTCGTTCGGCGACGGCTTCTGGTCCCGCACCCGCGGATTGTTCTGCGGTTGCACCTGCTGGCGCTCGACCTCGAGCAGCAGGCGGTACGCCAGCTCCAGGTTGTAGCGGGCATCAGCCTGCGCCGGATCCAGCCGCAGGGCGTCGCGGTACAAACCGATCGCCTGCTCCAGCGGTGTCAGGGCGTCCTGAAAGGTCTGCAGCGCTTTCAGTGCCTGTCGGTGATGGACCACGGCGAGGTTGTAGCGAACGCGGCTCTCAAGCCGCTGGTCGCCGCTCTGCAAGGCACGCTGGAAACGCGCGGCCGCGGCGTCGAGATCGAAGCCGCGAACCGCCACGATGCCCAGGTTGTACTGGATCAGCGGCGACTGCGGCAGTGCCGCAGCAGCCTGCTCGTAGAACCGGCCGGCAGCGCCCGCATCGCCGGCGGCAAAAGCGGCATTGCCCTGTTCCACGGCCTGGTGCGGCGACAAGGTGTCGGCCGCGACTACCAATGCCGGGGCCAACAGCACGGCTGCCGCCAGCACGATGCGAAGATCGGGTCGTGCAAGCATCGCTCAACCCTCTCCGCGGCGTGCCGCCAAGAGCGCGGCGGCCCAGGCCAGGACGGCAATGGCAACGAACCACTGGAAGCGTTCGACCGGCAGCTCCTCGGCTGCAGCCGTGCGCTGCCGGCCCGGCCTGCTCGCCACCCGGTCGCGATAGAGCCGGCGCAGGTCGACCGGTCCGGTTCCCGCCAACACGAACGTCCCGCCAGTGGCCTCCGCCAGCCGTTCGAGCGAACCCGGCCGCAGCCGTGAGCGCACCGGGTTGCCGTCGTGCAGCAGCACGGTTTCCTCGCCGTTGGCGCCGGGCACCGGCACCAGGGCGCCGTCCCCGACATCACCGATGCCCACGGTATGCACAGTGATCCGCCTGGCCGCCGCGGTGCGCGCGGCTTCGCCCGACATCGCGCCATGATCCTCGCCGTCGGACAGCATGATCACGTCGACGTACGGTCCCTCGCCAGCGTCCACGTCCTGCAACGCCAGGCGCAACGCGGCGTCGAGCAGAGTGCCGTGGCGCAACACCGATTCCGGGCCGGCGGCAGCCAACCGGTCCAGGAACAGCCCGTGGTCGTCGGTGAACGGGCTGAGCAGGGCCGTGCGGCCGGCGAAGGCGTACAGCTTCAGCCGGTGGCCGGCGGCAGGATCGAGCCCGTCGACGAGGTCGGTAACGGCCGCCTTGGCGCGTGCCAGGCGGCTGGGCGCGACGTCGCGGGCGCGCATGCTCTGCGATACATCGAGCATGATCACCAGGTCGCGGCCGGTGCGCTGCACGCTCTCCGCCTGTGTCCCCCATTGCGGCCGCATCAGGGCCAGGACCATGGCCGTGACGGCCAGCAGCGTGAAGCCGAGCCGCCAGCGTCGCCAGCGGCCGGTCGGTCCGGCAGCCGTCTCAGCGCCGGCGCCCTGAAACAACGCCATCGCGGCGCGGCGACGGCCGGCGCCGTGGCGCTCCAGCAGCAGCAGCGGCAACAGCAGCAGCAGAAGAGAGGCGAAAACCGGCGACTGGAAAGTCATGGCTCAGGGAATCCGCAGCAGCCGGGTGTTGCGGAGCAGCCGTTCGCCGCCAATCAGCGCCAGGGCCAGCAGCAGGAAGGGGGCGAACGCCTCGACCGAGCGCTGATAGCGCTGCTCGACATAGGGCGCGCGCTCCAGCCGGTCGATCTCGGTGTAGATCTCGCGCAGCGCCTGGGCGTCAGTCGCCCGGTAGTAGCGCCCGCCGGTGAGCGCGGCGACACGCTGCAGAGTGAACTCGTCGATATAGACCTGGGCCTGGCGCAACTCGAAGCCGCCGTCGCGCGCGGGCACCGGGATCGGCGCCAGCCCCCGGGTGCCGGCGCCGATGGTATAGATCCGCACGTCCAGGGCCGCGGCGATGCGGGCCGCGTCCAAAGGGTCGGTATCGCCGGCATTGTTGCTGCCGTCGGTGAGCAGGATCATGATCTTGCTCCCCCCCGGGGCCTTGCGTAGCTGCTCGACGCCGAGCACCACGGCATCGCCGATCGCGGTGCCATCCTCTTCCGGGATCGACACCATCGCCACGTCGTCGAGCAGTGCCAGCAGGGCCGCGTGGTCCGGGCTCGGCGGACTCAAGGTGTCGCCGTAGCGGGCAAAGGTGATGATCGAGATCAGGTCGCCGGTGCGCCCCTCCAGCGCACCACCATCACCCTCGACGAACTGCCTCGAGGTCTGTTTGACCACCGCCAGGCGGTTGCTCGGCCGCTCGTCCAGGGCCAGATCGCGCGCCGCCATGGAGGACGACGTATCGACCAGCAGGGCGATGGCGATGCCCTGCCTTTCGATCCGGGCCGCCTCGACCCCCGCCTGCGGCCGAGCCAGCGCCACGATGCACAGGACCAGCGCCAGAACCTGCAGCCACGGCAGGGCGCGGTGGAGGCGCAGGGCGAGCGACGTCCGGCCACCCTCGAACAGCCCGACGGCGGCGAAGTCCAGGGCGATCCGAACCTGCCGGCGCCGGCGCAGGGCCAGCAGCAACGGTACCGCCAGCAGCAGCGTCAAAGCCCACGGTGCGGCGAAGCTCATGATGCCGCTGCGCGCCCGCCGGGCGTCATGACCGAGGCGGCCGTGCCGGCGATGAAGTCGGCGGCGCGATGCAGGAGCTGCTGCATGGCGTGCGCGTCGGGGCGGCTGCGCGCGAACTTCACCAGATCGCAATCGACCAGCAGCGGTTCGAGCAGCGGCCGTGACCCGGCGATGGCGGTGTTCGAACCGGCCACCGCAGCCAGGAGCTCCTGGGTCGTGCGGCAGGGCGCATTCAGGTCAAAGCCATGGGCGATGTACTGGCGCAGAATCGTGGCCACCGTGCGGTAGAACAGCTCGATCTCCCGCTCCGTCATGCCGGACGCAACCTGGAGCCCGGCCAATGCGTCCAACGCCACCCGGTCGGCCGGCGGCGTTGGTCCGGCACCCGGGGCGACGGCGCGGCGACGCCACCACGCGAAACACACGGCCGCGACGCCGATCGCGACGGCGACGAGAAGCAGGCCGTAAGGCGGAGTCCGGGCTGGTGCGGGCAGGGCCAGGGGCCCTGCGATCTCCCGAGGCTTGCTCAGGTCGGCGTCGGCCGGCAGTACGGTCGTCACCCGCGCTTCGAGGGGGGCCACGCCGACGGCGTCGGCCGCCGCGGCACCTGGCACCAGCACATGCACCAACAGGCCCTCGACGCGTGCGGTGCCGACGCCGTCAGCCTCCAGGGTAATGGTGCGCAGCCACTCCCGGCTCTGGCCAGAGAGCAGCACCGGGGCACTCTTTTCCGTGTGGATCTGACGCAGGTTGCTCAGCCCGGGTCCGACGTCGGAGAAGTTCACGGCGGAACCAGCCGGGGCCCGCACCACGAGCCGCAGCGTCAGGCGATCCCCCAGTCCGACACGAACGCGATCGAGCGTGGCGGTCAGGGTTGCCGCGCCGGCCGCGCCACGCTGCTCGACGGCTGCACCGGCCGCCGGCAGTATCGGCAGGACCACCAGCATCCAGGCGATGACCGTCAGCGCGCGGCACAGCTGCGCCGCCGTCGCCACCATCCTAGCGCCCCTGCTGCAGGCGGAACGCGCGCCGACGGAAGAACTGCATCAACGGTCCGAAGTACGGCCGGTCGGTGCGCACATCGACGCTGTCGAGGCCCAACGAGCGGAAGAAGCTGCGGCGGCGTGTCTGTTCAGCCGTCGCGCGCTGGCGGAACCGTTCGCGTACCTGCCAGTCGCCGCTGTCGACCAACAGCTCGAACCCGGTTTCCAGGTCACGCAGCGCCACCAGCCCGGCGCTGGGCAACTCCAGTTCCCGCGGGTCATGGATACAGACGGGGACGACCTCGTGCCGCTGGTGGCTGACCCGGACGGCACGCTCGTAGTCGCGGGCGATGAAATCTGAAATCACGAAGGTGACCGCATGACGGCGCAGCACCCGGTTGGCATATTCCAGCGCCCTGGCCACGTCGGTGCCGGTGCGCCTCGGCTCGAAGGTGAGCAACTCCAGAATCAGCCGCAAGGCGCGGTCACGGCCCTTGCGCGGCGGCAGATAGCGTTCCACCTCGTCGGTGAACAGCAAAAGGCCGACCTTGTCGTTGTTGCGCAGGGCGCTCAGGGTCAGCACGGCGGCGATCTCGGCGGCGACCTGGGCTTTCTGCCGGCCCGTGGTGCCGAACCGGCCCGAGGCGCTGACGTCGACCAGCAGCATGACCGTGAGTTCGCGCTCCTCGACGTGCCGCTTGACGTACGGCTCGTCGAGGCGCGCCGTCACGTTCCAGTCGATGGTGCGGATGTCGTCGCCCATGGCATAGGGCCGGACCTCGGCGAAGTCGATGCCACGTCCCCTGAACACGCTTTCGTAAGCGCCGGCAAAGGCACCGTCGACCAACCGGCGGGCACGCACGTCGAGGCGTTTGACCTGAGCGAGGATCTCGTCCGTGAGCTCAATCACCGGCCGCGTCGCTCACGGCACGGGCAGGCGATCGAACACGACCTGCAGCAGATCCTCGGGTGAAACGTTGGTCGCCTCTGCCTCGTAGTTGGTGATGATGCGGTGGCGCAGCACGTCCATGCCAATCGACTTGATGTCGTGCGGCAGCACGTACTCGCGGCCGCTGATCAGGGCGTACGCCTTGCTGGCCAGTGCCAGATAGATGGTGGCGCGCGGTGAGGCGCCGTAGTCGATCAGCTTGCCGATGTCGAGGCCGTACTGCTGCGGCTCGCGGGTGGCGAACACGATATCGACGATGTAACGCTTCAACTTCTCGTCGAGATAGACCAGGTCGACCGCCTGTCGCGCCTGCAGAATCGCTTCGGTGCCGGCCACCGCGTCGACGCTCAGGTTGGCGCTGGCCCGCGCCATGCGGTCAAGGATCTCGCTCTCTTCTTCGCGGCTGGGATAGCCGACCTTGACCTTGAGCATGAAACGGTCGGTCTGCGCCTCGGGCAGGGGATAGGTGCCTTCGTGCTCCAGCGGATTCTGTGTCGCCATCACCAGGAACGGCTGGGGCAGGCGAAAGGTCTCGTCCCCGATCGTCACCTGGTTTTCCTGCATCGCTTCCAGCAATGCGCTCTGCACTTTGGCCGGTGCCCGGTTGATCTCGTCCGCGAGCACGATGTTCGCGAAGATCGGGCCCTGGCGGACGAAGAACTCGCCCGTCTTCTGGTTGTAGATCTGGGTACCGATGAGGTCGGCCGGCAGCAGGTCCGGAGTGAACTGCACGCGGCTGAACTGCGCCTGCACGCAGTTGGCGATGGTGGTCAGGGCCAGCGTCTTGGCCAAGCCGGGTGCGCCTTCCAGCAGGACATGGCCGTTCGCCAGCAGGGCCACCAGCAGCCGGTCGACCATGTCGCTCTGCCCCACGATGACACGGCCGATCTGCGCGATGATGTCGTGTACCAGACGGACGTGAGGTTCGAGACTCTCGGCCGACGTGATCGGGTCGGTTGCTTGCCCGCTCACTCCCAGGCCCCGTCAAGCATCGGCGCGCCTCCCGTCCTGTCAGGTTGCGTCACGTCCCAAGCGGGGGCGCACCCCTGACAAGCTGTTGCGAAACGAATCTATAGTACAAACGGATCATGAGTACAGGCGGCGGCTCCACCGGGTCGAGCCGCTGGGGGGCTGGACAACCAGCCGCAACATGCGCCAGCAGTTGAGCCCGAGCTTTGACGAAAATGACGACGCCGTCGCCTTCTGCGAGCGCCACGGCGTCGACACCTTCTGCCTGCAAGGCCCGGCTGAAAGTGTTGCCTATGTGTCCGGTGCGAGACGTCACCTATGTCTCGGGCCACTCACACGCCACAAGTGCATCCGCCCGGGTCGTAGGGCGCTGCGTCGCCGCGGCAGCGATCTGTTGCAGCGCGCGGGATCTTCCGTCACCATTCCCATCGAGGGCATTGATGCGCCGGCTTTGCCGGTCTGCCGGCAAGGCCTTGGCGGGTGGCTTGCGAGGCACCAAATGTGGCTGGTGCGCTGCTGCACTGGGCTCGGGCTGGTTGTGCTGGTCCTGTCGTGCCTGGTCGGCCACGCGGCCGCTGCCGCTGACAAGGCGGAGCCGACATCGCGCCAGTTGACCCGTTCGCTCATCCTGCAGCCGGGCGAACTCTCGCGCTTGCGCCTCGACCTGCATCGCCCGGGGACAATCGATGTCCACGTGACGTGGCAGGGCGCACCGAAGCAGGCAAACGTGTCCCTGCAGGCAGCCGGTGCGGATACGCCGCTGCGGACGACGACCGGCCCGAGCCCCCTCGAACTGCAGGCGAAAGTGACCGATGCCGCGCTGCGCCAGGGCGCGACATGGTGGATCGATGTCCGCGCCGTCACCAAGGCCCCGCTGGCGCTCGAGCTCAGGGTCAGCCACCCCGCCGGCGCGGTCCGAGCCGGCACGGTGCGGCTGCGCGCCGCCGACGTCATTGTCGATGCCGACAGCACGGCCGCCCTGGCGGGACGGCTCGAGCGCACCGCACCTGACACAGCAATCCCAGGCTTCGTCCGCGTACGCCGCACGCCCGGGCCGACGGAGCGCGTGTCGCTGAACCGCGAAGGGATCCAGTTGCAGCAATACCTCGGTGGCGGCGTCTACCGGGCACGCATCGCCGGCGGCACCCGGCTCGACCGCGGCCTCGCAACGGCGTTGATCGAGGCGGCCGCGGCACTGCGCCCAGAGCACAAGGTGGAGGCGCGGATCGCGGCCGGACAGTTCGCCGGGTTCGTCGTGCCGGGCACGCGCGAGGGCGAACCACCGCGGCGCTACGTCCTCAATCCTGACGGCAGCGTGAACCTGACCGTTGTGTTCGCGGCCGGGACGGTCGCGGCGGATGCCACCGCCATCCTCGAGCCGCTGGTGAGCGACCGGCGACGGCTTGGCGAGAGGACTTGGGCCATCACGCTTCAACCACAAGCGATCCCGGCCCTTGCGGCCGAAGGAGACGTCGAGTGGATCGAAGCCGCACCGATGCCGCCCGTCCCGCTCAACGACAGCACCCGTGCCGTCACCGGGGCCGCGACCGTGCAGGCGATCGACCTGACCAGCCGGCCGCCGCGTTATCGTTATTCGGGCAGCGGCGACATGGATCTGGTGGTCGCCACCGGCACCGGCGACGTGCGCTGGTACTACAACAGCGGCACTGACGAAGCGCCCGTTTGGACGAGCGAAGTCGTGCTGCAATCAGACGGCGCCGACCTCAACGTCGGCGGTGTGGCGGCAGCCACCTTCGGCGACCTGGACAACGACGGCGATAGTGACCTGCTGGTCGGCGACGGTACCGGCGGCGTGCAGCAATTCGAGAACATCATCGTCGACTTCTTGCCCCGGTACGGACCGGGTACGCCGCTGCTCGTCGACGGCGCACCGTTATCCACCGGGCCAGGCCCGGCTGCGCCCGTGCTGTGGGACTTCGACCATGACGGCGCGCGCGACCTGGTCATCGGCGCCGGCGATGGCCGGGTGCTGTTGTTCACCAACACGGCCGACTCGCACTGGGATCCGCCGGCCTACGCCGACGGGGTGTTGCTGGAGGCCGGTGGTGGTCCCATCGACGTGGGGTCCGATGCCCGGCCGGCATTCCACGACATGGATGCCGACGGCGACCAGGACCTCTTGGTCGGCTCGGCCGACGGCCTGATCATGCTGTTCCGCAACACAGGCTCGGACAGCGCGCCCGCGTTCGCCGACGGCGAGCTCCTGCTCGCGGACGGCGCCGCCCTCGACGTGGGCGACGGCGCCGCGCCAATCATCCACGATTTCGACCGTGACGGCCTGTTCGACCTGACCTCCGGCAACCTGCTGGGCGAGATCTGGCTGTTTCGCAACATAGGGACTGCCGCAGCGCCGGCGTTCGCCGCCGGTGTGCAGGTGGAGCGCGACGGCGCTCCGCTCAGCCTCGGCACGCAATCGGTGCCGCTCTGGCGCGACATGGACCTGGACGGCATCCGCGTCCTCAACATCGAGGGCCGCTTCGAATGGCGACATGGCGATTTCGAGGGCCGGATCCTGCGCCGAACCAACGAACTCGCGCCGTTCAACGATGACTCTACGCGTCACTCGACGCACGTCGCGGCAACCATGGCCGGCAGCGGCGCGCGCAGCGACCTGGTGAATGCCAACGGCCACCCGAACGGCGGCACCCCTTACCAATGGCGCGGCATGCTGCCTGGGGCGGCCGTCTACATCATGTATCCCCCCTCGGCGTACGGAAGCTGGGCCGGCATGTTCTATCAAGCCGCCCAGGCATGGGACGTACAGATATCGAATGCGTCGATCGCGTTGTCGACCGATGGCGACTACCACGTGCATACGCAAGCACTGGACGAGGTCATCCGCGGCGACGCCATCCACCTGGGCCTGCAGATCCCGGCGACCACCGTCGCCATCAGCGCAGGTAATTCCGGCTCGCTGCAGGACGTGGGCACGCAGATCGGCTACTTCGCCCTCACCGCGCAGCACAAGAACGCCATCCTGGTCGGCGCCTGGCGCAGCCACCGTGAACCGCCTCACTCGTTGGGGCAATTCAGTAGTCTGGGACCGGCGCATGATGGACGGATCAAACCGGACCTGGTGGCGCCCGGTGTCGGCATCCGCTCGGCTGGTGCCTTTCACGCCGGCGTACCAGGCGGGTTCGAGGGCAGCTACGCGACCATGTTGGGGACCAGCATGGCGAGCCCGGCAGTCGCCGGCGCTGCCGGACTGCTGCTCGACGCCTGGCGACATATTTATCAGGTGCCGCAGGTGAACTGGGTCCGGTAGCGGCCGGCCACTCTGCGCGCCTTGCTGATCCATGGCGCGCGCGACGTCGACTGGGTCAATGCCGCACCGGCCGGAGAGAGCAACCCCGACTATGTGGGGCCCGATGGTCCGGTCTCGCACTTCCCCGGTCCCGACTTCACCACCGGCTGGGGCCTGCTGGACATACCCTCGTCGCTCTCGGCGATCGAGCAGGGGCTGATCCAGGAAGCTGCCCTCGACGCCGAATGCGACGTCGTCGAGTTCCCGTTCACGGTGAGCGACGCCAGCGTTCCTGTGACCGCCACGCTGGCCTGGGACGACGTGCCGGCCGATCCGGCAACGGCGCTGACGACACCAAAGCTGGTCAACGATCTCGACCTCGAGCTGATCGACCCGACGGGCACGGTGCACTATCCCTACGCGCCGAACCAGACGATCGCCAGCGCGGCGGACCCGGCTGTGGTGCTGACGCCGCAACAGCAGCCGTGCGGCACGGCGATCCAGGTGCTGACGACGCTGGCGCCCGACCTGACCCAGAGCGACGGCATCGATTATCCGGGACAGGACATCCCGGTGGGCGCAGCGCCACTGGGGAAGGATCATCTGAACAACGTGGAGAAGGTCGTCGCCCCGGGCGCCACAGGACAATGGCTGGCGCGCGTCACCGGCTTCGCACTGCCGCAGGGGCCGCAGCCGTTCTCGCTGACTGGCGTCGCCGACACGCTGCCGCCGGAGATCTTCTGCCACCCCGAGATCACCACCTGGGCGCGCGGTCCCGAAGGCCTGCCGCTGGAACTGCTGGAGGCAGACGGCGTCGGCGTCACCGCGACCGACTTCGGCGATCCTCATCCGGTTATCACGCATGATGCCACCGGACCGCTCGGCCTGGGCAGCCACACGGTGACCTACACGGCAACGGACCGCTACGGCAGCGCGGCTTCGTGCCAGACCGTGTTCATTATCGAAGACACCACGGCGCCGACCCTGACCTGCCCCATGGCGCCACCACGGTTCGGCGCCGACGGGCCGGACGGCCTGGCGCTCGCGTCCGTCACTTGGACGAATTATCTCGCCGGACTGGAGACTGAGGACGACGTCGACCTGGCGCCGCAGATCGTCCATGACGCCCCGGACCCCTTGCCATTGGGCGAAACCACGGTGAGCTTCGCGGCGCGCGATGCCTCGGGCAATGATTCCCCGTCATGCATGCTCGATGTCCGGATGCTGCGTCCGGCCGACGTCGTCTTCGTGCTGGACGCCACCGGCAGCATGAACCAGGCCACCGGCGATGGCACCGGCAACAGCAAGATCACCTCGCTGCGGCAGGCGGTGCAGACCTTTGCCAACGTCCTGGGCAACAACCGCCAGGGCCTGGGCGATCAGGTTGCGGCCGTCAGCTTCAAGGTGCCGACGGTCGAGGAACGGACGCTCGACTGTCAGCCGCACTGGCACCAGGCGCTGGTGCCGATGGGCGCGCTCGATACGACGCTGCCGACGGTGCCGGATGCCGTGGAAATAATGCCGACGAACGGCCAATGGACGCCATTGCGCGCCGGCATCGAGGCCGGCGCAGGGCTGCTGGACGGTGAACCTGCCTGGCGGCGGCGGATCATGCTGGTGCTGACGGACGGTAAACAGAACACACCGAACTGCATGATCGGCCCGGAGGAAGACGCGGTCGGTGCCTTCGCTCAGGCCGTGCTGGCAGATCGATCGATCGACCTGCTGGCCGTCGGCTTCGGCGCAGAAGCGCAGATCGATGCCGGCCTGCTGGCCGAGCTCGCGAGCGATGCCTGGTACGACACCGCCAGCAGCGACCAGGAGCTCGACAAGTGGTTCGGCCAGGCCCTGGCGTCAGTGGTGGAACACGACGTCGTGGTCGACCCTGTCGGCAACCTCAGCGCCGGCGATCGGACGACGATCGAGGTGCCGCTCGAAGGTCAGGCCCGTTCCGCGACGTTCCTGTTGAACTGGGGGCGGGCAAGCGCCGAGCTCGAGCTCTCCCTGATCCCGCCAGGGCATGAAACCCCTGCCGTAGGCAGCGGTCCCGGGGCCGAGGCGGTGCAGGGTGTGCAGGTGCTCAAGGGCGACACCTACAGGGCTCTCGTGCTGCGGTTCCCGCTTGATCGGCCGCTGGACGGCGTGCACGCCGGGCTCTGGCAGGCGGTGGTATCGCGCGCCGCGGGCGCCGCCGATGCCCCGGCCGAACCCTATTCCCTCATGGTGATGGCGGATGCGTCGCTGCAGCTTGAGCCCAGTGCACCAACCCAATCGCCGGCAACGACCGAGTACCTGCCGCTGCGCCTGGCGCTCCGGGGCCCGCTCATAAAGCATGTACGGGTGACCGCCGAGATCATCACGCCCATCGCCAACCTGGGCGATACGCTGTCGGCGCTGAGGCTCAGTGACCGTGCGGCGCTTGTCGCCGCCGGCGGGGCAAAGGCGGACACGACGCCACAGGCAGCCAGGCTCGCCGTGTTGGCGGCCAAGCAGGACCGCGCGCGTGCCGACGGCAAGCGGCAGACCGTGACGCTGTGGGACGACGGCCGTCACGATGACGGCAAGGCCGGGGACGGGGTCTACGGGGCCCGGTTCGGGCCACTCGAGCGCGACGGACGTTACGGCGTCGTGCTGCGGGCGCGCGGAACGAATGCGGACGGCGATCCGTTCCTTCGCGAGCACCGCTTCGGCCTCTTCGTCCCGGTCAAGCCGTCTCTGCGACGCACCCTGGTGAGGGTGGAACGCGATGGCGGCACCCGCAAGCCGAGCCGCATCTCGGTCACGCCCAGGGACGCCAACGGGGCTTTGCTGGGGCCCGGCTTTGCGGCCGCGATCCGCTACATGCCACGCGACGGCAACGCCGAGAGCGCGGTCGAGGACCGCGGCGACGGCAGCTATGTCGTCCATATCACGCCGGATGCCACACAACCGCCCAGGGACGGGATATTGAGGGTACGCGATCTGTCGCTGCCGCTGGTGCTGGAAGGGCCGGGGAAGAAGGAATAGGGCGTGGGCAAGGCGGTCGGAAGCGGCGGGGTTGCTGCCGCCGGCCTCGCCAGGCAGTGCGGCGCGAAACGGCTTTGATCGAACCGGCAAACCGACTAGGTTGACGCCATCGCGGCGCCGGTGCAGTCGCCGGTCCGGCGCGGTGGAATTTGCGCAGACGGAGTGACTTACGGACCATGCAGGCGCTGATCTATCAGCCGGCCAAGACGGCGATGCAGTCGGGCCGCGGCAACATGCAGAAATGGTGGCTCGAGTTCGACCAGGAGGCCGCGCGGCGGGTCGAACCGCTGATGGGCTGGACCGCCAGCCGGGACATGCGCCAGCAGTTGAGCCTGAGCTTCGAAAGCAAGGAGGACGCCGTCGCCTTCTGCGAACGCCATGGCATCCCGCACCGGGTCAAGGCGCCGCAGCGGCGCCGGGTGCGGCCGAAGTCCTACGCTGAGAACTTCAGCTACTATTCGCAACGCGGGCCGGGCACGGCCCCGATCGAGAAGAACACTTAAGGCGCCCGTAGCTCAGCTGGACAGAGCAGCGGACTTCTAATCCGCAGGTCGGAGGTTCGAGTCCTCCCGGGCGCGCCAGACTTCGGGTTGTCCGACCCGGACACATAGGTAACAGTTTGTACCTAAGACATAGGTGACAACCTCGGGCCGAACGGGTTGTCGAGGGGTTGCAGGGTCCTCTGTTCCAAGTCGACGTATCCCAGATCGTAGTGCATGAAGCTGACGAGCCATATGCCCTC
>Ga0209458_1000458_pt1 | contig 14370 bp, 13 predicted proteins | sample WorMetLIZAISLAND_FD_187411 | JGI IMG/M metagenome (GOLD analysis project Ga0209458, IMG submission 187411) | Marine gutless worms symbiont microbial communities from Max Planck institute for Marine Microbiology, Germany - Inanidrilus manae... ...
TCTCGGCCGGCTCTTTCTTGCTCATCGATTTCTGCCTCATCTTCGTTCCCTTCGGTCACTACGATGAGCCAGAAATCCTCCCTTGTGAAAACCCCTCAATGTGTCCCAAGGGTGCTGACGTCAGACAGGCGGCAACGGGAACGACGCTCATCGCCTACGTGCAAAACCTCAGGGTCGAGGAGGCGAAGAGGCTGCTCGAAGAGCACAACCATCCGACCGATGAGGTCGGCGCCATGGTCGGCTACGAGAACCTGGCCTTCTTCCGCCGGCTGTTCAAACGAGCGACCGGCCTGACGCCAGGCCGGTACCGGCGCATGTTTCAGCCATTTGTGGAAGCGGCTGTAAAGGTGGCGGAGTAGCGCCGGGATTAGATTCCCGGCGCCACTACAATTGTCCTAGTTTTTCGACTTGTCGACCAGGGCGTTCTCGGCGATCCACGGCATCATGGCGCGGAGCTTTTCGCCAACCTGCTCGACGCCGTGTTCGGCGGCGTTACGACGCTCGGCCTTAAAGTTCGGCAGGCCGGCCTGGTTCTCGAGCATCCATTGCCTGACAAAGCGCCCCGACTGGATGTCGGCTAGAATGTCTTTCATGCGCGCCTTGGTCTCATCGGTGATGACCCGCGGGCCCGAACAGTAGTCGCCGTATTCGGCCGTGTTGGAAACCGAGTAACGCATGTTGGCGATGCCGCCTTCGTAGATGAGGTCGACGATCAGCTTGACCTCGTGGCAGCATTCGAAATAGGCCATTTCCGGCGCGTAGCCGGCTTCGACCAGAGTCTCGTAGCCGGCCATGATCAACGCGCTCAAGCCACCGCAGAGCACGGCCTGCTCACCGAATAGGTCGGTTTCGCATTCTTCCTTGAACGTCGTCTCGACGATACCGGCCCGTCCGGCGCCGAGGCCGGCGGCATACGAGATACCGATTTCCTTGGCATTCCCCGACGCGTCCTGGGCCACCGCGATCAGGCTCGGCACGCCGGCGCCGCGCACGTATTCGGAGCGCACGGTGTGGCCCGGACCCTTGGGAGCGATCATGAAGACATCGAGGTCGGCACGCGGTTCGATGAGGCCGAAGTGCACGTTGAGGCCGTGGGCGAAGGCGAGCGCCGCGCCCTCCTTGAGGTTATCCTCGAGATGGTCCCTATAGAGCGCCGCTTGTCCCTCGTCCGGCGTCAAAATCATAAAGACGTCGGCATCCTTGGCCGCCTCGGCCGCCGACATTACGGTGAAACCGTCGTTCTCGGCCTTGACCGCACTGCCCGAGCCCTCGCGCAGGACGACGACGACGTCCTTGACTCCGGAATCGCGCAGGTTCAATGCGTGGGCGTGGCCCTGGCTGCCGTAACCGGCGATGGCGATCTTCTTGTCCTTGACAAGATTGACGTCGGCGTCGCGATCATAATAGACGCGCATGATATTCTCCCCTCGCTAAAAGCGTGTTGCTGTCGACAGGTGTTCTATTGCGGGTAACGGTCTTCGCCCCGGGCCTCTTAGGATTCCTCGATGGAGCCGGTGCCGCGCAGGATGGCGACAACGCCGGTTCGCGAAACATCGGTCAGCCCCAAGGGCCGCATTAAGTCCGTGAAGGCATCGATCTTGCCGGAATCGCCGACAATTTCAAAGACGAAGGATTCGCTGGTTGAATCGACGACGCGCGCCCGGAAAATATCGGCAATGCGGAGGCTTTCGACTCGCTTTTCACCCTCACCGACCACCTTGACCAGGGCCAGTTCGCGCTCCACGGAATCGCCGTCCAGTGTCAGGTCGCTGACATTGTGGACGGGCACCAAGCGCGAAAGCTGCGCCTTGATCTGTTCGATGACCATCGGCGTTCCGGACGTGACAATGGTGATCCTGGACAGGTGGCGGCCGCGCCTGGTCTCGGCGACGGTCAGGCTCTCGATGTTATATCCGCGCCCTGAAAACAGTCCGATGACGCGCGCCAGCACGCCCGGCTCGTTGTCGACGAGGACGGCGATGGTATGGGAATTTTCCGTTTCCTGACGCGGATTCACGTTGATTACTCCCTCGTTGGGCTTGGGTGGAGTGGCGGCCGCTCCCTTCGCGGCCTTTCTTATAGTTGGCGAGGCGGACTTTTCAATGCCGGTTTACGGTCGGCCCGCCACGGCGCTCCCTTAAACCAGGACCATGCCCTCTTCCGAGACGGTCGGCTCATCGCCATCGCCGCCGTTGGGGGCCAACAGAATCTCGTTGTGGGCGGCACCGGAAGGGATCATCGGAAAGCAGTTCTCCTTGGGGTCGACCTGGACATCGGCGATGACCGGCCTGTCGGTCTTGATCATCTCCTCGATGAGACCGTCGACCTCGGACGCCTTGGTTGCGCGCAAACCGACCATGTTGAACGACTCGGCCAATTTGACGAAATCGGGCAGGCTATCCATGTAGCTTTCCGAATAGCGCCCGCCGTGCAGCAGTTCCTGCCATTGGCGCACCATGCCCATATAGAAGTTGTTGAGGATGAAAGCCTTCACCGGCAGCCGGTACTGGGAGATGGTCGAGAACTCCTGGACGTTCATCATGAACGACGCCTCGCCGGCGATATCGACGACCAGGGCCCTCGGGTGCGCCACCTGCACGCCCATGGCCGCCGGCAGGCCGTAGCCCATGGTGCCGAGACCGCCCGAGGTCATCCAACGGTTCGGCTTTTCGAACCCGAAATGCTGGGCCGCCCACATCTGATGCTGGCCGACCTCGGTGGTGATGAAGACGTCCTTCTTGAGTTTCTTGCTCGCCTCATAGAGGCGTTTGATGGCGTACTGCGGCTTGATGACGTCGCCGTCCTGTTCGAACTTCAAACATTCCATGGCCCGCCATTCATCGATCTGTTTCCACCAGGCCTTCATCGCTTTGGCGTTCTGGCGGGCCTGACTGGAGCGCCATATCTTCAACATGTCCTCAAGTACGTGCCCGACGTCGCCGACGATACCGAGGTCGACGGGAACGTTCTTGTTGATGTTTGAAGGATCGATGTCGACGTGAATCTTCTTCGACCCCGGCGAGAATGAATCCAGCCGGCCCGTGATACGGTCGTCGAAACGGGCCCCGATGCAGACCATGACGTCGCAATCGTGCATGGCCATGTTGGCCTCGACGGTGCCGTGCATGCCAAGCATGCCGACAAAGTTCTTACCCGAGGCCGGATAGGCACCGAGCCCCATCAGGGTCAGTGTGCAGGGCGCGCCGGTCAGGTCGACGAATTGGGTCAGCAGTTGCGAGGCGGCCGGGCCAGAGTTGATGACGCCGCCACCGGCGTAGATGATTGGCCGCTCGGCGCCCTTGATTAGGTCGACCGCTTCCTTGATCCGCCCAAGATCGCCTTTTACCTGAGGCTTATAGGTTTTGTGCGCCACTTTATCCTTAGGCGTATAGATCCCTTGCGTCATCAAGACATCTTTCGGCAGGTCGATGACGACGGGCCCGGGGCGCCCCGACTGGGCGACATGGAAGGCCTCGTGAACGATCCGGGCCAAGTGGTCGACGTCCTTGACCAGATAATTGTGTTTCGTGCAGGGCCGCGTGATGCCGGTGGTATCGGCTTCCTGGAAGGCGTCGTTGCCGATCAGGTGGGTCGGCACCTGCCCGGTCAGGCAAATCACCGGGATCGAGTCCATAAGGGCATCCGTGAGGCCAGTCACCGCGTTGGTGGCACCCGGGCCCGACGTGACGAGGACGACGCCGACCTTGCCGGTCGAACGGGCATAACCTTCCGCCGCGTGCACGGCGCCGCCTTCCTGGCGGACCAGGATGTGGCGGATCTTGTTCTGATTGAAAATGGCGTCATAGATCGGCAGGACAGCGCCACCAGGATAACCGAAGATATCCGTGACGCCCTGATCGGCCAGCGCCTTCAAGACGATTTCCGATCCGTTCATTTGATCCCGTGACATGGTCCTGGTCCTCTTCCGATCCACTGGTTCTCGATGTCGCCACAATACTCGCATCGGGTGGAGACAAACCGACGGCCGGCGCCCCATAACAGGTGCTTCCGGCCGCGTCCATTGCCTCTGCGGACACCCGTTCGCGAGCGCCCTTTTCGAAGGCGCCCGCAACCTAATCTTTCGCCCCGGGAGGGTCAAGGACTTCAGGCGAATAAATGAAAAGTTTTTTTCCGTTTCACGAAATATTATTTCGCGTCGAGAAAGGTGAAACTAAGGCGTCGTGGCGTCCATCTCAGTGATCACGGCACTGATTTGTGCCATGGCCTCGGCACGCGGCGTGTCGGCTCTAAGCCGTTTGTCATAGAGGCTTCGGATCAGGATCTTGTCGTTTCTTGTCAGCTCCTGAAGAACACTACGGTTGTTGAATATCGACGGCTTGACCAAATCGCTGTCGTTCGGCAGGCCCAGCGCCTGTGTCATTTCCTCGAGCAGACAACTGGCGATTTGTCGATCCGTCATCTCGATGTTGACGATAATCGTGCCCCAAACGATGGCGCCGTCCTTGGCCGCGGTCAAGAAGTAACAGACGCCGGCTTGGGCCAGGCGCTTGAGGACATTGGGGTCGACGCCTTTGACCAGGAACGGCGCATGCATAGCCAGGCGTGGTACGAATTTGATAGACAGGTTGGGTGGTTTTCCGACCTTTTTGCTGTCCTCGGTCTTGATGCCCGTGAGCTTGACCAACGTCGTCAGATGACGACGGATGGCTTTGACGTGCGGGTCCTTCGGACGAATCTTCTCGAGCTTCAATTCGCGCCTGCCGTCAGCTTTCGGCAGCAGTTTCCCCTCCATGGCCGATACGGTCAGGCGTATGGGACCGGTCCACTTCTTGACCACCTTGGAACCCTGGGTCGTTTCTTTGTATTCCGCCTCAAAGACGACCGATTCGAAGAACCCGGTCAGGGCTTCGACACTGGGCCGGGTCTCCTGAGCGGAGGTTTCGCTGCCGATCGCGGCCAGCGACAGGAATGTGACGGCAATCCAACTTCGCCGTCGAATATTCTGGGTGAGGCATCGCATCATATCCGAAGTGTATCCCTCTACCCGGCTCCTGTCCAAAGACGTCCGGCGTTGACAGCGCGCCATCGAAAAAGGGTGTACGCCCGGATGTAAATCAGCGATAGGATTCGATCAGACAATGGCCTTGCGATCCATTGGCTGCCGGACAGGGGAGGATGATCGGCATGGGTGATACTTTGAATGGCGAATCCAGGCCGCGGCGGGGCCGCCGGACCGGCGGGCGCGGCGGTGGCCGGGCCGGCAACATCAGAGGCAAAGGCGCGGCGATCACACAGCTGCCGTGGAGTCTGCCCGTCAATTCCGACGAACCGACCGAACCGTTGACCGAGGAAGGTGTTCACGCCATTCACGACGGCGCCATGCGCATTCTCGAAGAGATCGGCATCGAATTCCTGAACGTGGACTCGATCGAGATCCTGGCCAAGGCCGGCTGCATCGTCGACGGCGAGAACGTACGAATGGGCCGTGAGCTGGTCATGGAACAATTGAAACACGCACCAGCACAATTTTCGGTCACGCCGCGCAACCCGGAACGGCGTATCGAAATCGGCGGCAGGCATATGTTGTTCGGCAACGTTTCGAGCCCGCCCAATTGTTCGGATCTCGACCGTGGCCGGCGTACCGGCACACGCGAGAGCTTCCGGGATTTCATCAAGCTGACCCAGTACTTCAACTGCATCCATTTCGCCGGCGGCTATCCCGTCGAACCCATCGACATCCACCCATCGATCCGTCACCTGGATTGCCTCTACGACAAATTGACGCTAACCGACAAGGTCGTCCATGCCTACAGCTTGGGCAAGGAGCGGGTCGAAGACGTCATGGAAATGGTGCGCATCGCCGGCGGCCTCAGCCATGAGGAGTTCGACGTCTCACCCAGGATGTATACCAACATCAACTCGACCTCGCCCTTGAAACACGACCACCCCATGCTCGACGGCGCCATGCGTCTGGCCCGTCGTGGGCAGCACGTCGTCGTCACGCCGTTTACCCTCGCGGGTGCCATGGCGCCGGTGACCATGGCCGGCGCCGTCGCCCAGTCCATGGCCGAAGGTCTTGCTGCAATCACCTTGCTGCAACTGATTAATCCCGGTTGCCCGACGGCCATCGGAACCTTTACATCCAACGTCGACATGAAATCAGGGGCGCCCGCCTTCGGAACACCCGACTATATGCGGGCGACGCAGATGTCGGGGCAGATGGCGCGGTTTTACGGGCTGCCACTGCGCGCGTCGAACGCCTGCGCGGCCAACTGCCCGGACAGCCAATCGGCCTGGGAGAGCATCTTTTCGCTGTGGGCCGCCGTGTCATCCGGCGTCAATTTGGTTTACCATGCCGCCGGCTGGCTCGAAGGCGGTCTTTGCGCGTCCTATGAGAAGTTCGTCATGGACTGCGAGACCCTGCAACAGTTGATCGCCTACATGAATCCGGTCGAGGTCAGCGAGGCCGACATCGCTTTTGACGCCATCAAGGAAGTCGGCCCGGGCGGTCATTTCTTTGGCTGCGCCCACACCCAGGAACGCTATGAGACCGCCTTCTACAGCCCTTTCCTGTCCGACTGGTCGAACTTCGAGAACTGGGAGGAAAGAGGCGCCGTTCACACACCCGAGCGCGCCAACAAGATCTGGAAACAGATCCTCAACGAATTCGAAGCGCCGTCCATCGACCCGGCCGTCGATGAAGAACTGCAGGCCTTCGTCGCCAAGCGTAAGGAAGAAGGCGGCGCACCGACGGATTTTTGAGGAATAGCCAACAACGAGCACTGGAGCCTGCAGGCCTGCCCCGGGCGAGGTGTTACGTATGGCAGTGCCGAACAGGCCCCAGCGTGGGCAATAGCCGAAGTAAGGGCACTTCTCCGTCGAACGTTGTTTTGATAATACGGCGTCTACGGCAAACAAGCCTCGACCGCTTTGAGAAGCGCCTCCGGCGTTACCGGTTTTTGGAGGATACCGTCCGCCCCCAGGGCCTTGGCCGTTTCAAGGTAGCCCGTGTAGCCGTCGGGCCCGCCACCGGAAATGGCAATTATGGGCAGAGCCGGGAACGTCGATTTCATCTCAATGATCGTTTCGACGCCTTCCTTTTCCGGCATGATGATGTCGGTGACGACCAAGTCGAACGATTGGCCGGGAACCCTGGACAATCCGTCAACGCCGTTTTCCGCTTCGACGACTTCGTGCCCCGCGCTTTCGAGCACACTTCTCATCGAATAGCGGACCATATCGTCGTCATCGATTACCAGGATCTTCGCCACGCTATTCGCCTCTCGCTTCTGATAGTGTCGGTCAACTTACCGTCTGCTCCTTAGAAACAGGCAGCAATACTTCGAAAGTCGAACCGCGTCCGAGCGCGCTCTCGACTCGTATTGCGCCGCCATGTTTGGCGACAATGCCATAGGCAGTCGCCAAACCAAGGCCCGAACCCTTTCCCACGTCCTTTGTCGTGAAAAACGGGTCAAAGATACGCATCATGGTGTTTTCGTCCATTCCCTTGCCGTTGTCGGACACTCGGAGTTCCGCGTATTCACCGGGCCGCAATTCGGGCGTTTTCTCGCGGTCCACATTGCCGAGATGGATTCTGTCGACCGAGACCTCGAGGACGCCGGGCATATCCGTCAAAGCGTCCGCCGCATTGGATGCCAAGTTGAGCACGACAGTCTGAAGTTGTGTTGCGTCCGCCGTTATCTCGGCATCGACGCCATCAATGTCGTCCTTGATTTCGATCGATGACGGAAATGAAGCCCTGATTATCTGCAGTGACTCCCGGACGATCTCGTTGAGGTTCACGCGTTTCATTTCAACGGGATTGTCCCGCGAAAACTCGGTCAGGCGGTTGACCAAATCGGATGCCCGCATACCGGCCTCGCGGATCACTTCTAGATCATCCTTCAGTTTGCTGCCCTTGGGCAGTTTTTCGATCCCAACGCCCGACAGGAGGATGATTGGTTGCAGGAGGTTGTTGAGGTTATGGGCAACGCCACCGGCCAGGCCGGCGAGCGACTCCATTCTCTGGTGCCGTTTCAAATCCTTCTCGACGCGCGCGTGTTCCTGGATTTCGGCAAGGAGTTCGGTCGTGCGCTCGACAACCTTGGCTTCCAAGCTCTTATTCGTTTCTACGAGTTTCCTTTCGGACTTCCGCAACTCTTCGGCCATTTGGTTGAAGGCCAAGGCCAGTTCCCCCAGTTCATCGTCTCGAACGGCTTCTACCCGGTGTTCCAAATCCCCCGCCGCAACCTTCTTGACGCCCGTGTTCAAAGCGGCGACAGGGCGAACGACGATGACCCGCAAGACCCAGTACATGACCGCCGCAAACAGGATCATCAGCAAGGCATAACTGATGACCGAAACCTGGACGGCGTCAAGGATCCTGGCATCAACAACCTCCGTGGTGAATTCGATCTGAAAGGTGCCGGCTTGGCGCCTAGCAATGTTGATTGGTGCGACCACCTTCAGCATCCGTCGTCCATTCCGTTCGATGAATCTCTCGATGTAGTCACCGGTTTCAAATGACCGTAGGTTGTCCGCATCGGCGGGCCGATTGAGATTGTAGGCGCGCGTCGAAACATAGGTGACAAGCCTGCCTTCTTTGGGGACGTTGGCGTCGATGGCGAGTACATCGGGCTCGGCCCACAGGTATTTCATGAGACCCTCGAACAGGTGGTCCCGATCCTGCAACACGATGTTATCGGATATCGACGCGTCAAGAACGTGGGCGATCGATTTCGCGCGCTCAAGAAAAGATCTGGTAAGGGTGTCGCGAGACGTCTCGATGTTGAAATAGGCGAACGGCGGGAACACGACGAGGCAAACGAGCGCCGCAGCGCCAACGATTTTAATCCATAGGTTGCCCTGGGTGAGCACGCGCATCGTTTATTCCCGGCCATTCTCTGGCTCGGCGTTGTATCTTGCTATACTTGGTTGGGAGATGTTCCCCCGCGCGTGATGCTACCATACACGCTCATAGAGATCACGGACCGCAGCGTTCATTCGAATTCCGGTGCCGGACACCTCTTCTGCCCTCGAAACGGGCTCCGAAAGGACAGTGAGCGCGCTGTTCAAACCAACCTTTCCTTGAGTGCCGCGCCAATATGCGAGGGCGTGTCGAGGACGGTGACTCCAGCCGCCTCGAAGGCCTCATTCTTCGAACTGTCGGTGCCCGTGTCGCCCATGACGATGGCCCCAGCGTGGCCCATCTTCTTGCCCTTGGGCGCCGCACCGCCGGCGACGAAGGCGAATACGGGCTTTTCCATTTCCGCCGCATATTCCGCCGCAAGCTCTTCCATGCTGCCGCCAATCTCGCCGACGATGACAACCGCATCGGTGCCCTCGAATTCGTCCAAGGCCTTGAGTGCGTCTTTCGTGGTCGTGCCGATGATCGGATCGCCGCCGATACCGATAAAGGCCGACTGACCGAACCCGGCCGCGGTGATGTTCTGGCACATGAGCGTTCCGAGCGATCCGGAGCGCGAGATGACGCCGATCGAGCCCTTGCGGAAAATGCGTTTGTTGAAGGCCGGCATGAAGCCGACGAAACACTCGCCGACGGTGACCGATCCGGCCGTGTTGGGGCCGGTGACATGAGCATCGTGTTCGGCCGCCGCCGCCATCACATACATGACGTCGCGCACCGGCACATGTTCGGTGAGGATGCAGAGATACCTGGCGCCGGCCTCGATGGCGTCAAGGGCCGCCGCCTTGACGCCTAGGGGTGGAATGAACAGCACCGAGGCGTCGAAACCACCATCCGCCTGCATGGCCTCCTTGGCCGACGCATAGACCGGCAGTTTGCAATGGGTTGAGCCGGCCTTCTTCGGATTAACGCCGCCGACGACCTGGGTGCCGTAGTCCTGCATGCGCTCGGTCCAGAAGGTGCCTTGTTTACCGGTGATGCCCTGGATCAGCACCCGGTGATGGTTGCGAACGATCTTCATGAGCCACCTCCGGCGCCCGCGGCCGCCTCGACGGCCGCCTTACTGGCCGCATCCATGTCCGGATAGGGATCGAGACCGAGCTTCTCCTTGAGCATGGCGATGGCTTCCTCGTCGCCGGTGCCGGCGATGGAGAAAAACACCGGGATATCGGGCTCGAGTTCAGCCCAGGCGTTGAGCAGCCCCTCCATCATCACATCGCAGCGCGCGAAGGCGCCGCAGAAATTGACAACCAGGCTTTTGATGCCCGGTTTGGAGAGCACCAGATCGAGCGCCGCCTTGCCCTTGGTATAGGCCTCGCCGCCGATCTCGCAGAAGTTGGCCGGCCGCCCACCGTGGTGGCGGACGACGTCCATGGTGGTCATGGTCAGGCCGGCGCCGTTGGCCAGCACCCCGACGTCGCCGTCGAGCTCAATGTACTTGATGCCGAGCTCATCGCCTTTTTCCTCGAGGCTGGTCAGTTTCTCGGGCGAGCCCTTGGCCGCCAGGTCCGGCTGGCGCTTGATCGCCGAATCATCGAGGACGAACTTGCAATCGAGGGCCACCACGTCGCCGCTCTTGGTGACGACCAGGGGGTTGATCTCCACGAGTTCGGCATCGTTATCGTCGTAGACCTGGTAAAGTAGCGCCGTCGTCTCACCCAGTCGATCGAGCACAGCGGCATCCCATTGCTCCTCGAAGAAACTCGCCCAGGGAAAGCTGGCCGCGTTGGCATCGATTCCGACGTTGACCTGAAGCGGTATCCAACGGAAGACGTCCCCACACATCTCCTCGACATCCATGCCACCCCGGGTCGAGATCGTGACATATGGGTTCTTGGTGATCGAATTGTTGATGATCGAGACATAGAGCTCCTTGGCGATGGCCACCTGCTCTTCGACCAGGACCTTCTCGACCATATAACCGTCGATCTCCATGCCGATGATGGAGTCGGCGTGGCCGCGCGCCTCGTCGGGCGTCGCCGCCAGCTGAATACCACCGGCCTTGCCGCGTTTGCCGGCCGGCACCTGCGCTTTGACCACGCAGGGACCGAGTTCTTCGGCTGCGTTGGCCGTTTCCTCGGCCGTCGTCACCAACCGGCTTTTCGGTACCGATATACCGGCCGCCGCCAACAAGGGTTTCGCCACGTGTTCCTCGAAGTTCATGGTTCTATTTCCCGTATTTGGCCCAATAGCTACCAAATAACACGTTTTCCGATGGTTTATCTTCAGGAATTTCCCTTACTAAGTGTGTCAGGTTGATGAAGTGGCGGTAGTTGAGGTTTTCCGAGATGGAATTCCCGGCCCAGGTGCCGCAGCCCATGGACAGTGTGAAGTTGAGGCCATTGGTGAAACTGCCGCCGTTGCCGAAAGTGTGCGCCTGATTGACCAGAACGCGGACGACGCGCAGGTCCTCGGCCAACTCGCGGGCGTGGCCCAAGTCCTCGGTGTGAATGCCCACCGAATGGCCCATACCGACAAAATCGAGAATGCCCTGCACATGCGCCTTAGCCGCGGGGAAATCGGCCGCACGATAGACGGTCAAGACCAGGGACAGCTTTTCATCGGAAAATGGGTGGGCCTTACCGACGGCGAGCGGCTCCTCGACCATGAAGAACCTGGCCTCGGCCGCCTTTTCCGGGAGTCCGACGGCACGGGCGAAAACGTCTGGGTCCTTGGCGATCAGGTGGCGGTTGAGCTTGCCGCCGACCCACAGGGTATCCAGGACCAATTGCCGTTCCTCGGCGGAGCAAAGATAGCCGCCGACGTCCTCGAGGGCGCGAATGGCATCGTCGTAGACGGCCTCCAGGATGGTCACCGAGTTCTCCGAACTGCACGACGTTGAATTGTCGAAACATTTCGACAGCATGATCTTTTCCGCCGCGTCGGAAAGGTCGGCTGTGGTGTCGATGATCACCGGCACGTTGCCGGCACCGACGCCGATGGCCGGCGTGCCCGACGAATAGGCGCGGCGCACGTTGTTCTGCGATCCGGTGCAGACGACAAGGTCCGATTGGTTCATCAGTTCCTGGGTCAACGCCTTGTCGACCGGCGCCGGCAACACCTGGACGAGGTCGGCCGGCAGACCGATTTTTTCCAGTTCGGCCCGCATGTAGTCGACCGTGCGCGCCGTCGTTTTCTGGCCGGCCGGGCTCGGCGCGACGATCACCGCATTGCGGCCCTTGATGGAAAACATGGCCTTGTTGACCGGCGTCGCCGCCGGGTTGGTGGAGGGCGCGATGGCGGCGACGACGCCGACCGGCTTGGCATATTTAACGAGGCCTTTCTCATCATCCTCCTCGATGATGCCGACGGTGCGCACTCGGGACAAGTCACGCAGGCAGCCAAAGGTCTTGCGCTGGTTCTTGATGATTTTGCTGTCGACGTTGCCCAACCCGGTGTCGGCGACGGCGAGTTCCGCCAATTCGCGGGCCCGGCCGGGCTCGTAGATGGACCAAGCGAGCGCCGTCACCGCTTCGTCCACCCGCTCCTGATCGGCGCTTTCAAACAGAGCCATGGCGGCGCGGGCGCGGTCGATCAGGGCTTCGACAACGGCCTTCGAGTCGAGCGTGCCCGGTTCGGCACCTTGCGAGGCTTCGGGGTTCATGCTCCAAGCTCCTTAATCGATAATTCGGAGGACATCGGGTCAGCCGCATTGAGACCGGCCGTTTTCGTGACATCGGGAGACAGGCAGTCGGTCAAACGCCGGGCAGCGACCTGAAGCGCCGGCAGATGATCGAGGGCGGTATCAACGCTCAGGCGAGCCGACGGGCCATGCGTCGCCAGGCCGGCGATGACCCGGCCCTTTTCATCGAATACGGGAACCGCCAGGCCGATCAGTCCGGCAAGGCGTTCGGCATTATTGACGGCATAACCCTGGCGGCGAACGGTCTTGATCTCCCATTAGAGGGCCACGGTATCGGTGATCGTAGTGTCTGTGAAGCGCTCGAGGGGTGCCGCCGTCAGAATGCGCCGCCGCGTCCGGCTCGGTAAATGGGCCAACAACATCTTGCCGATGGCCGTGGCGTGGATGGGGACGCGGCTGCCCGGCCGGAATTGCAGCCTCAAAGCCCAGTCGCATTCGACCCGCTCAACATAAACGATCTCGTCGCGGTCGAGGACGCCGACATTACAGGTCTCTCCGATGTTATCGACCAGGTCCTTCAGGACCAGGCGCATCGGGGTCAAGCCGCTCGCTGAATGCAAGGCATTGAGACCAAGATCAAGCATGCGTCCTCCGACGGTAAAATGATCTCTGGCGAAACTCCGATTGACCAATCCAATTCCCTCCAACTGGCGGACGATGCGGTGGACCGTCTGGCGCGGCAGGTCGAGTCGTGACGACAGCTCCGCAAGCCCCATCGGTTCTTGCGATTGAAAGAGTGTTTCGAGCACGGTCACGGCTTTCTGCAGGGCAGACCCGTTTTCCTTGGCCGATTGCATACCATTTCCCCTACCTCCTGGTGTCGACGGCGCCAGCAATCATGCGGCAAGTTACCGTATATCTTCAACATTTTCCGCAAAAATTGGTCAATTTTGTCTCATTTTTACCGTTATTGCATCAGTCTAGGCCATTCGACACCTTGACCTTTGGCGTGCCCGCCCCCCAAATTGGCCGATGGTTGTTTTTGGGCGAGGGAGGCTAGGTCGATTTCCGCGCACGAATCATCGTCACCGGCACCAACGCCGGCGGCGCCCTCACCGTTCCGTTCGGGTATCCTCGCCGGCCTAGCCATGCCAGCGTGGATGGTAACGGCGAGCATGGTTGGGTTCGGTTCGATGGCGCGAGATTCGGGCATCGGGCTCGACATCGCGCTGGGCTCCAGCCTTGGCATCTGGGGATTGCCTGGACAGGTGGCGATGACCGAACTGTTCGCCATCGGCGCGCCGGTGCTGGCCATCGTCGTCGCCAGTTCCATGGCCAATCTGAGGTTCATGCCCATGGCCGTCGTCATGATGCCCTATTTCAAGGGCGACACCCGGGCCATGAGCTGGCGGTATTTCATCGCCCACCTGATGTCGATCAACATTTGGTCGGTCTTCATGGTCCGTGGGCCTGCTATGCCGCAAGCTGAGAGATTTTCTTTTTACCTGGGCTTATCGTTCGTCTGCATGTCCGGTGGCGCAATTGGAACGGTCCTGGGATATGTGCTCGCCGCTTCCATGCCGTTCTATGTCTCCGTCGCCCTGGTCTTTTTGAACCCCGCCTATTTCGTATTTATCTTTTCCAGCGTTCGCGTCCGCAACTGCTTGATCGCCGTCATCGTCGGCGCCATCATGGGACCATTGCTGCATCAAGTCACACCGGACTGGGGTGTGCCGATTACCGGGGTCGTTGCCGGATCGATCGCCTTCGGCCTAGGATCTGTTGAGATTCAGGATTCCCAAACGGGTTGATTTGTGCTTCACCCTACCTTTCGAAGGAGGTTTGAATGACAGCAGAGCGTTTTGTGATCACGGATCATCAATGGGCATTGATGGAGCCG